>JGI12210J13797_10091814_pt1 | contig 11501 bp, 7 predicted proteins | sample ElkSlonscriptome_3_FD_13797 | JGI IMG/M metagenome (IMG submission 13797) | reverse complement strand
ATCGACTGCGATTTGCTGGCGCCCGCCGATCCGCTCGATCGTGCGCTCCTGAAGGAAACGCAGGAGCTTTACCTGCAAGGCGAGCGGAATGTCCCCTACTTCATCGAGGAACAGGGTTCCCCCATCGGCGCTTTCGATCTTGCCCTGGGTGGTCTTGACCGCGCCGGTGAACGCGCCCTTTTCATGCCCGAACAATTCGCTTTCGAGCAGGTTTTCCGGGATCGCTGCGCAATTGATCGCGATGAACGGCTTGTCCGTCCGGTCGCTCTCTTCGTGAAGTCCCTTCGCCAGCAATTCCTTGCCCGTCCCGCTCGCGCCGAGCAGCACGACAGACACGTTGGTGCGCGCCACGCGCTCTATGGTGCGCGCGACCTTCACCATTTCCGGCGCGCCGGTGATCAGGCGCCCCAGCACCGTCTTGTCCTTCCCCGCACTTGCAAGCAGGCGGCGGTTTTCCGCTTCGATCCGGTGGAGGTTGTAGGCCCGCCTGACGATCAGGCCGAGGGCATCGATATCGACCGGCTTCTGATAGAAATCGTAGGCCCCCCGTTCGATCGCCTTCAGGGCACTTTCCCGCGCGCCATGCCCGCTGGCGACGATCACCTTGGTATCGGGTTTCAGTTCCATGATCGCATCGAGCACGGCAAGCCCCTCGCTCGTACCGTCGGGATCGGGCGGCAGGCCGAGATCGAGCGTGACCACCGCAGGTGCTTCGCTGCGCAGGGCCGCGATGGCGCTTTCGCGCGTGCCAGCAATCACGACGGCGAAATCGTCATAGGCCCATTTGAGCTGTGCCTGCAGTCCTTCGTCGTCCTCGACGATAAGCAAGGGAGGCTTCTTGTCAGCCATCATGCGGCCCTTTCATGGTGTCGCCCGGTTGGATCCGCTTTCGACTGGACCCCCGGGGCGCGTGGTATGGTAATGCTGAAACGCGATCCGATGCCCTCTCGCGAGGTGACGGCGATGCGGCCGTCCATCGCCCGGATCGTCTCGCGCGCTTCCATCGCGCCGATCCCGAAGCCGCCCTGCTTGGACGAGACGAAGGGCTTGAACAGACCGTTTCGCAGGAATTCCGGCGACATGCCCGATCCAGCGTCGATCACCTCGATCTCGCCGTTCATATTTCCCGCCGTCACGTTGAGGTGAACCGGAACGCCCGGCTCGCTCGCGTCGATCGCGTTCTGGACAAGGTGGACGAGCGCCTGTTCGAGCGCCTCGGCATGGGCGAGAACGGTGACGGGTTCGGCCTGGATCAGCTCGACGGGATGGATCGCTCTGAAGCGGGCGACGAGATCATCGGCGAGCGCCGCCAGTTCGACTTCGCGCAATTCGCGCACTTGCGCGGTGCCATAACGATCGAGCCGCGAAAGCAGCGTCGATAGCTTCTCCGACGAATTGCGCAGGGTCACCAGCATATCGGCGCGGAATTCAGGGTTGTCGGCGTGTTTCTGGGCATTCGCCGATAACAGCGATATCTGGCTCGCGAGGTTCTTGATGTCGTGCATCACGAACGCCATTCGCCGATTGAATTCGTCGAACCGGCTCGCATCCATCAATGCGCGCTGGCTGCTCTGTTCGGCCAGGTAACTGGCGAGTTGTTGCCCTGCGACCTTCAACAGATCGAAATCCTCCCAGTCCAGCTGGCGCGCAATGCGCGGTCGGGCAAGGATGACTGCCCCGACCAGTCGATCGAAGTGAACGAGCGGGACGAGCGCCCAGGCATCATCCGTTTCGATCAGCCAATCCGGGACATGAGCCTGTTCACCGACACGGTCGATACCGGCGCGCACTTCGTCGAGATCGAGAATGTGCGAGTGCCGTTCCAACAGTGCGCAAAGCCTCGAATTACCGGCGATCGCCGGAACCTCCAGCGTTGCCCACTTCCACCGCGCGGTCAGTTCGAGTTGAGCGCTCTCGTCGGGCAGGAGCAGGATCCCGGCCGGGCTGTCGGCAATATCCGCGATCGCCTTGATCGCGCGTTCGGAAAGGCTCGTATCCGAATTCGAGGCATGGCCGATCGTTCGAGTGAAACGCAGCCATTCCTCTCGGTAATCGTAGCGATGCTGAAACAGGTGTTTTGCCGCGAGGACGCGCAGCCTGTCGCGCAGCCGTTGGGACGGCAGCCATATCAGGGCCGCCAGCAGCGCGAAGACGAGAAAAAGCGCCTGGCTCGCCCGGGCCATGTCCTCGCCCAGCAGTGCGAGCGAACGGGTCGCGAGGACCATGACCAGGATATAGCTTCCGATCAGCAGCAGCGAGAGCGACTGGAACGTAACAGCGCGCGAGGGACGAAATTGCATGCCCGCCGTCGCCGTATTGGCGCCGAATGCCAGCATGGCCGCCATCAGCCCGGCGAACAGGCCGTGCAATTGCAACAGGATCACCGGATATTCGCCGCCGAGCCAGGCCGTCATGGACAGGTTGAGCTCATAGACGAACAAGCCCGCCAACCCGATCGCACCGCGACGGATGATGCGCCGCGATCCTGCCGCCGCCCCGGCATAAAGATTGTGCAGCAACACCAGCGCACCGATTGCGACGAGCATGCTCAACAATGCGGAGCTTTCGAACACCAGTCGCGAAACCACCGGCACGGCCCCCCACCGCGCTTCGATCAGCAGGAGGACCGGCTGGCATAGTTCCACGAGCACCAGAGCGGCGATCAGGGGACGGGTCGGCTTGAGGCTTTCATCGCGGCCATCCGCCGAGAACATGCGGAATATGAGAGCGATGAGAGCGAGGTTCCGGGCGGTTCCGGCAAGCTCGCTGCCCGCGCCCGATGGCGACGATACGATCGTGACAAGGCACCAGACCGCGATGGTCGCGCATGCGGCGATCATCGCGCGCCTGTCGTCGCGGGCCCTGTCGCTGTATCGCGCGATATAAAGCGCGGCACCGGCACCAAGCGTGGCGCCGCACAGATAGGAGAAGAAGCCGACATATTCGGCCATGTCCTGTAGCCCGGCGATCACGCCGTCTTCTCCCACCCCGGAAGCACCCGTGCAGCTTCATCCGCCGGCGATGGCGTCTCGCCTGCGGGCCGGCCGCGAGCGGGCAAGGCGGCCGGGATTTCGTGTTCGAAAAGTCGGATCATCGGTTCAAGGCGGTGCTCGCGAAAAAGATGTTGAGCACAGTGCCTAGGACCGACTGTTTAAGTGTCGGTAAACTTTACATCGGTTCTCGAAGGCCGCGCTGTGTGTCGGGTAGAAGGGTTAACCGCGTCTCAAGGAGCGTGCGATCGCCCGCCGCAGTCCCCTGCCGCTTGCACTTATCCGGCAGCCAGTCTGCGCGGCGCCGGGGTCAGGCAGTCGGCCCGCCCGCATCGGGGGCATCCCACGCCCAGCGGGACAGCATCCTGCGGATCGAGCGAAACGCCGCGTGCCTGAGCCAGCTCTCCGGCAAAGCGCGCCTCTACACCCAGAACGATAGCGCGCCGGGCAGAGCAGGCCGCGCCGTCCACTTCGACAGTGCGCGCGATCGTGAACCAGTGCCGCGGCGCCCCCTCGCCCTCTCCGAACGTCACCGCCTGAACCAGCATCGTGCCGCGGCTTTCGAACGCGGCATACGGAACCCATGCGGGCCAGCGGGCGCCGTCGATCGGATAGGCGGCGGCGCTCGCCCCGGCGGTGAAATGCACCATCCGTCCCGTGCGCCCGAACCGCGCGCTGAAGAACGGAAGACCACGCTCCCCGACCCGCTGCAGGGTGGTGAGACGCTGGGCGAGCTGGTCGAAGCTGACCGCGAAGCGTCGCTGAAGCACGGCGAGATCGTAGCCGGTCTGTTCGCAGGCACGCAGCAGACGGCGATAGGGCATGAGCAGCGCGGCAGCGGCATAATCGGTCACATGCTCGCGAAACCGGTGCTGCGCTTCGGTCGAGGACAGTTTGGCACCGGCGACCAGCGTCTCGATCACGTCGCGCTGTTCGAGCGAGGCGACCTGCCGCGCGATCTGGAATCGGCGAGCGGCACCCGGCAGCATTTCGGACAATTGCAATTGCCGGGCGTGCAGGTCGAGCCGGTGGACGAGGCCGGGCATCACTTCGGCGGGAAGGACACGCACCGTAAGCCGGTGCGTTTCTCGCAGCCGCTCGATCAGGGCCGCGCTGATATCGCCGCGCAGAAGTCGCAGGTCGTCGGCCAGGTCCTCGGCCGCATGGTCGAGGTCGGCGAAATGGTTCTGCCAGCGTTCGATAGCCTCGCGCGCCTTGGCGATCGGGTCTTCACTGCGAGTCTCGACGCTGCTGGAATTGTCGTAGAGCCGGACGAAGGCAGCCGCGGCTTGCGGTGCGGTCGCGAGAAATTCCTCGATTTCCTCGCGGTCGATCGACAGATCGGCGAAGCGCCTGTCGGCCATGCGGCGGGCCAACCCGTCGACGCCGCCGATCGCCTCGTCCTCGCGCAGCGATCGCGGGTCGAAATCGTACCGCTCGATCACCTGGACCAGCACTCGGGCCGAGAGTGGGCGCTGGTTACGCTCGATCAGGTTGAGATAGCTCGGCGAGATGCCGAGCGACGCGGCCATTGCCGCCTGTGTCAGCCCTTCGCGCTTGCGCAGGCGACGGAGCGAGGGACCGGCGAGGAGTGCGTTCTCGGACATGTGTCGTTTGTAAATACGTTTACATGATTACACAAGTTTTCACTGCGCGTCAGCGATAGTGACACGAATTCTTGTCACTTTTCCTACCAGTCAGCCTCGCGCTGGGTCACAGCACATGCATCACCTCCCCGATTATTCAGGAGACTACCATGACATACCAGGACACGACCAAACAGATGCGCGAAAAGATCGCGGCGAACGGCCCCAGCTGGGCTGCAATCGACCCGGAAAATGCCGCGCGCATGGCGATCCAGAATCGGTTTCGCACCGGACTCGACATCGCGAAATACACCGCGAAGATCATGCGCGCCGACATGGACGCCTACGACGCCAACCCGGCAGAGTACACGCAGTCCCTGGGTTGCTGGCACGGTTTCATCGCGCAGCAGAAGATGATCGCGATCAAGAAGCATTTCGGTTCGACCAAGCAGCGCTACCTGTACCTGTCCGGCTGGATGGTCGCCGCTCTGCGCAGTGAATTCGGCCCGCTTCCCGATCAGTCGATGCACGAGAAGACCAGCGTCTCCGACACGATCGAAGAGCTCTACACCTTCCTCAAGCAAGCCGATGCGCGTGAGCTCGGCCTGATCTTCCGCGATCTCGATGCCGCACGCGATGCGGGCGACGAAGTGAAGGCGAAGGATCTCGTCAAGCAGATCGACGAATACGAAACCCACGTCGTGCCCATCATCGCCGATATTGATGCCGGTTTCGGCAATGCCGAGGCAACCTATCTGCTGGCCAAGGAAATGATCGAAGCGGGCGCATGTGCGCTGCAGATCGAGAACCAGGTTTCCGACGAAAAGCAGTGTGGCCACCAGGACGGCAAGGTCACCGTCCCGCACGAGGATTTCCTGCAGAAGATCCGCGCGATCCGGCACGCCTTCCTCGAACTTGGCGTGGATGACGGCATCATCGTCGCCCGTACCGATTCGCTCGGCGCCGGTCTGACGAAGCAGATCGCCTATTCGAACGAGGCCGGCGATCTGGGCGATCAATACAACAGCTTCATCGACGCGGACGAAGTCGATCCCGCCAACATCACCAACGGCCAGGTCTTCATCAGCCGTGATGGCAAGCTGATGTCGCCCAAGCGGCTGCCCTCCAACCTGTATCAGTTCCGCGCCGGGACCGGTGTCGATCGGGTCGTGCTCGATTGCATCACCAGCCTTCAGCACGGTGCCGACCTGCTGTGGATCGAGACCGAGAAGCCCAATGTCGAGCAGATCGCCGGCATGGTCGACAAGATCCGCGAAACCGTGCCCAACGCAAAGCTGGTCTACAACAATTCACCGAGCTTCAACTGGACGCTCAGCTTCCGTCAGCAGGTCTACGATGCGTGGTCCGAAAGCGGGAAGGACGTGTCGTCCTATGATCGCGACAAGTTGATGAGTGTCGATTACGACGGCACCGATCTGGCCGCGGAAGCCGACGAGCGCATCCGCACCTTCCAGTCCGACGCCGCGAAGCGCGCGGGGATCTTCCACCACCTGATCACCCTGCCGACCTATCACACGGCGGCGCTCAGCACCGATAACCTGGCACGCGAGTATTTCGGCGAACAGGCCATGCTCGGCTACGTCAAGAACGTGCAGCGCGAAGAGATCCGTCAGGGCATCGCCTGCGTGAAGCACCAGAACATGGCCGGCAGCGATATCGGCGACGATCACAAGGAATACTTCGCCGGGGAAGCCGCACTGAAGGCCGGCGGCAAGGACAACACCATGAACCAGTTCGAGGCCGCGTAACCTGGTTCCACCCCGGGCTCGGCACCAGGGACTGAAGGTTACGACCCGCAAGGCCGGAGACGGCTTCGGTCTTGCGGGAACCTTCGCCGGTCGCCATGAGCTTTGAAATGACAACGCCTTGTCGCACCCAGGGAGGATGACAATTATGAGCGATACCGACACCCCGAACCGTGAACCCGGCCGCGCCCGTGCGCTGCTTTCCACCGCCGACATGAAGCTGCTGCGCCGCGCGCTCGAAAGCCATGCTCGCGCGACCGAGGATCGGGACGAGATCGCCAAGATCAACGCGCTGCATCACCGGCTCGGCACCTACGTGCCCAATCCCGAATAACGCGCCCAGCAGCGCTATCAACGATCAAGCGGTTCTCCTGGGGAGGAGAACGCGGCCGCCGGAACAGGGGTAACCCGTTCCGGCGGCCGTGACGTGTTCAAGGCGTGACCGGTCGGTCCGAACGCCAGTGGGTCAGCCGCCAGTCCGAGGCATCAGGTCGAGCGTCGCCGCAGTGAGCGCTTCGGTCGCGGTCGCGATCACGACGGGTGCGTCGGGCGCCCAGAACGGCGAGTGCAGCGAAACCAGTTCCGCCTCGCCGCGCTGCGCCGCTTCGTAACGCTCCATCGGAACGCCGCCGACCCAGAAGATCAGCGATTCGATCGTGTCGGGGTCCGCACGGCGAAACTGGCCGAAATCCTCGCCCCCCATTACGCTCGGCACTTCGAGCACGCGGTCGTCGAACCGGGTGCGCAGGTTGGTCATCACGGTCTCGGTGAATTCGGGATCGTTGTAGGTCGAGGGCGTATAAGGGTCCTGCACATTGACCACCGGAAGCATGTCATCCGGCATCCCGGCGGCGATCGCCTCGCCGCGCGCAATCCGGGCTATCCCTTCGAGCAGCTGCGCGCGCGCTTCGTCGGTATAGGACCGCACCGTGATCTGCAGCTTTGCCTCATCGCTGATGATGTTGTGCTTCGATCCGGCCTGAAAGCTGCCGACCGTCACCACAGCGGGGTCGAGCGGATTGAGTTCGCGGCTGACCAGCGTTTGCAGACGATCGACGATATTGGTGCCGATGATGATCGGATCCTTCGTCGTGTGCGGGTATGCACCGTGGCCGCCAATTCCGGGGATCGTCACGTCGACGCTGTCGACATTGGCTAGCGCATAGCCTTTCGAATAGCCGATCATGCCCGCCGGGGCCTGCGCCGCGTCATGGAAGGCGAGGACGTAATCGGGCTTGGGAAAACGTTCGTACAATCCGTCCTGCAGCATTGCGAGCGCGCCCTCGCCGGTTTCTTCGGCCGGTTGCAGGATCATGACGAGCGTACCCGACCATTCGTCGCGCCGTTCCGCCAGCAATTGCGCAGCGCCGACCCAGGCGGCCATGTGGGTATCGTGACCACAGGCATGCATGACGCCGGTCTCGATCCCGCTGGCGGGCACAGCCGTGCGGGTCGAGGCGTATGGCAGTCCGGTCCGCTCGATCACTGGCAGGCCGTCCATGTCGGCGCGCAGCATGACCACGGGGCCCTCGCCATTCTCCATGACCGCGACGACACCGGTGCGGCCAACACCCTCGGTCACATCGAAGCCGAGCGAGCGGGCGCGCTCGGCCAGCTTGGCGGCGGTCTCATGTTCCTGAAAGCTCAATTCGGGATTGGCGTGAAGATCGCGGTAAAGCTCGACGAGGCCGGGCATATCCTCGGCCACCGCCTCGCGCAGCTCGTTGGCGCTCGCGGGTGCGGTCAAGGCGGTCGTAGAGGCAAGTGCAATCGCTGCCCCGGCCATCAGGTGCTTCATCATATCGTTCGTTCCCTCTGTCCAGCATCGGTCATGATGCCTTGCGTCTTCGATAATTCAGGCATGGCGTGGGCCGCATGTTACACGGTCCTGCAGCGAAAAGCCTCATCCATTGCGCGGCGCTTTCGGTTTGCCCGGCAAAGGGGGCTCAGGATACATGGGGAACGGTGATCGCGTCCGGGCCACGGTCACGTGCCCGCAGGAAAGCCCGCCCTCACAATCCATACCACAGCACCAGCAGGATCGAGAGCGTCGTCACCATCAGCGCCACCAGCGGGACGCCGGTGCGGATGTAATCCGCGAACTCGTAAGAGCCCTCCGCCATGATCAGCATGTTGGTCTGATAGGCGATCGGCGTGGCGTAACACAGATTGCAACCAAACAGCACGGCGAGGATCAGCGGTTCCGGCGGGAGCCCCAGTTTGATGGCGATGCTGACTGCGATCGGCGTGCCGACCGTCGCGGCCGTCGCGTTGGAAGCGAAGTTCGTCAGTATCGTCACGAAGGCCATGATCGCGGCCAGGACCAGAGCGGGCGGCAAATAGGCCAGCCCGGCTGCCATCACGAAACCCAGCCAGTCCGCCGCCCCGCTTTCGAGCACAATCCGCCCGATCGCGATACTCGCGGCGACGAGCACGATGACCTTAGCCGACAGCGCGCGACCGACCCGGTCGAACTTCACACAGCCGGTCAGGAACATCAGGATCGCGCCCGCGAGGGCCGAAATCGCGATCGGAAGGATACCGAAAGAGGCGAGCGCGACCGATCCGCCCATGATCACCGCCGACAGCACCGCTTTCGAACGGCGCGGCAATTCCCGCGCACCTTCGAGGAGGAGCAGGCTGTCATTGCGCGCGAAATTCTGCAGGTCGTCGTTCAGCCCCATGACGAGCAACACGTCGCCTTCAGAAATGCGCAGGTCGCCGCCTTCGGAATACTGGTCCTGTTCACCCAGCAGGCGATCGGGCCGATGAATCCCGAGCACGGCGACCGAATATAGGTCGGCAATACCCGAGCTTGGCAGGGTTCTGGTGATCAGGCGCGAATCACCCGTTACAGTCATTTCGACCACGAGCACGTCCTGCCCTGCCGCGGATGCCGCCCGCTTGATCCGGTCGAGCACCCAGCTCGGCGCAAGTTCGCCCTTCAGAACGCGAGTCGCGTCCTCGAGCGCTTCGTGCGTGCCGGAAATGTGGAGCCGTTGCTGTGGTTGTAATTTGCCGATAGGCGGATCGTGAAAGGTCATGTCGTCGGGCAGCTTGGCCCGGACCGTTTCCATTTCCTCTCCGGTCAGCTCGCTTTCCGCGCCGACGCGCAGGCGCGTGTGGAACATCCGGCGGCTGCCATCGGCCTCGACGCTGTTATCATCGAGCAGGCGCGGCATGACGAGCCACAGGTAGGGCAAGGCCACGATGGCCGCGATCAGAACGATCGGCGCGAAGTGAAACACGCTCATCTGCGGCTGGCCCAGATCCATTGCGATCGAGGTTACGAGGATGTTGGTCGAGGTCCCGATCGTGGTCGCCATCCCACCGATCAACACCGCGGCGTTGAGAGGGATGAGCGTCTTGGATGCCGGCATCGCCCCCTTTGCCGCCAGCGCGACGAAGATCGGCAGCAACAGCACCAGCACCGGCGTATCGTTGACCGCCATCGACAGGAAGAATGCGAGCAACAACGAGACCAGCAAGCCCAGTTGCAGGTTGAAGTTGAAGACCCGTTCCAGGAACCGCGCCGCCGGTTCCAGCGCACCGGTGACCACCAGTCCGCGCCCCATGATCATCAGCGCGCAGATCGTGATGAGCGCATAATGGCCGAACCCGCCAAAGGCGAGCGCCAGACCGTCGGTCGGATTGTCCCCCGGCAGAGGGAAAAAATACAGCCCGACCGCGATCACCGCGATGGTGAGCAGCGAGACGATCTCGACCGACAGACGTCCGCGTGCAAAGCCGACGAACATCGCGACCGTTACCGCCATCGCGGCCATGGCATGATAGGATGGCGTTTCGATCATGGGACCCTTTACGCGATCTCACAGAGCACCGGGCGATTGGCAAGCCTTTCCTGTCACGCCTTGAGGTCGGACCGGTTCGGACGCATGGTACAGGGCCAGTGGCATCACGCCCCACAGGGAGACAGGAACCAATGCACGCACTCGTGTTCAACGGCCCACGCGATATCCGTTACGAAACCTATCCAGACCCGGAATTGCGCGGACCCAGCAGTGCGATGCTGAAGGTCGAAAGCTGCTCGATCTGCGGCAGCGACCTGCACATGTATCACGGCGCGCACATCGGGAAGACGCAATACAGCGCCGATGCGCCGACTTTTTGCTGCGGGCACGAATTCATTGGCGAAGTTGTCGAGACCGGTAGCGAGGTTCACGGCTTCCGGGTCGGGGACAAGGTCCTGGCCGCGGGCGGGACCGGCTGCGGGCAATGCCCGGCCTGCCTGACCGGCAACGTGGCACGGTGCCCTGCGCTCACGGCCTTCGGGATCGGGCCGGGGCTGGAGGGAGGACAGGCCGAATTCGTCAACGTTCCCAATGCCGATGCTACCCTGATGTCGACCGAGGGGTTGACCGACGAACAGGCGCTGCTGCTGACCGATGGCATGGCGACGGCCTATTTCGGGCTGACCCGGGCCGATCCGCGTCCGGGAGGAACGGTGGCGGTCGTCGGGCTAGGTCCGATCGGCATCATCGGGGTGGAATTGGCCTTCGCGCTCGGCGCGGCGCGGGTGCTGGCGATCGATCCGGTCGAAACGCGGCGCGACATGGCCGCAGCGCTCGGCGCCGAAGTGTTCGCGCCGGGGCCGGACCTCGTGGCCCAGATCATGGAGGCAACCGGCGGCGCGGGCGCGCAATCGGTGTTCGAGGCGAGCGGCGCCAAGGGAGCGATCGCATCCGTCCTCCCCCTGGTCGGACGCAATGGCAGCGCGAGCTTTGTCGGCATACCCGAACCGGACGATGCCCTGTCCCTGCCCCAGATCATGTTCAAGAACGTTACGGTGCGCGGCGGCATTTGCGATGTGCAGAACATGTGGCCCCACCTCGTCCCGCTGCTCAAGAGCGGACGAATCGCGGCGCGCGGCCTGTTCAGCCATCATTTCGACCTGAGCGAGGGCGCCGAGGCCTATCGCCTGTTCGATTCGCGTGACGAGGGCGTGATCAAATTGCGTATCGATGTCGGCTGACGCGCCATCGGATCGGCAGGGAGTGGGTTGATAGGGCGTGCACACCCCGCTAACAGCGCCCCTCTCCACTGGTGTGCCCCTGTGGTGGAATTGGTAGACGCGAGCGACTCAAAATCGCTTTCCTAACGGAGTGCCCGTTCGAGTCGGGCCAGGGGCACCAATCTTT
>JGI12210J13797_10355651_pt1 | contig 11504 bp, 2 predicted proteins | sample ElkSlonscriptome_3_FD_13797 | JGI IMG/M metagenome (IMG submission 13797) | reverse complement strand
TCAGAGAGTAAACTTAATACTATCTATACTATTTTTAGTAGGTACAACTAATCTAGTAAGCGCCCAAACTGGACCTGCCGGAGTAGGTAACCTCGATGGCTCTTCCGGACAACCCAAAAATGTTTTTTGGCTTGACGCTAGTACATTGTCCGGATTAAGCAATGATGATGCTGTAACATTGTGGTCGGATCAAAGCGGCAACAATTTGGATTTTGGACCAGTAGGAGCTACAGCTACTCCGTTCTTCCGTAATGACGGTCTTAGTGGTAGCACTCCGGTAGTACGCTTCGATGGAACTCGGCGCTATCTGGGATTGGCTGATAGTGATGAAATTGATGCTGACCTTTCTGAACTATCAATTATCATTGTAGCTCGCCATGCTACCCTTGACGGACAACCTCGAGCCTTAATCTCTAAGCGGGTAAATAGTGGTTCGGAAGAAAGCTACTCAGTATTTACGCATAGTAGTAGAGATTTATTCTTTGATATAAGAAATACTAATGGTAACCGTGCAAGATCATCTACATCGCTGACTGAAGATACTGACTACATTCATACTACTATGTACGATGGTAGTAACCAGCGTATCTATTTGTTAGGGGAAAGCGACGGCTCAAGAAGTGTAAGTGGCAGTGGTTCCATAAATAACACCACAGCTTCTATTATTTTAGGAGCTCTCAACGAAGGTTATAATCACGATTTAGATGGTGATATTGCTGAGATCATTATGTATGACAAAGCACTTAGCGATGCTAATCGCCTGATTGTAGAAAATTACCTAAGCCAAAAATATAATATCACTATTACCAATGATTTTTTTGGTAATAGTGCTGACTATGACAGTAGCTACGGTGAAGATATTCGGGGCATTGGTTCGGATGGTACGAATACCCGAACAAATTCCTCAAGTAGTGATGCTCTAACCCTTCGTGAAGCGAATAATTCACTGGACGCGGGCGAATACGTAATGTTCGCTCATGATGGCACGACTCATGTCAATAATAGTACTAATAACATTACTGACCCAAGTATAACCAACCGCTGGGCTCGCGACTGGTACGTAGAAGTGAACCAAGGAGGTGGGTTAGCCGGAGTGAATGGTGGCGATATAAGTGTGGAAATGGTTTTTGATTTTGACGAAGCTGGATTTGCTTCTCCCGGAGGGGTAACAGGGCGCGTACTGCTATATCGCCCTACTTTGGGAGATGACTTTAACCGAGTGTTCACCGATAGCTATACCTTAGAAGGAAGTGATAAAATAGTAGTGAATGTACCATCCTCTCGTCTTAAAACCGGATATTATACATTAGGTATAGGTACTCCACTTACAGCTAAAACTTGGTACGTATTTCAGGATGGCAACTGGGGTGATCCTACCACCTGGACTACTGACGCCTCTACTGCCCCCCTATTTAAAAATACGGATAGCGAGACTCCAGCAGCGGCTGATGAAGTAATTATTCGCTCCGGACGAACCGTAACTATTCAGGCGGGCACTGATGATTTGGTAGTCAATCAAATTAAAGTAGATGGAACACTGGATGTGACTATCACTGCTGGGCACAATTTTACTACAATTAACGGAAGTGGTGTAATTCGGATAGCAGGCAACAATCCTGGAGGTGGTCTAGTAGATAATCTCCCTGACGGAGTGGTCACCGGTAATATAGGTTTCGCTGACGCTGATAACGGTGGGACCGTAGTTGTTGATGCTGCAGGAGATATTATGTTAGACCACCCCCGAACATTTAAGAATCTACGAATAGAGCTAGATAACAATTCTGATAAAGCTATTCTGAGGGCAGATATCACGTTGAACGGTGACTTTGAAATAAGAAACGGTGACTTTCAATTTGGCGATGGTACCACTGCTGCTCGTAACCTAATGGTCTTTGGTAATGTAGTAGTGATTAATAATGGCAGTACTCGTATTGGTAGCATTTCTACATCTACTGCTAACACTCGCCACACATTTACCCTCCACGGCGATTTCACCAATCAAGGTGGTGTCCGCTTTACTAATAGAGCCGACTTTGCTTCAGATACTGAGCGACGTAACCCAGGTAATAGCTATTATTCTAGCGAAGCCAATAACGGTATTGTAGATGTGGTATTTGCAAGTGACAATGCTAACCAAACAGTCAACTGTAATGGCTCAACGTACTTTTATCGGATCGTAGTAGATAAAGGAGTAGACGATACCTACGTACTATCACTCCAAGCTAGTAATGAAGCTAACTTCCGGCTGCTGGGTTTTGCTAATGAAGACGTGAATTCTGACCAGCAAACTGCGACCGAAAATACGAATGCTTTTGCTCTAATTAATGGAACAGCTGAAATTCGCCCTAATGTGGAGGTTCCAGTACTAAACCGAACTGGTAACTATGCTATTTCGTCTACTGCTCGCTTATGGGTTAATGGAGGGGATGTCCGCAAAACTTCCGCTACGGCCATTGTGCCTTACGGAATAGTACAAGTAACAGCCGGTTATTTAGAAGCTACTGGAAATAGCGGACTTACTGTTCGGAAAAATGGTCTGGTTCGGGTAGAAGGAGGTTCTGTACTGACAAATCAGATTAGAACTTCTACTGAGGGTTCGGGTAGTTTAGGGGGATATAGTCAATCGGAGGGCACCGTTACCGTCGACGGTAATTTGGGAGGAGCAAATAATGATTACTATCTCTTCAGCTTGACCTATCCGGGCAATGTTTTCATCATGTCAGGGGGTACTCTTCGGGTAAAAGGGGCAATTAATCTAAGCAGTGCTTCGGCACCGTCTAATGAAACCCACGGTGGGCTCATTTTCATCAATTCGGACCCTGGTAATCAAAGTGTGACTGGGGGAACTGTCAGTACTGAGGTTAGTACTAGTAATGGTCCACAGAAGATTACTTCCCGTGCTCCCTTTTACAACTTTACAGTAGCCAACACTATCAGTTCTAGTAATGCCAGTGCCAAGATTAGCGTGATGGGAGGTACATCGGGTGACAATAGTAGCGATAAATTTAGAAAAGTATCTGCTCAAAACTTGATAGTACTCAACGATTTAACCATAGAAACTGGCACTACCCGAAACGACGGAGCCAATACTTACGGAGGATACTTAGACCTCTGTCCTGATGGCACTACCTGTTATGACCTGGAAGTAGGTCGTAATCTGACTATTGAAGATAACGGGGTATTGGACGTGTTTACCAATGTTACCGATAATGTCGGAAGTGCTACTGTTATGTTTAATGGTACCCAAAATGGTATTTTCCATATCGGCGATATTACAAGTTTGACTCATGGACTTACCGGATATGATGATCCAGGTGGAAGTGATAACATTTACGATGATTACCGCCTACCCTTGTTTTCAATGATTGTTGACAAACCAGGTGATACTCTCCAACTGGCAGCCAATGGGCCAGTAAATAGCACCTCTGGCGATGATATTATTTCGGGTGAGAAAAATATACGAGCTACTAAATCCCGCCTAATATACGTACGTGACCAGTTCGCTATCCGCAACGGAGCAACGCTTAACCAAATTGATCCTAGCGGTGATGGATTAGGCTATTCCATGCGACTATACACTGATACGCTAGAACTGGATGGTAACCTTTTCATCTATGAGCAAGGGGTAAACCCTACTAATGCTTTTGTTGAGTTTGGCGGGGGTAATGGAACTATTACTATCAATTCAACCGCTACTTCATCCATTGGAAATATCGTGATTGAGTTGCTGAACGACGAAATCGAGTTAACCAGCGACTTGTCAGTAGGGCGATTTGGATATCGTCATGGTGGGGTTAATCTGGGAACCCACAACCTTAAAATCAACTTACTTGATTTAAATCCGGAAGACGGAGGCAACAATGATAATGAAAGGCTAAGAACCATTAATAATACTAATAACCAAAATAGAGAGTTTATATTTGGGGTGAATGGGAGCGATGCTAACCAGTTTTTCTATACCGCGGGTAATGCTTCCGATGGTGGTCTAAGCCTGAAAGTTCCTCGGCAAACTAACATTGAAGGAACTGATGGCACTGATAATGTTGATGCCGACCCCAACTTTAATGATATTCACTTCGAGTACCAAAATCGCAATCTTCTATGGTTTCCTATCGGGGTTGATTCTGATGATAATGGTGGCGGAACAGTAGGGAAGTATACCCCGGCAATAGCCTATTTGCATACTACGGGTACTACTAGTGGAGATGAATACATTACAGTTCGCCCAGTAGATGGAGAACTACAAACTACTGATCTTGGTGGGGGTGATATTCTTTCTCACTATTGGAACGTAGATTTTGAAGGATATGCTAGTAGCGAAGAACCTACAGTTTCTTGGCTATTTCAGTACGATGATACCGATGTTGATGCTAGTACCGAAAGCAACTACGTTCCTGGTAAAGTATTGGATGGAGGGAGTTATACCCGTAGCGACGATGGAAATACTAATGCCGTTAAAGATGGTGGACAAGGAAATAAACAAGGCGATATTATCGGTAATAACCCTCGTAATATCATCATCTTCAACGGTTCTACCAATTCTGCTACCGATAATATTAATAGTGTTAATCAGAAAGTATTTAACACCATACCCTCTGGTGGAAGTGGGCAGGTAGATAGCGATCCTACCAATACCAACTGGCAAAATGCCTTTCCCGGAACGGGCTTCACCCTGGAAAATGCCAACTATACCGCCGGGGTAGCAGCAAGATTTGTAGGTGCGCCCAATATATACTACACAAAAGGCCGTGATAGAATAAATAGACAACCTCGCTGGGATGCTGCTAATACCTGGACAAGATCAGACTTATCAGGATTTAATACGAGCAACCCTCATCTCAGTACTAACCCAAATTCACCTGATACACCAGGTGCGGGAGATGTTGCAGTGATTGGCTTCTTTCCTTTTGATGATCCTGAAACAACTTATCGGGGATATCCACACTCAGCCAGGGTAAATAGCGGCAATTTAGAAGCAGCAACGCTAATTTTTACTCAGATGACAGATGCATTAGGTAATGCACCTGTAGAGAGGAAACCACTTTCTGCTATTGGGGGTGATAACCACTTTCAGTTTCGTCCAACGCTTACCTGGAATTCTACGGGGTCAATCAATATTAATCAGATAGAGGGGGAAGGTGCTATTCGAGTAAGGGGGGGTAGTACTAACGATAATAATAGAGACCCTAGCTTTGCCAATGTAGACCTAGGGGCCTTCTCGTCCCAAGACTCATCGTATCTCTTGTACGAAATATTTCAAAATGGCGTAGCTCTAAATAATGTTCCTGAAGTGTTACCTAACCTACTAATCGGCACTGATGGTTGGGGCGGTAATAATCGCAATATTTCCATAGCTAGTGATTTTACTACCAACCAGAACTTAGAAATATTGGGTAATGCCAATTTAGTATTACCTACAACAGCTACAGGAAATGCGACAGTTAACGGAGATTTGTATTTATATCCAAGATTTGATAGAACCGGGGGGGCAGAACTCCGCTTTCAAAATAGCGGAACGAGTCGTACAGTAACAGTACGAGGAAACGTTTATGTTGGTGATCCGTCGGGTACGGGTACTACGGGTGGCAATGTCATAAGAGTCGCTAGTGGTGGTAATGTAGAGCACAACCTAATAGTCGGAGGAAATATAGTGGTGAACACAACTGGTAGTAATAATGCCACTACTCCTAACGGTAATGGCCTTCTATTAGGCTCATCAACTGATGCTAGGGTTACATTAACAGTAAATACTGTTGGGAACCACTTGCTGTCTGTTGTGAATGGTGACACTCCTACATTAAGTAGGCTAGTAGTTAACAAAGGTTCAGACACTTCTTCTTCTTTTACACTAAATGATGATGCTAATTTTCCTTTACCGTCTGATATTAATGCCCAACCCGTAGAAATTCTTAATGGTCTTCTAACTTTGAATGATGCTGCTATCGATGTAACCTTTACTGACGCCTCTACTGGAGACTTCTTTTTACCAAACACAGCTAATACCGATGCTTCCTCCGGTTCAGGGGGGCTAGAAATCCAGCAGGGAGTAGCCCGGATTAATGGTGATGATACGGGTATCATACTGGACGGTCTACTTCGCATCAGCGGCGGTGAGCTAGATATGGACGATGATGCTAATAATGGTAACAACTTTATAGAATACAGTTCTTCGGGAGAAGCTCGCATCGAAATTACCGATGGTACCCTAACTGTTGGTTCTCAAATTCGGAGGGGGCTTAATTCTACTACTGGAGTGTTACAGTACTCTCAAACCGGTGGCACCGTGCTAATTGGAAAGAATGCCGTTGCTGAAAGTAACCGAGGGATGTTTGAGGTCACTAACGCGGGGAGTTCGTTTGAACATACCGCAGGTAGCCTAACATTGGCAAGAGATAACAACTCTACCACTGTACCAAGCCTACTACTACAACCGGAAACCAATAACATTGCTGATGGAACAGTTATTACTATTGGGAATGGAGATACTCCAGCTAATCAAGACCGGTTCGGTATTCAGAGCAATATAGAGTTAACGGAGTTGGCGCTGGCTTCATCCAGTATTGCCGCTAAACTTTATAATCTACCCCTAACGACCAAAATACTGAATATTGAAAATGGGGCAACGTTTGATGCTAATGGGTTTGATCTGACTATTAGTGAGAGCCTAAATAGTAATGGTACATTTGTCACCAGCGGAAATTCTACTAATAATCAGACTACCTATTTTTCAACTACTGAGACAGTAACAATCACTGGTATCGGTACCACAAATTTCTGGAACTTTGAGAAGCAAGGCAGTGGTATACTTACTTTATCAAAGCATATTACGGTAGACAACAATGCGTTTATTTACGAGGGTACGCTAAATACTCAGACCAGCGCCTTCAATATCAAAAAAGATTTATTACACGATGCTATTCATACCAGCGATGCTGCTGGTCCTGGCATAGTGTTTAACGGCAATCAACAGCAGAAACTGGATCGATCAGGAACTGGAACCAGTGAAATAGGGGTGATGGAGCTAGACAATGCCTCTGGTTTGATTATCACTGATTCTGAAGAGAATTTTCGTATCAACGGAAAACTGACATTATCTACTGGGATATTCGATGTAGGCGGTAATTTAATTGAATTATCAGAGAGCGCGGTGATCGAAAATGGCAGTGGTGGAACATCAGTTGCTGACTTCAATGCCAACAATATGATTCAGACCAACAGTGCTATCAGGGACTTTGGTATTAGGAAGCGATTTAATGCAGTAAACAATGGTAGCGAATCATTCGCATTTCCGGTGGGATTGATAACCTATACGCCGGTGGTTTTAGATATTACGAACATATCCGCCAGTAGCATTACTGTCCGTCCCGTTCGCGATTCCCCCCCTACTGCGGAAGATACTGAAAATAATCCTTCAACCTGTAATGACCCTAATATCACCGATACTGATAATGTTCTTCAGTACTACTGGATTATAAAATCTAGCGGAGTAAGTGGATTTGATGGGGAGATACGAATGTACTACGATGCCGACGATGTCCGAATTACTAATGCAAATGGAAGTACGTATACCATAGACAATTACGGACCAGCCCGTCTGTACAATGCTGAAAGCAATTGGGATAAAGTGTTTGTCTCCTCTGATTTCGATGAATCCAACCAGCAGATCATTTTCCCCTTTAATGGTAATAGCGACCCTACTCTAGCAGGAATCTACACGGCAGGAGTTACGCTCAGAAATGACGGAACAACGCTGCTCTGTGGTGGAGCCATTCCCGATGTCGTACCAACGTTTACTACTGATGGAGCCGGGGGAGGAGACTTCTTTGATAATACCACATATTTGGGCGAAGAAGCTCCTATTGCGGGCGAAACTCCAGATATTATTATCAGTAATGGAGATGTTCTAGTATTTAATCAAAATAGTATTCGAGCCCGGAAGATAACCATTGAATTGGGCGGCACATTAGTTATCCAGAATGGTACTAACAATCATAACTTAGGGTTTGTAACTGGGGAAGGAACTCTTCGTCTGGAATCTAGTGGTATCTCCGTTTTATTCCCTACCGGTGATTACGAAAATTTCTTCCCTGATGGTACTTGTGCTGGCGGTGGGGGGCTAGAGTACGCTGGAACAGGCTCTTACGCAGTACTAAGCGATCTACCGAATATCCGCTGGGTAATTTTTTCCGGAAGTGGTAATCGAGTTTTACCCAATAACTTTGCACTCAAAGTCTGCGAGGATTTTGATATTCGTGGTACTACTAACATAGTTATTCCTGACGGGAACAGTACGGTTACAGTGAGGGGCGATGTATACAAAAGCGATGTGAGTTCGTTTGACAATGGTGGTGGAGATTCACACATAACGATGGCCGGGTCGTCATCTCAAATAATTAGCGGAAGTTTCACAGGGGGCAACGCCTTCAACGAGCTTGAAATCAATAATTCTACGGGGGTGACTATTGACAACGCCGCCGATGTCACCCGAGGCATCTCGGCTAATCAAGATGTGGAGATTACCAAGGAATTGGTACTAACCAATGGGCGGATTTCTACCAATGCAGGTAACTCGTTACGGATACTAGCATCTACGGGAGCTACCACCAGTGGTGGTTCTACAACCAGCTACGTTAATGGTCCACTACAGGCCGTCTTGAATGACAATCAAAGCTTCACTTTTCCAGTGGGTAGGAGCAACCGATTCGGGCAATTAGTAGTAAACGATGCCACCCATACTGGAGAGGTACTGACCTGGCAAGCTGAATACTTTAGAGGAAATGCCCAAAACGACGGTCGGGTGAGTAGTATGACCGATACTGATGATCCTAGTATTGAGAGTATTAGCCGGGGAGAATATTGGGTAGTAACCGATGACGCTGGAACTGCCCCTTCAGGAAGTGTATCATCGGCTATTGGTTTAAGCTGGAATGCCGGAGGTGATCTTCCGGGAGATGTAACAACCCTAACCGTAATGGTCTGGGATGCAACCGGTTCGGAATGGGATAATTACGGTGGTACTAATCATAGTGCTAATGGTAGTGGAGGCACTTTTGTAAATACTACTAATGTTCCAGAATACGTTCCTTTTTCCGAAAGAATAATTACAATGGGTACTACCGAACCTTCCGTGTTGCCCGTGGAGTTTTTAGAATTTACTGCCAAAGCTCAGCAGTTCAGCGTTCTTTTAAACTGGAAAACAGCTGCGGAGATCAACAATGACTTTTTTGAGGTCCAACGTTCAAAGGACGGTAAATCTTGGGAGGCTATTGGGGTTATAAATGGATCAGGCAATAGCTCAACAGTACTGTCGTATTCTTATAAAGACGAAAATCCGCTAGTAGGAGTCATCTACTACCGACTACGGCAAGTTGACTTCGATGGTAAATTTGAGTATTCAAAAATTACTAGCGTAGAAGTAGATGGGTTTGGCTCAATTAATGCATCGGTATTGGATATCCAGATATATCCTAATCCAACTAAAGGGGTAATTAATCTTCAGATAGAAGGGTTACCCTCCGGATCTACCGCGGTTGTAAAATTATTAGATTTCTTTGGCAGCCCGCTAGAGGCTAGGCAGGTACCCGCTGAAAGACTGGTGTCAGGCATAAAACTGAATCAACAGGGACAACAGCCCGCCGGACTATATTTTGTAGATATCCAGCAAGGTAGCATTAACCTCCAACGGAAAATAATTATTCGCTAGGATTATCGTAGAATGGTTGAGTAGGCAGGTCGTTTATAGGAAAGAACCATACGGTAGATTTAGAAATTAGATGTTATTTGCCATCTGGTTTCCGTACTTTCGTGGCAGTACCCGGTAACCGATCTGTTTATGAGAAGACAAATTCAGGAGCAACTCCTCCGGTTGCTGCCCATTCATCTCCTTCGAAAATCGCTGTTTTTACGTCAGGACTATCGTATTAGTAAACACGCCGGTGCTGCTCCCGGAACGCTTATTTATACCGGAAAAAATGTAGGGGAACCCATTGAGCTTACTCTATTTCAGTATACCGACAAGGTTTTTCACCACCAGACTTTTAGTAAGGCTGGTGATGCTTTGGCGAAGATCAACCCAGATCAGGCTAATTGGATTAATGTAAGTGCGATCCACGATACTTCAGTAGTACAAGAAATCGGCGAGCACTTCGGGCTACATCCGCTTGTGAGTGAAGATGTCCTCAATACGGTACTTTCACCGCAGTATGAGAACTACGATGATTACCTGTTCATCACCCTCAGAATGCTGAATTTTAATGAAAAAACGCATCATGTTGAGCAAGAACACGTGAGCTTTATTTTAACCCCTAACGTTCTAATTTCCTTTCAGGAGCAGCAAAAAGACGTATTTGATCCGGTACGGGAACGCTTAGAGGCCGCTAAAGGACGCATTCGTAAGCGAGGTATAGACTATATGCTGTACGCTCTAATGGATGTGGTGGTAGATAATTATTATACCGTTACCGAAGAGTATAACGAACAACTAATTCTGTTAGAAGATAGTATTATCCGTAACCCTAACCAGGATGCTATGGAACGAATCACGTTCTATACGCGGCAGGTGGTAGAACTTCGTAAAAGTATTCTACCGCTGCGTGAAGCCCTTAGTAAGCTACTGAACGACGAGAGTTTTGTAGAAGATGCTACCCGACGATTTTTCCGCGACGTATACAGTCACCTCGAGCAAGCCATTAGTACGATGGAAACTCAGCGAGAAATTCTGAACGGGCTAATGAACCTGTATATGTCAATGCTTAGTAACAAGATGAATAATGTGATGAAGACACTCACTGTCATCGCTACTATTTTTATTCCTCTTACTTTCGTAGCTGGAGTTTATGGTATGAATTTTCAGTACATGCCGGAATTAGAGTGGAAGTGGGGCTACCCCACAGCAATGGTTTTTATGCTAGTAGCTGGGCTACTCATGTACATCTGGATGCGTACCAAACGTTGGTTTTAATAACTATATGGCAGTAGGCAGGTTATGTAGGTAGAAAACCATTTTTTTAACCTATAAATTTTTTAGAAAATGCCACAACGCGATAACAACACCACTGGAAAACAAGCTAAAGGCGAACCTTCGGGAACCTCTCCCCAACAAGACAAAGCCTCAATAAAAGAAGTGGGCGAAGTTGATCTGGAACGGGAGCAGGAACTACGGGAGCAATTCACCGACGGGCAGGGCAATCCTGACCCCAGTAAAGCACCGCTGAAAAACCCAAACCGTAATACGGACAAGGTGAAAATAGACCAACCCGCTTACGGAAATAAAACCTAGACAAGTTAGCCCCAAAACTGGGGCTTTTTTTATGCTTAAGCTGCTGTCGCCGTACAGATTAAGCCGCTGCTCAAATCTCGGTATCTTGAGAAATTCAAGGTTCTTTAACAAAACTCTAAGCCGTAATTATCCGAAATAAAGTATATGCTTGTTGCAAGCTATTTACTTTAAGCTAAATCTAGTATTTCGACTCGAAAATCAACTCAAAATAAGTCTTTAAATGGTT
>JGI12210J13797_10640067_pt1 | contig 11506 bp, 11 predicted proteins | sample ElkSlonscriptome_3_FD_13797 | JGI IMG/M metagenome (IMG submission 13797) | reverse complement strand
TTCTCCTTCTATTCCCAATAACACACTGAGCCAAATAAGAGTAACTAATTCAAAGGTATCGTCCAATGTCGCTACTCCAATAATGGCCTGCCCTAACTTAGTGTGTACTATTTTGAATTCGTCCAATATGGGTATCAAAATAGCTTCCCCTACAGTAGCAAATGACAATGATACTAATACAGAAACCATCCAATCGACCCCAAACACATAATGAACGAACAAAGAACCGAACAAGGTCGCCAGCACCATGGTAGCGACAGTCGTTTTAACTATCAACTTGCCTAGTTTTTTCATCTCACTTAAATCTATTTCCAACCCGATGATAAAAAGTAGGAAATACATGCCCAGGTTAGCCAATGAATTAAAAGAAGGATCTTCAGGAATTTGAGGAAAAGGGTTTTTAACGGCCAGCGCAGTCCCAACAAGCAACGCAGCAAAGATCCAGGGAACACGCACCTTCTCGATAAGAGGTCCCAAAAGAAATACTAGGAAAAAACAAGAGCCTAAAAAAAGGAATAAAGACGTATCCATAAATTGTTAAATTCGCTTACGCAGTAATTCTCATACTCTTATCTGTATTCCCCTCCTCAGAAAAATTGTGATACAGATTATTCTGGTTCTTTGAGAATCAATACGGGAATATTCTTTTCCATTTGTACTATCCGTTCAGTTTCGCTTCCTAGTAGGATTCGGGAGAAAGCAGATTTTCCTTCGGCACTCATAATGATTAATTCAACTTGTTGACTCTCCGCCTCCTGCTGGATATGCTCGGCTACGTATGAAAGCTCTAATAATCTAAATACTGGGTTAATAGGTATGTCTTGTGTATTAATATTTCCGATAAAATGCTCATACTCCCGTTGCGATTTATTCTCCATGAGATTGATATACTGCTGTCGGGGAAACCCATCGTAGTAGTAAGCGTGGGGTAGCTCGAACACATTGAGGCAGACCATGCGACAATCAGCTTGGTGCTTAGCAATGAGCACCGCCGTTCCTACAGCCTGAGCGGAACGTTCTGAGAAATCGGTTGGTACCAGTATTTTATTAATCTCGAGTTTGTAGCCACCGGGCACAAAACAGACGGAGCAGGTGGATTTCCGGACTAACTTCTGCGCTAAACGACCTTTTCCATAGTCTTTAGACTTACTACCTACGAAAAAAAGATCAATGTTACGCTGGTGGGCTTCCTGCCAAAGTTCAAAACCAGAATTTTCTTCGTACACTTCACAAATAGTCTCTATTTTCTTCTCGGGGAAAAATGGGTGAACCCTATCTTCCATTTTTGCTTGAATGGACTCCAGCGTAATTTCAGCTTCGGATAAGTACTTTTTCATCTCGTCCGGCACCTCAAAATGTGCCTTCACGTGAACAAAGTGGATTTCCTGAGGATGCAAATAGCTAGCTAGATGAGCGGTGTAAGTAATAAGCGATTGGTCAGCTTCGGAGAAATCTAACCCCACCATCCAGCATTTAAAATTATTCATTGGCCTAGTTGATGATTTTCACGATAAGTAAGTCACTCTGAGTTGGTCAATCAATGATCTACATCATCGCAAACAGTGACTTTTTTAGAACTAATCGGCTGTTTTAGAAAAAAACATTAAAATATATGAACATATTTTAATATGTTCCGTTAGTAAAGATATGGAAACGATCTTGGATGTAGAAAAGCTAAAGAAAGTTGCCTTCATTTTGAAGACTATTTCGCACCCTATCCGCATTGGTATCATTGAGTTGCTGACGTATAATGACGAATTGCCGGTTCATGAGATTATGGACAAGTTGGGCGTAGAGCAGTCACTGATCTCTCATCATCTGTCCAATATGAAACTTAAGGGGGTGCTTAGCAGCCGACGAGAAGGCAAGAGTATCTACTATTCCCTAAAATTGAAAGAAGTCACCAAAGTTATTGAGTGTATGGAGCAGTGCCAGAACATTCCTTTCTAAAAAATTTATTATAACACATGAATATATTATCATACATATATATTTACATTAAAATGACCAGAGGCATCAGAAGTGATGATCCCCGTCATCGCAAAGACGCCAACAATACTTTACTATTGCCTAGACCATGAGCATGATTGAATTAATAGGATATATTTCGGCTATTGTTATTGGCTTTAGCCTAGGCCTGATCGGGGGCGGGGGATCCATCCTGACGGTACCGGCCCTGGTGTATCTGGTAGGCGTTAGCCCGGTGCTATCTACTTCCTACTCCCTGTTCGTTGTGGGTGCTGCTTCATTGGTAGGTTCCTTTAACTACATGAAGCAGGGGCTGGTCAGTTACAAAACGGCCTTAGTATTTGCCGTGCCCTCATTTATCGCCGTCTACGCTACCCGCCGCTGGTTGGTACCGGCCATCCCCGAGGAAATCATGCATTTAGGCGATTTTGTACTGACCAAAGATGTGGCCGTGATGGTCTTCTTCGCCCTACTGATGGCGGTGGCTTCTTTTTCCATGATCCGCACCGGTAAGCAGGAAAAAAACCAGGGAGAGGGAATGGTTCGCTACAATTACCCGATGATTGTGCTGGAAGGAGCCGTCGTAGGTGTACTTACCGGTCTAGTCGGGGCGGGCGGTGGTTTTCTGATTATTCCGGCGCTGGTTATTTTGGCCAAGCTACCGATGAAACTAGCCATTGGTACCTCCCTGCTGATTATTGCCGCTAAGTCGCTAATTGGCTTTGTGGGTGATATTGGCGTACAGCCTATCGACTGGACTTTCCTGCTTATCTTCACCGCTATCGCGGTTGTCGGTATTTTTGTAGGCACCTACGTATCAAAGTATATTGCCGGAAAAAAATTGAAAGTAGGCTTTGGCTGGTTTGTGCTGGCAATGGCCGCTTTTATCTTAATCAACGAATTAATCATCACCTAAATAATAACACTATGGAAGTTAAACAATTTTATGACGAAGCATTAGCCCACGGATCATACGCCATCGTTAGCGACGGCCAGGTAGCCCTGGTAGACCCGGGCCGTGACCCCCAACCCTATTTAGATTTTGCGAAGGAGCATGATGCCAAGATCGTAGCCGTATTCGAGACCCACCCCCACGCCGACTTTATAAGTAGTCATCGGGAGTTTCAGCAGCAGCACGGGGCGACCATCTACATCAACGGCCAGGTGGCAGTTGCGTACCCGCACCAAGAGATGAACGACGGGGACGAGGTGAAGATCGGCAGCGTGACTATGCGGGCGTTGTTTACCCCCGGTCACTCCCCCGACCATAATACCTATATGTTACTAGACGAAGAAGGTAATCCTCACTCGGTGTATACCGGCGACTCACTGTTTGTGGGCGATGTGGGCCGGCCGGATTTGCGGGAAGGGGCGGGCCACTTGCGGGCCAAGCGAAAAGAACTGGCCAAGCAGATGTACCATACGATCAACGATGTTTTCAAGCAGATAGAAGACGATGTAGTGGTCTACCCCGCCCACGGAGCCGGCTCGCTCTGCGGGAAGAATATGGGACCGGAAACCTTTAGCACTATCGGAAAAGAAAAAGAACAGAACTGGGCCTTTAAGATTGAGGAAGAGGACAAATTCGTGGAAGCCCTGCTGGCCGACCAGCCCTTTGTGCCCCAGTACTTCCCTTACGATGTGGAAGTAAACCGGGAAGGGGCCAAGTCGTTGGAAGAAAGCTTGCAAAACATTCCCCGCCTATCGGCTGATGAGATTGAGGCAAACGGAAGTGTTGTAGTTGATGCCCGCTCGGAAGACGTGTTCAAGCAGGGGCATATTAAGGGGGCGATCAATATCCAGGAAGACGGAAAATTTGAGACTTGGCTCGGTTCACTGGTCACGCCCGAAAAGCCTTTTTACCTGGTAGTTGACAGCGAGGAGCAGTTGGATAAAGCACTACGCCGGACGGCCAAGATCGGCTACGAACCCCACGTAAAGGGAGCGGTGGTCGTACAGCAACCGTTAGCGGAAAAGAGCCCTTCGCTAGATGTGGAGCATTTTAAATCAAATCCAGAGGACTATACTATTGTAGATATCCGTAATGCATCAGAAGCCCAGGATGATAAGCTGTTTGAGAATGCGGTCAATATTCCCTTACCGGAACTTTCCGAGCGGGTGACGGAAGTAGATACCAGTAAGCCCGTGGTCGTGCACTGTGCCGGAGGGTACCGCTCGGCGGCCGGTTTCAGTATTCTAGAAAAGGAACTTCCCGATGCCCAAGTCTATGACCTGAGCGAGACGGTAAAGGAATTTCAAGATCAAGAACAAGAAGCCTAACCATGAAGCAAAAAGGGAAATTTAGGCAATTAATACAGTCGGATACACCAGTCCTTATTGACTTTTCGGCAGCATGGTGTGAACCGTGTAAGGCTATTGCCCCTATTCTCAAGGAGGTTAAAGCAACCGTGGGTGCTGGGGTAAAGATTGTTAAGATCGACGTAGACCAGAATCCCCAACTAGCCCATCAGTATCAGGTGCGGAGTGTTCCTACCCTGATACTTTTTAAGGATGGAAAAGTGAAGTGGCGACAGTCGGGAGTAATTCCGACTCAGCAACTGCTGGGGGTTTTGCAGGCGTAATAACGAAGAGGGTGAGACTGGGTGTGTTGACATCCCGCCCCTCTTCATAAATTGTATTGAGTAACGTAAAATTCAAATCATTAATTATATGCTGACTGAACTTAGTCAGTCCTGGCCGTGGTACGTGGCTGGGCCGCTGATTGCCTTAACTATGTTTATCCTACTGTACCTGGGAAAGAGCTTTGGGGTGTCTTCCACCCTACGTACCAGTTGCTCGGCCATGGGGGCCGGTAAAACCAGCGATTTTTTTCGCTTCGATTGGAAGGAGCAGGCCTGGAACCTGGCTTTTGTAGCCGGGGCGATGGTAGGCGGGTTCGTGGCCGCCCAATGGCTGGCCAACCCCGAACCTATTGATCTGGCCGCTTCCACCGTGACCCATTTGCAGACACTGGGAATAGAAAAACCCGGAGCGGATTACCTGCCCGAAAGTATTTTTAGTTGGGAAGGATTGCTATCCCTGCGGGGGTTGATCATGCTGATCGGGGGCGGGTTCCTGGTAGGGTTCGGAGCCCGCTACGCCGGGGGCTGCACATCGGGGCACGCCATCAGTGGGTTGAGTAACCTCCAATGGCCTTCCCTGGTAGCGGTGATCGGGTTCTTTATCGGGGGCCTCACCATGACCTATTTTATTCTACCCTGGCTACTTATGCTATAAATTAAATACACCATGAGAAAATACGTATCGTTTTTTGCAGTCGGCATCTTTTTCGGAATTGTTCTAACCAAATCAGAAGTAGTATCCTGGTACCGTATCCAGGAAATGTTTTTGTTTGATTCCTTCCATATGTACGGGGTCATTGGCTCGGCGGTGCTACTAGGAATCATCGGCATTGCCTGGATTAAACGACGTAAGCTAAAATCAATCCGAGGCCAGTTGATTGAGTTCACCCCTAAAAACCGAAGCATCGCCCGCTACTTGCTGGGAGGCATTATCTTCGGGTTAGGGTGGTCGATGGTCGGTGCTTGCCCTGGGCCTATCTACACCCTCATTGGGTATGGCTATTCGGTTATTGTAGTGGTGTTGCTTAGTGCCCTCGCCGGTACCTGGGTATACGGTCTACTGCGGTCCCGACTGCCTCATTAGAAAATAAAGTTAAAATGAGCGCAACTCGCTTTTAATAGTAGCAATCATGTTCCAACGCTTACTTCAGATTGTTAAGCTCACGATAGCCGTGGTGGTCATGGTAATGATGGTGACCGTCGGGGTATTGGTACTGTACCTTCCCAATGGGCAAGACAAACCCATTGCTGATACTTCTCCTTCTAAGCCCACGCCAACTACGTGGGTTGCGCAACCGGCGTGGGCCCCTAAGGATGTCAATAGCGACTTACCCGATGGATCCGAAAGCGACCAGGTCAGGTACGGATACGCATTAATCACCGAGACGTATAAGCACTTGGGGCCGGAACTGGACAACCCTCAGCAAATTTATGCGGGTAATAATCTTGCTTGCAAGAATTGCCATCTGGAATCAGGCACTAAAGCCGGAGCTGCCTCTTTTGTCGGGGTATTTCAGCGCTTCCCACAGTTTCGGGGGCGGGAGGGAAAAACCGGTACAATAGCAGACCGGATCAACGGCTGCATGGAGCGAAGCATGAACGGACAGCGGCTGGCCGATAATAGTCCAGAGATGCAGTCGATGGTTGCTTATATGCAGTGGCTGAGTGAAGATGTTCCGGAAGAGGCAAAGGATCGCTATCAGGGGTTTGCTTCTATTAATTTGCCCAACCGGGCGGCCGATACATTAGCAGGTAAAAATATTTACGAACAACGATGTGCCATTTGCCACAGTGATGATGGGCTTGGCCAACGAGTGGGCGAAGCCGGTGACCAGCGAGGGTACGTGTATCCACCACTGTGGGGAGCCGACAGCTACAACCACGGGGCGGGGATGAACCGACTAATCAAAGCCGCCCACTTTATCAAAGGGAACATGCCACTGGGATCTACGGCGGAGCGTCCGCTACTGACTGATGAGGAAGCCTACGATGTGGCGGCCTACGTTGATGCCCACTCCCGGCCCTTAAAAAAGAATACCAAACTGGATTATCCCGATCTGAGTCTTAAACCCGTGGACGCACCCTACGGTCCGTACCGGGATACATTTCCGGCCGTACAGCACCAGTTCGGCCCCTTCCCCCCTATTATGTCTTATTACGAAACCTTGAAAGAGACGTATGAGCCGTAACCTACTGATCGTATTTTTCTTGCTCATATTAACCTCCCGCAGTTGGGGGCAGTCATCCGATTCGCTGGCCTCGGTGTGGAAAAAGGCGAAAGTAACCGGACAGCTTCGTCACTATTGGATGGCATCGGTCAACCAGGGAGATTTTAAAGACTTTAATGCGGCGGCTTTGGGAGGAAAGATCGGGGTTACCTCCGGCTCTTACCGAGGGTTTTCGGTGGGTGCGAAAGTGTATACCTCCTTTAATGTAGGAATTAGTGACTTATCCGAACGGGCCCCGGCTACCAATCGGCTGAGCCGCTACGAATTAGGGCTGTTTGATGTGGCTAACCCTAATAACCGGTTTATATTTTTACTGGGTGAAGCTTACCTACAATACTCCAACCGTGGCCAACTTATCAAGATCGGCCGAATGCTCCTGAAAACCCCCATGCTCAATCCCCAGGATGGCCGAATGATCCCCACTCTGGAGCAAGGTATTTGGTATCAGAACACCCTATTTCCCCACTGGGAACTTACAGCGGGGTACATCCACGCGATTGCTCCGCGCTCCACCGCTCAGTGGTACAAAACGCAGAACTCCGTAGGCTGGTACCCTGAAGGAAGAAGCGCGTTGGGCGAAGCGGGCAACTACCAGGGTAATATCACATCTCCCGGATTATTCATTCAAAATATTTCGTTTCAACCCAACCCGGCTTTCCAGGCCAGGCTCTGGAACTACGCTTTCGTGAATGTCTTCAATGCACTCTACGCTGACGTATCGCTAGAAAAAACCTGGAGCTCAGGGCGAAAGCTACGCTGGGAGGGACAATACATTTGGGAAACTCCTTGGGGTGATGGGGGAAACTCTGATCCTAGCCTAACCTACTTTTCACCCGACTTTCAGACCCACCTATTCGGCTTACGTAGCACGTATTCGTCTAATCACCAAAGTTTTGCGCTAGCGTTCACGCGGATTTTGCCCGGGGGACAGTACCTCTTTCCCCGCGAGTGGGGCCGGGATGCGCTGTATACCTTTCAGAAGCGGGAGCGGCAGGAAGGCTTTGCCGATAGTTGGTCGGTGTTGCTTGAGTCAAGTTACAGTGGTTTCAGAAATATTCGCGTTATCGGCGGCTACGGTTTTTATCACAGTCAGGATGTACGGGATAGTCAGAATAACAAGTACGGAATCCCGGCTTACCATCAGCTAAACTTGAATTCGTTTTACGATTTTAAGGGGGACTGGGATAAGCTAGGTCTGGAGCTTCTGGTTGCCTACAAAATCGCGCAGGGCAATACTTACGATGATCCCCGATTTGTTTCCAATAAGGTCAACATCGCTATCTTTAACCTCATCTTCAACTATGACTTTTGATACTAGCTAACCAACGCCCCTCACTGATTTAGGTCATTGTCTTTTCATTCAGTAATTGTTTTATTAAACCTAAAACTCCCCAAGCACTATGAAAACGAGCCAACACAACATCCTAATTATTGGCGGAGGCACCGCCGGTATCACCGTAGCCGCCCAATTGCTAAAAAAAGATAAGTCACTGGATATTGGCATCATTGAACCTTCGGAAAAGCACTATTATCAACCCGCCTGGACATTAGTAGGAGCCGGCACTTACGATTTACAAAATACCATCCGGGAAGAAAAGAAAGTCATGCCCTCCGGGGCTACCTGGATTAAGGAGCACGCCTCGGAAATTGATCCGGAACAACAGACGGTTAGCACGGAAGAAGGCCGTACCTACTCCTACAACTACCTGATAGCCGCCCCGGGCATTCAACTGGATTGGGATGCTATTCCGGGTTTGAAAGAAGGCATTGGTAAAAACGGGCTCACCAGTAACTACGACCCTCGCTACGCCGAGTACACCTGGGAACTACTACAGAACTTTCGGGTCGGTAATGCACTGTTCACCCAACCTGCTACGCCGATTAAGTGCGGTGGTGCCCCCCAGAAGATCATGTACCTGGCCGAAGATTACTTTGAAAAGCAAGGTGTCCGTCAGCGCGCTAATGTAATTTTTGCTACCCCCGGTTCCGTGATCTTTGGCATGAAGAACATCGCCAAAACTCTTAACCAGATTATCCGCGCCCGTAATATCCATACCCGCTTCTTTCATAACCTGATAGAAATCAGACCCGAGAAGAAGGAAGCAGTATACGAAATCACCCAGGAAGACCGCTTACCGATCAGCCTGGGCAAGCAAGATCAGGATTTGGGTATCCGCCCTGAAGGTGACTCTAAAGTCGTAATCCCCTACGAGATGATGCACCTCGCCCCTCCCCAAAGTGCCCCCGACTTTATCAAGCGAAGCCCGCTGTCAGTACCGGACAGCCCCTACGGCTGGGTAGATGTGAACAAGCACACCTTGCAGCACAACCGCTACCCCAACGTATTCTCACTGGGTGATGCATCTAGTACCCCGAACGCTAAAACTGGAGCGGCCGTCCGTAAGCAGGCTCCTATCTTAGTTGAGAATCTACTATCGGTGATGCAGCAGCAAAGCAATCTCATGAAGAACCCTCAGTACCACGGCTACGGCTCCTGCCCCATAGTGACCCGTTACGGACGCATGGTGCTGGCTGAGTTTGACTACGACAACCAACCTGACTCCTCGTTTCCCTTTGATACGACCAAGGAGCGCTGGAGTATGTGGCTGCTGAAGAAGTACTTCTTACCTTGGTTCTACTGGAACCGGATGCTTAAAGGAAAAGGGTAGTCTCATGAACGGCAGCCAAGAGTTAAGTAAGCGATTCACGCCATCTCCTTTGAGCCGTTAGTCTAACTTACAAACTCTCTCCCAGTATTGCTCGGCCAATATGGCAATGCCCGCAAATACGATCAATGGTAGTACGTACTTGATAGGTTCTTGTTCAACCTGATTAGCTAGTTTTTCTATCCAAGGCTGTTTTGTTTTTTTTCTAAGGGTAAGTTTCATAGTCGTTACGATATTGATATTGGCTCTAATGAAGTAAGTGTTCGCCAATTTATCAATGACTTAGATCACAGGTGTTAGTATACAGCCAATAAGTAAATCAATTTCCCGTAGCGCTGATTTACATCATTGCAGGCGATAGCGAGAGCGTCTATTTTAGAGAAGATTTTCCAGAACAACTAGCACTGGACGTTTTCATTATAACCCAAAATCGCTATGTCTACCCTGATTAGGTATTTCCGTAATATTGATATGAATGACCTTTCCCAGGTAGGCGGTAAAAATGCCTCCTTAGGGGAAATGTTCCAAAAACTAACCCCTTTGGGAATACAAGTGCCCGATGGCTTTGCCACTACCTCCGAAGCCTACTGGCAGTTTATAGAGAAGAATCGACTTCGTACCCAACTTACTGAACTGCTTGATCAGCTAGACCGACAGCAGTTTTCTAATTTGGAAGAAATCGGTAAACAAATCCGGGCTACCTTTCTGGAAGCGAAAATCCCTACCGGAGTACAACACGCCATCCGAGAGGGATACAACCATCTCACCGAGCACTACGGTGAGGACATATCCTTTGCGGTACGCAGTAGTGCCACGGCGGAAGACTTACCGAACGCCAGCTTTGCCGGGCAGTTGGAATCCTATCTTAACGTACGGGGGCTCGATAAACTGCTGAATGCCTGTCACCGGTGTTACGCTTCCTTATTTACCAACCGGGCCATCAAGTACCGGGAAGATAATAATTTTGACCATGTGCAGGTAGCTCTATCGGTGGGAGTGCAACTCATGATACGCTCCGACCTAGGTTGCTCCGGAGTCAACTTCACCTTAGACCCTGACTCAGGTTTTGATCAGGTAGTACTGATCAGCAGCGTATGGGGGCTAGGCGAAAATATTGTACAGGGCACCGTAAACCCGGATGAGTTCTACGTATTTAAACCCACCCTCAGTCAGAATAAGCACGCCATTATCTCCCGTCGAATCGGCAGCAAAGAACAAACCATGGTCTACGCCCCAACCGGATCAGGCGTGGTCAACCAGCCTACCCCAGCGGATCAACGGGGTCAGTATACACTGAGCGACGAGGAGGTGACTACACTAGCAAAATGGTCGGTAGCCATTGAGGAGCACTACCAACGCCCGATGGATATTGAGTGGGCGAAGGACGGGCACAGCGGGCAGCTTTACATTGTGCAAGCCCGCCCCGAAACGGTGCATAGCACGAAAGAAGCACTCCTGGAAATAAAGACCTATCAGTTGCGTGATACTGAGAAAGCATTATGCCAGGGCTACGGATTAGGTAACAAAATCACCGCCGGAAAAGCCCGGATTCTCCGCAGCCCGGAAGAAGCAGATAAACTCCAAGAAGGTGAAGTACTAGTGACTACCCGTACCACTCCCGATTGGGATCCTATCCTAAAAAAAGCCAGTGGTATTATTACCGATCAGGGCGGACGCACTAGTCACGCCGCCATTGTGGCTCGGGAAGTGGGGGCCGTAGCGGTAATCGGAGCAGGAAACGCTACCGAGGTTATTCAGGATGGTCAGGAAGTAACGGTTTCCTGCGCCGAAGGCGAAACCGGCTACGTGTACGAAGGAATACTAGACTGGAAAGAATCGGTGATTCAGTTGCCCGACCTTCCGCTTCCTAACACGCAAGTAATGTTTATTTTAGGCGACCCCGAACAAGCGTTTCGGCTAGCCGCGTACCCCAATCACGGCGTAGGACTGATGCGGTTGGAGTTTATCATCAACAACGCCATCCAGATTCATCCGATGGCTTTGTGCCAGTTTGAAAAGGTAACCGATGCTACGGCTCGGGAAAAGATTGAACAACTTACCC
>JGI12210J13797_10008490_pt1 | contig 11509 bp, 10 predicted proteins | sample ElkSlonscriptome_3_FD_13797 | JGI IMG/M metagenome (IMG submission 13797) | reverse complement strand
CGAATGATCTTGATCGGACCAGCGAAGATCGTGCAGCGTGTTTTCGACGGGTTGATTGAGTGCTCGGTGAACACGGTCGATTAACAAACCGTCTACGCCCGCACATTCGTCGACTTCGTTGAAATGGGTCAAGGGTCGGCCCGCATAGAGTTCGCGGTTGCCATCGCGTGACATGACCGGCGGGCGAATCGAATCGTTTAGCATGCCCTCGACCAAATCGCTTGCGGGCAACAAATCCTTTAACCCTTGCTGATATTGAATGCCGATTGCGTCGCAGCCGAAATCATCAGCGATTCGCAGCGCCGCGATGTACATGCGACATTGATCGAGAATTTGAGCATCGGTCAATTCCGTGGCGTGATCCGTTCCGGTGTAAAACGTCATGCCTTGTTGATCCAACCAATCACGAACCTTTTGGGCTTCGACATCGCTAACTTGAGTCGTTTCGTAATACAAAGCCGATTGGCTTAGCCGCTCTTTATAGATCCCCAGTGGGTTCAGCAGCGAATCGGGAATGATCGCATTGAACATTCCCATGCAACCTTCGTCGAAGATACCGAGGATCGCCTTTTCACGAAGCAAGGAATTGGCGACCTCTTTGCCAACTTCTTGAGCTCGACTTTCACACGATTCCATTTCAAAGGGACGAACGTGCGAGGTATCGTGCGTCACGTGGCCCGTTTCAAGCCACTGCTTCAATTCCGAACGAAACGAATCGGCATCGAATGAACTTCCCCATAGCGAACTGTAGCAAACGCCCGCTTTGGTTAATGAGCCATTGAGATTTAGCATTCCTACTAAGCCCGGCCATTGTCCCGACCAATTGGCCACCGTTAAGATCGGACCGCGATGCGAAATCAGTCCGGCCAACACGTGATGCGAATATTGCCACACCGCTTCGGCGACAATCAACGGTGAATCGGGGTCAATGTTTTTGAATACTTCTAAGCCGTGTCGCTGCGAGCGAATGAAGCCATGGCCGCGTGCTGGATCGAATTGATGACCGCGGACAACATCGTGACCAAGGGACTCAATCGCTCGAGTTAAACTTTCTTCCATCGCCTGTTGTGCGGCCCAGCAGACTTGATTCGCTGAATCACGAAGGTCGCCCGAGGCAATCAGAGTCATTGGTTTTGTCATCAGTATCGCTCGTGGGTGAAGGGGAAAGCGTGGCGGGAGCGAACGGCTTTAAGAGAACTCTATTGAGCACGGCTCCGAACAGAATCGTTTTATTCTATAGAGAGGCGCTGTGCAAGCTTCTACGCTTACAGAGATCGTTTATTCGGTCTGGGAAAATGTTGTCAGAAGGAAGGAAACCGAGTAGAATCCGGCACAAGGTCAATCCAAACCTAGACGAGTATTTCGATGAAGTCCGAAACGCACGCTGTCCGAGCGTACCATCATTTGCGTAAGAAATTGATTGCGGGCGACTTTGAACCTGGAACGAGATTGCTCTACGGGCCAGTCGGAAAGGAGATTGGCATCAGCGCCACACCTGTTCGCGAAGCAGCAGGCCAGCTAGCCAAAGAAGGACTTGTCGACTTGGTCCCACAAATGGGCGCGATCGTTCGCCGAATCGGTCGTGAGGAATTGATCGAGATCTATGAGGTTCGTGAAATCATCGAACCAGCTGCTGCGGGACTAGCCGCTCTTCGGGCCACCACCGAGCAGAAACTTGGGATCGAGAAAGAACTGAATCAAATGCTCAAATTGGCTCAGCGGCAACAATCAGCAACGACTCAGTATGCGGACAAACGGATGGCGGGCCGTTTTGATCGAGCAGACTACAATTTTCATATGCAGATTTTTGAATCGACGGAAAACCAATGCCTAGTGCGAACGGCATCTCAGTCTTATGTTCTTACCCGTGTCTTTGGTGTCCATCGATATCGCTACGATGCCGATTCCATGCAAACGACCTGCGAAGACCATCAGAAAATCTTTGCCGCCATTTGTTCCGGCGATTCCGCCAAAGCGCAAGCAGCATCCTTGAATCACATTCGCAAAGGTCAACAGATTTCTTTGGCGAGACTCGAGGAGCACCAGCAATCGGACAATACGGTCGATTAATGCGGACGACCGAATTAGCCATCCAGCCGCACTCGTTTACGTGGCGACGTTAGCGGCCAACCATCGAGCGAACCACGATGGTTGAAAGTTGCGATCCGAGGCCCTACGTTTCACCATCTTCTTCTCCAACAAGCAAATCGAGTTGTTCTTGCCCCCAGTAGGCGAAATAGAGATCAAGGTAGAGCCCTGCTCGTCGCTTTCGCTCTTCACCTGCGGCAAAGTCGTAAATATTGAAAATGCCTTTTAAGGCTTTGTGATTGTAGTCCTGGGACATCATTTCGATGAACAGACCCTTTTTAGCTCGCTCGAGTAAAAAAAGTTTTCAGGTAGTCGTTCCACGCTTGGAAATGCTCCGCAGCGTTTCGGCCATCGTCATATTGACGGTTCTTCCGTTTCCGGTTTCAACAAACCGGCAGTGGTCGTACCATAAATTAGCGGTTGCATATTCGATTCGAGGATACGCGTATCGCTGTGGTGCATTCCAACCCGAGGGGCGTATTTGGTCAAATGAGTTATCCTTCTGAGAAGCGAATAGCTCGGCAACTCGCATGTCGAATGGATCGCGAATCGTCGTTAAGGTTTTTTCCTCCATCGCCATCGCAGCATTGCTTGTGCAAATGACGAACGCGGAAATTCCTATAGCAAGCAGGATGGGGTTTCGTATTCTTCGATACATTTGAGACTTCAATGGTTGCGAAAGTTGGGGATTCGGTGGAAGGTAAAAACGTTGCCGTCATGCCATCTTGGGTTCCGGTGTTCTCCATCCAATTGATGTTTCGCGTATTGACAAGCAAATCCAAGTCGCCATCGCCATCCCAATCTGCAAAGCAAAGCTTTCGTCGCCCTGAACCGCCCGCTTGGCCATCGTTAAGGCGAAGCAAGTCGTTGTTCTGCTCCCCATCGGACTTGGACGCATGTATGCTGCTGAAGCGACCACCCTTGAAAATCCGTTGGCCGGGGGTCAGCACAAGCTGGTCGTCGACTCGTTTTCGTTCGAACAACACAAGGAAGCCCTCGTGGTCGAGCATCACTAAAGCGTTGAGCCCATCGTTGTTCCAATCGAGGACACACGGTGTTGTTCGCCACTGCGTCGCCAATTCTTGCTTTTCGGGCGACCACCAATTCCAGGCGGGCTTAGGAGGTGAACCAGTCGATTTTCACCAGTTGAGCTGATGCCAATTTTGGCTCGGATCGAGTCCCCACGTTTTTGAACCATTCAATTTTCCCCCAAATGCTATTGGTGACGATGTCGGGTAATCCATCATGATCCCAGTCAATCGCGGTCGGTATTCTCGAAAAAGTAGGTTCCGTTGTAGGGCGTGTCCGGGCTTGAAACAATGAGATCCAAGTCCCCATCCTGGTCCCAATCCATTGGCATCGGCCAAGCCCACAATCCAACCCCCAGATCCACTGTCAAACCAGGATGATTATATTTCAGCGGTTCAAAGGCCAAAGCGATCGGCATCCATCCGCAAGACATGAGAAACGCAGTGGTCACCAAAAGTCGCGGGAATATGGCTTGGTACATCGTGTTACTTTCTTGTTTGCATGGGGGATCTTTCGCACCGCCCTTTGGCTCACCACCAATGAACCGCCGCGATTCCATCGATGCTTCGGTTCACCAAACTTGATTCTGCCGCTCTAATTCACAGCCACCGGTTTTCGCCGTGATAGGGTCGTGTGATGCAAGACCAACAAGCCAATCGCCACTGCTCCAATATAGAAACTTGCTCCAAGCGATTGATAGTCCGCAAACAGTAGAGCACCCATCGACATCCCATAGACGGGTTCCAAGTTGTTGGCAAAATTGATCGTGAACACGCTCATTCGTTTGAGAAGTTCAACGTATTCACTGAAGGCGTAAACGGTACAAACGACTGCCAACAGAACCAGGTAGGCGAAATCTTTCAAGCTTGGTTGTAGATCGAGTCCACGTTCATCGCTTAGCCAGAGTGCGGAGATTGGCAGGCACATCGCACAAAAGATCGCGGCTCCTACCATCTCGTAAAATGCGATCACTCGGTGTCGGATTCGCTTGGCAAAGGGACTGTTGAGAATCGAGAAAATCGCAGCCACGAACGCGGAAGAAATCGCGACGGCAAAACCGATCGCGTGTTCCAGCTCACTTTGCACGATCATGGCGACCGCCACGATCACTGCAAAACCGAAAAGCAAGTCACCGCGTCGAAACTTGGCAGCCGGTAGCATTAACGGTTCCAGAATCGCGGTCCAAAGTGAGACCGTCGCGATACCGACCATGCAGACCGATACATTGGCGATCTTAACTGCTAAGAAAAACAGTACCCAGTGCAGTCCGATCAAACAGCCGACTGCTAGAAGTTGCAGCATATCGCGAGCTGCAATCCATAAATGCTGACGCAGAATCGCGCCAAGCGTTAGCGAGGCGATGACACAGCGAAACAGGACCAACTCGATCGCAGGTAGATCGATCAATTCACCGAGCACACTGGTGAAGCCCCACATGAAGACAATGAAGTGCAGCTTCAAGTAGTCGCGTGAGGTTGCAGACAAATCCTCCATGTGCGTCGCATCGATTTCGTTAAAAGTTGGCCGGTTCTAGCGATGGCTCATGACTTGGATCCCTTCGAGCACCCCGCTGGTGGCTTTCTGGGTAGCGAGATACAGCCGGTCTCCCCAGCGGGCGTCGTTGTGGGCAGACTTGGCTTTCGCTTTCACCTCGTCCGACGCATTCTCTACCACAATGGCTCGGTAGCCTGCCGTCAATGCGGCCAGATCGTTTCCGGAATCGCCAGCGAAAACGATTGCTTGATGATCCACGTTGACATATCGGCTCCACCAATGCAGTGCGAAGGCTTTCGAGACGCCGGCCGGCAGTAGATCGATCAATCCATCACCATTGAAAGGGTCGACGCTAATGATTGATGAATAAGGTGCGGACAAGCGATCGAGTCCGCCGTGGACCGCGTCGACAGCCTGTTGAAGATCAGCGGCGTCGGCATAGTAGCTGAGCTTGAACGGCCCTTGCTTTTCTGCTTCCTGCTTGCGAATGCCCGCTATGGACTGAAGCTCTTTCGACAGCTCATCAACCGGCAAGGAATGAGTGATTTGGGAGAGTTCAGTATGGTAATCTTCGAGGACTTGCATCGCGGAATCTTCTTGGCGATGCATGATGGTAGTACCGACGTCGCAAATGATCCAATCGGGGGACGGCAGCTTGTTTTCGATGATCGCATTTTCGACCGAAGCATAATGACGCCCGGTAACAAAGACCAACTCGATTTCGTTTTCTGCTAAGAACTGCTGAAGATCGACAAGATCCGCCTGGTTCTGAGCATTGCCTGCAAGCGGGATTAGCGTTCCATCTAAGTCGGTCGCCAGCACCTTGACGTTCGTTGTCAGTTTTTCGTTTAAATTCATTGTCCTATCCTTGATTCCTACCGTAGCGGAACTCGTCAAGCGTTTCGTCAGGTCAGAGGTTCGCTACGAAAGTCTTGACGACTTCCGCTACGGATTGCGGTTAAATTCGTTGCAGCCACAAGAACTGGTACGCCTCAAGCTCAATCGGCGCGCTAGTTCCGTACTCCTTGTCCGTCAACGCATCCTTGAAAAAGCGTCCGAGGCCGACGGTTCGTAATCGGTTGCCATCGAACGATTGTGGCGAATCATCAAAGTTGGCCAGAACGATCAAGCGGTGACTGTCGACAATTCGAATGAAGCTTAGCAGATGAGGATTGCCTGTGTTCACCAATTCCATTTGTTGGCCAGCCAAGGCGTGCATATTCTTTCGAACGGTAATCAGTTTTTGCAGCGAGCGGAAAATCCGACGTCGTATCGATCCGCCTTCAGGACCGATCGTGTCATCAAGCTCTTGCAGAAATTCCCACTTCATTTTTGGACGATGAATCCAACGCGTGTCGCCTGCCTTGGCAGGGTCTTTTACAAAATCGTAATCGTTGAGCATCCCCCATTCTTCACCCAAGTAGAGTAGAGGGATACCACCGATACTCAACGTGATCGCTTCGAGTAGCAGCATGCGGCGAATGGCTAACTCCTTTCCTTCCTCGCTCCCCTCTTCGATGGCGAGTTCTAGCCCAGCGAGCGATGCGAGTGTGCCCGCGATACGCATATCACCGGTACTCAAATTTTCTTGAAACGGCACCCCTCGTGCAAACGAGCCTTCAAATTGGCCAGTGTAAAACCGATTCAAAAATTGTCGATGATCGTAGGCATTGATTCCGAGGGCAGCAGCATCGGCGTCATCGAATGTCCATCCAATGTCGTCATGACAGCGAAGGTAATTCACCCATGCGGTGTGTTGCGGCAACTTGTGTCGATGGCTGAGCGAACGGGTCAGAAGTCGGACGTTGCGTGTTGCCAGCGACTCCCATAATAGCGCCATCAGAGTCGGGTTGTACGAAATTTGACACTCGCGAGGGCTGATGTATTTCACAACATCGTCGGGATGCACGATCGCTTCGGACTTGAACAACAAGCTCGGGGTGGCAATTCGCGTGAGCCGGTTGAAGGCTTGAATCAGCTTGTGGGCTTCTGGCAGATTTTCGCAACTCGTCCCCATTTGCTTCCAAATGAAAGCCACGGCGTCGAGCCTCAAAATATCGACTCCCGTACTGGCGATAAAGAACATCTCTTCCGCCATCGCTCGAAACACGGCGGGGTTGGTATAGTTCAAATCCCACTGAAAATTATTGAACGTCGTCCAAACCCACTGCTGCATCCCGTCGTGCCACGTAAAGTTGCCACGGCGGACGGTCGGGAAGATCTCGCGAAGCGTCCGTTCGTATTGGTTCGGTATCTCGCGGTCTGGATAGATGTAATAGAACTTCTGGTATTCCATGTCTCCCGATTGAGCCGCTTTGGCCCAGTCGTGATCATCCGAGGTATGGTTGAAGACAAAATCCAACACCAACAAGATGCCTGCGTCGCGAAGCTTGTCCGCTAAGATTCTCAGATCATCGATCGTACCAAGCCGTGGATCGATCGAGCGATAATTGCTGATCGCGTAGCCCCCATCGTTGTCGCCTGGACGGACGGCGAACAGTGGCATGAGGTGCAAATAAGTCAGCCCCAACTCTTTGAAGTAGTCGATCGAATCACAAAGTTTGCCAAGATTGTCACTAAACAAATCGACATACAATGCCCCGCCGACAATCTTTTCCGAAGCAAACCAATCGGGATCGTTCGCGCGTCGGTGATCCAAGCTGCGCAGACCCGATGGACGTTTGACCCAAGCATCGATCGCCGTCACCATGATTTGTTCTAAATGGTAAAAGAAATCGTAGCGAGAGCCATACAACTCGAACAGCAGCGTGAACAAGTCGACCCAATGTTCTTCGAGCCGAACTTCAAATTCGTGTTGAACTTCGTCGCTGACATCATAGCCTTCAGCAACTCGCATTTCGAAATGAGCTTGTAACCGAGGGGCAAGCCGTTTGAGTGACAGTTCGGCCTGGTAGACACGCTCGCGTTGTTCGGCGGTGAGACTGCCGTTGCGAAGGCTACTGAGGTTCGATCTGATCATTGGGAATGGTAATATTGTCTAAAAAGTTGTAATAGTGAATGCCTTCGAGGATCCCGCGTGCGTGCGGCTGCTCGGCAAAATAAATTCGCGGCAAATTTCGCAGGCGTTCGAGCTCAGGGCTGTAGTTGCCGACCACGACCCCAAGGGTTCTTCCGAGCAACATCCCCGCATCGTTTCCGCTGTCGCCAGCGACCAGGACATGCTCGGACGAAAAGCCCCATTTGTACATCAAGTGACGAATCGCCATCTCGCTGCCACCGCGCACCGGAATGATGTCCAAATACATCCCCAGTGATAAAATAACCTTAGCACGTATTCCAGCCTCTCGAAGGATTTTCTTGATTTCTGTGGTGCCCGGTGCAACCGAAGCGTCGATCTCGTAACTGATCTTGAATTCCGATTGATGTGTCTCGTCCTGCAAGTAGAACCCAGGCAAATGATCAAGTGATTCGTGGATCGCGTCTGGTTTCCAGGCATATCCGATCTGCTTGTGCCAACTGCGGTCAGGGGTCAATTTGTCACCATAGTGCAGCAGTGTCCCCGCATCGGTGTCAATGACATCAGGACGCCTTAGCCCAAGATCGCCGATCAATTCCAAAGCACTGTCAAGTCGTCGACCGGTCGCAATCGCAAACCCGATATGCTCGTGCCCGTCCAAAATCGATGCGAATTCGGCCAGTGCATCGGGATCGCCCGTCAGCGTATTGTCTAGGTCCGTCACGATCAATCGGTCGAACTCCGGTAGCCGCCTCGTCCGTGGCGAGCTGACCAAGGCGGGAACCGAGGAATGTTCCAAAATGTCATCCAAGTCGCGCAAGTATCGCTTGGCGTGGTTGCTCCACGAATAGTGTTTCCGAGTCCCGTGAATGCCCGCTTCGGACCACTTCGTCCACTGCTCCGGTTCTGACAAAACTCGAAGCAGTGCTTTTTGGATCATTTCATTATCGAGAGGATCGATCAGCAATCCATTATCGCAGTTGGCAATGATGTCGCGAGGTCCACCGTCGTTGGTCGCCACGATCGGCAATCCAGTCGCACCTGCTTCTAGCAGCGTCAATCCGAACGGTTCGGTGAGGGCGGGGTTGATGAACACCCCTTTGCCCTTGGTTGCCATACGATACAGTTCGGGCACGTCGCTCGGTGAATGCGTTTTCGGATAGGCTACTTTTCCATACAAGTCGTACTTGTCAATCATCCGCAAAATCTGATCGATGATGCGTTGCTGCGGCCGCGGCAGATCACTCATGTCGTCGCGTGTGCCCATGATCAGCACCAAGTTGGCAATTTTTTGTAGCTGTTCGCTTTCACCATAGACCTCGACCAATTTACCGAGGTTTTTTCGTTCATCTGGACGGGCCATCGTCAAGATCATCGGCTTGTCAGGGTCTCGCAAAAACGGATCGAGAGAATCGGCGAAGGCAGGTCGCTGCCAATCGTCGCCGGCAGGCGAAAAGCGGGACAAGTCGACTCCGGGCGGAATCACTTCCATGCGAGCCGGAACATAGTGGTCGTACAACTCGTATTGTTGCTCGACTTCCTGGGAGGTGCTGGTGACCACCATCGAGGCCGTTTCCAATGCGATCTCTTCCGCTTCGGTTCTCAGTTCGAACTTGTAGCGGCGATCGAGTGACTCAATGTTTTTCTTCGCTGCGGTCAGTCGTTGCCGCTTCACTCGCCCGAGCGAATGGCCGGTGAAGATAAACGGGACATGTAACAAACGAGACAATTGCGCCCCTGCCAGACCCGCGTCCGCATAGTGACCGTGAATGATATCAGGAATGCCCGTACGACGAAAATGAACGAGCACTTGGTCGATGAATAAATCGATATAGGGCCAGAACGCCTCCTTTTTTAAGTAGCGTTTGGGTCCGAACGGAATGCGAACAATCTTCGCATTCTCGGCGATGGGTTCTTCAAGCTTGGCGTAGTCGTCAGAAATTTTTGGATCGAAAATCTGCCGCGTCAGCAACTCAACCTCTCGCACCTGAGGTTGGGATGCTAACTCTTTGGCCAGTTCGAGGACATATGTGATTTGCCCGCCCGTGTCACTGTCACGACCCAATTCAGGATCTTTCGCACGAATCAAGCCGTGCAGGCTAATCAGGGTGATCTTCAGCGATTCGTCGCGTTCGAGAATGCGAAAAGATTTCCTGGTTCTTGGCTCAGGAGATTCCGGTTTTACTTCACTCGTCGTCATGCCATTACTCATTAAATACGGATAGTTATTGGATCGTTGACCGTGCGTCGCTGGTTTGGGTTATGCCGCTACCAATTCTGGTAAACACTTTTGTCAATCGTCGTTGCACCTTTCAAACCGCAGACGCGGGCGGCGAACGTGACCGCCCGGTCGAGGATTTCTTGGTAGGGCAATCCCTGGACGACGCCATGAATCGTTGCGGCGGCAAAGCCATCACCGGCACCGACGGTATCCACCATCGCCGCAGGCTTCGGTGCGGGAGCGAACGTGATCGCTTGGTCGGTCACCGCGTAGGCTCCTTGCGAGCCACAGGTAATGAAAAAGATTTCACCACCGTGTTGGTCGCGAAACGCTTTCGCCGCCGCCTCGACTTGAGAACCATTGGATACCTGCATTTCCGTCAGCTGTCCCAGTTCCACGTCGTTTAGTTTGATGTATTTGGAACCGGGGATCAGCTCGGTAAGCCAACTTGAGTCAAACCAAGGCTCGCGGATGTTAACGTCAACAAAACGCGGGATCGTCGCTGCCTGTGCCAATTGCTTGATCGTTTCTCGCGATCGCTCGCCACGCAGAGCGAGGGTACCGTGATACAGTAGCGAAAAATTGTCAGAGACTTCGACCGCCGGGGGCCCGACAAACGGGGGCCCGATAAACGGGGGCCCGATAAACGGGGGCTCGATAAAATCGTAAGCTCTTGGGAAAAAGATCTCATAGGATGGCTGTCTCTCGCAAACGGTCACCTGCACCGTCCCGGTTTTTTGATCTTCGCGAATTTGCAAGCCACTTGTATCCATTTCCCAAGCATTCATCCGCTCAAGGACTTGCCGACCGACATCATCGTTGCCAACCGCAGAGATGAAGTGAGGCTGGTAGCCAAAACCGCGTAGATTCCAGGCAACGTTGAAGGGAGCTCCGCCGAGAACGCTTCGGCCATCTTCGAACTGATCGAACAGCACTTCACCGATCACAAGGGGCGGCAAGGCGGGGGGCGTCTGGTCGTCGGGTGTCTTGGAGGTAGACATACGTTCCTTTAGTGAGCATCGGAGCCAATGGAAGCACGAAGCGACCATTGTAGGGTATGTCCGAAAGAATACAAATCGCGTGCCAAAGGGGAAGGATCCGCAATGAATGTTGGAGTCCAGCCTGCTTACCCTCCTGGCGTAAAACTCATGCAGTTTCTAATTTGTTGTTTATCATTGTCAACTTCTCCCCACAACAAATAATACCTTAAAGCCGCTTAAATCGGCTAAAGCCTGGACGTCAACTCCCCATGAATCCCTCTGATATTGTCTGGCATCCTGCGACGGTCGATCGCTCGGCTCGGGAAGCGAATTTGGGCCAACGTGGTGTGGTCGTGTGGTTTACTGGGCTGAGCGGGTGTGGAAAGAGCACGGTCGCCAATGCGCTTGATTCCCAGCTTTTGAAGCTGGGCCGAGCGACGACGTTGCTCGATGGTGACAACATTCGCCATGGGCTTTGTGCTCCGCCAGCACGCTTGCGTGAGCAGCATGGCGAGGAATTCGCGGAACGATTTGGACTGGGTTTCGCTGCCATCGATCGCGAAGAGAACATCCGGCGAATTGGAAATGTGGCTGCTTTAATGGCTTCCGCGGGCCTCATTACGTTGACCGCGTTCGTGAGTCCCTACCGAAGAGACCGCGACCGGGTCAGGGAAATTGTCGAGGAAACTGGCAAACCGGGTGATTTTATCGAAGTGTTTG
>JGI12210J13797_10016680_pt1 | contig 11510 bp, 10 predicted proteins | sample ElkSlonscriptome_3_FD_13797 | JGI IMG/M metagenome (IMG submission 13797) | reverse complement strand
CTATAAATATCCAACGGGTTGGGGCATCAACCCACGGGTTAGGCGGTGTAAGACGGGCTCAGCCCGCTACCGCTGTTTGACCCCACAATCCTCGCCTTTTAGGGCGGGGAGTATGTCAATCGGGCACGTCGAGCCACTGGCGATCGCCCCCGGCAGCATCTGCCTCAAGGGCTTCTAAGCCGTCTATTACGGCTGGATTATAGAGCCTGAGGTAATTCCAATAGTTCTCGAATACGGAGCGGACGTAATTTTTCGTCTCTGGAAATGGAATTTGGGCAATAAATTGATCAGCGTCGGAGGTATCGAAGCGACCAATCCAGTCAGCAACGCTGCCTGGCCCTGCGTTATAGCTGGCAACGGCATACAGCGAATTATCGCCGTACTCCTGGTGGGTGTAGTTTAAGTACCAGGTGCCAAGCTGGATATTGTTGTCCGGATCAGTCAGGTCGTAGTCAGCCAGACCAATTTGATCAGCCACCCAGTCTGCCGTTGGAGGAATGACCTGCATCAGGCCTTTCGCGTCGGCGCTAGATGTAATTGCCGTCTCAAACCGGGACTCTTGGCGAATGAGAGCCAGCACCAACGCCGGATTCAGCCGATGTGTTGTTGACCACTGTTCGATCAATGGGCGAAATGGCATAGGATACTGCCCTTGCCAATATGCCGCAGAAGCTTGAGCATCCGCTAGGCTGAAGTCCTGAGTTTCCTCAGCACGCCACGACAGGCTAGACAGCATGAAAATGCCCTCTAGGTTATCGCCAACCCCAAGACGCAGCAGGCCATCTGTCATCTGCTGGGCAACAGTAGGTTCGGCAGGATTGTCGTACTCCACTTGCCACAAGTCCCAAGCATCGTCATACTGCCCAAGCTGGTAGAGCGACTGTAGGGTTTGCGATCCAGCAGGCAGAGGCGATCGCTCTGAGGCTTTTGCAATGGCAGGCATTTTGTAGCGGGCAGTTGAGAAGTCACCCACATCCCATCCCAGGCTCGTCGCCCCTCGCCAGGCGTAGTAAGACTCTGGATAGGTGCTTAGGACATGCTCAAATGCGGCGCGGGCCACCTCAGACTGCCCCAGCTGCTGCGCCCAGTGACCAATCCAATAGGCGGCGGCAGGGGCCTGCTCGCTCTGGGGGTTTTGCTGGATGATTTGGGCAGCCCAGCGCCAAGCTGTTATGGTGTCGCCAGCCTCAGCACTTTGCTGCGCCTGGCTCCAGCGCAGCTCTGCCGCCTCATCTGAGCTGCCGTATTGGGTCAAGATGGATTGGCGTGCCTGCTGGGCTGACTCCGGGCTATCCATCAGCAGCATCAGCTCGGCTCGCAGCAGCAAGGCTTCAGCGGCGCGGTCTGGGAAAGTCTCCATGACCCGGTCTATGTAAGGCAGAGCATCTTCTACCTCAGTCAGGTTTGCCAGGTGCAAAAGCGCTTGGGCGGTCTCCTCTGCCTCGGGAAACGTTTGGCTGAGTTCCTGGTAGTAGGCGATCGCCGTATCTCGCCGGTTATCGAGATGGGCACCACGACCGGCACGATATTGGTTTAAAGCCGTTTTCGGGGCTTGGGCATAGGCGCGGCCGGCTGAACCATAGCGCTGCATCTCCCAGTAGCCAAAGCCAATCTGTTCCCAATCCTCCGGCTGGATCTGGGGACTATAGTCTTGAACGAGCCGGTCTAGAATGGATGCCGCTTCTGGAAGATACATTGCGTGGCGCGATAGCAGCAGCAGCAGTTCCGGCTGGTCGGGATTTTGCGCTAGGGCAGCCTGGATCCAGGCCACGGTTTTAGGATGGGCCGGAACATCGTCAATCGCCTGTTGCCAGTAAGTTTCCTCTGCACCTTCAGCATTGCCCAACGCATAGAATGCTTCGGCAGCGGCGGGGTGATCTTCATGGCGCTGAAGCAGCGTTTTCCAAGTTTTCTCGGCGTCACGGGTCTCCCCAAGCTGAGCATAGGCCTTGGCCCGCTTCACGAGCACATAGGGGGCCATCACCGGATAGTCTCGCTCTAGGCGCTTGAGATAGGTTAAGGCCTGCTCTGCTTGCCCCGCATCGACTAGGTCGCTGGCCAAGACGTATTTCGCCTGGTGGCGATCGCCCTTGCCCATGCCACTGACTTCACCGGCAGCGATAGCTTCGAGGGCTTGACGACGGTCTGCTGCTGGCTGCTGTGCCAAATCAGCGACGGCTGTTCCAGCACCCGCTGAAGCCGGTCCAGCATCAAACTCGAGGGCGTTCGGCGCAGTAGCCCCATCCTCACCGGGTCGGCTGAAGGCGATCCAGGCACCCCCAAGACCCAACAGGCCAACGCCCATACCCAAACCGACCAAGAGCCATAGACGGGTCTTCCGGTCCATGGCGCGATAGCGATGGTTCAACGCCGTCGTCAACCGAAGCTTATTCTTTCGCTCCATAGGGGATTATTCAAGATGCGACTCGGTAGCTGACTGATTCTAACGCAGGTGGTGCTGGGTCATCTGAGCGCATGCGGATGCGCTTAAAATCAGTCACTACTCAATCACTGCTGTCCTCATCAACTGCGGCATCATCGCCCTCAACGCGATCGCGATACTCATCTGACGTCAGGCCGTCGTCTAGCTCCGAAGAATCAGTGATCTTCACCTTAAGCATCCAACCGGCTTCATAGACGTCTTCGGACAAATTCTCCGGCGATTCCAAAAGATCGTCATTGCGCTCGACGATGACTCCGCTCACGGGAGACACCAAATCTTCTACCGCTTTCACCGACTCCACCGTGCCAAAGGTCTCCCCTTTGCCAACGCTGTCGCCCAGCTCGGGCAATTCTAGAAACACAATATCGCCTAGCTCATCTACGGCAAACGCAGAGATACCGAGGGTGACGACATCGCCTACCAGCTCGGCGTATTCGTGGGAATCAAAATAGGTCAAGTGGTCGGGATAGTCTAGGGCCATGTATCACCTCAAATCACCGTCAACTGCAGAATGTACCGAATGTCTTACTCACCCTCTACTCATAGCCTCAAATCTGCCAGGACACAAGCGTAATTCGCCCTTACAGATTGATACCAGAGCCATAATTTTACGGGCGTCGCCGGTAAAAGGGCCGCTTTACCACCGTCGCCCCGTAGAGCTTCCCGCGAATATCCACATCTATTGTCTGGCCTACCCTCGCAAAGGGGCGCTCTACGTAGGCCAGGGCAATTGGGTAGCCCAATGTCGGCGACAGGGTGCCGCTGGTCACCTCACCAATGGCGGCTCCATCATGGCACAACCGATACCCATGTCGGGCAATGCCCCGCCCCACCATCTGTAGCCCCACAAGCTTGCGAGAGAGACCTTGAGCCTGCTGCTCTAAGACCGACCGCCCCATAAAGTCGCCCTTACGATCCAAATGGACCAGCCAGCCCAGTCCAGCTTCCAAGGGCGTTGTCGTCTCGTCAATATCCTGGCCGTACAGCGCCATTGCGGCCTCCAGGCGCAAGGTATCGCGAGCGCCTAAACCGCAGGGCTTTGCTCCGGCAGCCACCAGCGATCGCCACAGGTCAACCGCCATCTCTGACGACACCATAATTTCAAACCCGTCTTCTCCCGTGTACCCTGTCCTGGCGACAAATGCAGACTGGCCCTGGAGCTGGCCTTGCAGTGCAATTTCGGCATGTTGAAAACGACCCAAATCGGCGAGGGGGGAGTCGGTCAGGGGCTGGAGTATCTCTTCTGCCTGGGGGCCTTGCAGGGCCAGCAAGGCCCGATCTGACAAGTGGCTGAGGCATTGAGCTGCGGTGAGGTGCTGCTGCAGCCAAGCAATATCCTTTGCCGTGGTGGCGGCGTTGGCGATTACCATCACCTGCTGAGCATCCGCTAGGTCATCCTGTCGGTAAAAAATCAAATCGTCAACGATGCCAGCAGCTTCAGTCAGTAGCACCGTATATTGGGCAGTCCCCGGCTTGAGGGTACCAAGATCGGTGGGGACCAGGGTCTGAAGGGTCGCTATTAAGCTTGGCCCCTGGAGATGAATCATCGCCATGTGGGAAATATCGAATAGCCCTGCTCGCTGGCGCACCGCCTCATGTTCAGCACGAATGCCCTCGAATTGGACAGGCATCTCCCAGCCTGAAAATGAGACTAGACGGGCATTGTGCTTGGAATATAAGCCGTGTAAAGGCGTATGTTGCATAAAATTAGTACCGATTGCCACGATTACCGGGCGTAGTCAATGAATGGCCCTCCCTATCCTAAGGGAACTTGAGGCGTGGATTTGCTACTGTGTATTGAGCTACGATTTTGCGCCACCGTAGTGCCTTTCTAGACTCGGGCCAGAGGGGGCCGTCTTTGAGAGAGGTTGTGTCTGAAGAAATTGTATTTGGATAAGTGGGAAGGAACCTGGCCTGTGAACTATCGAATACTGGTGTCGAGTGGACTGGGGGTTTTGGGAGCGCTGCTGCTATCGGCTCCCGCATTAGCGGCACGGCTAGAGTTTTGGCGGTTTAATACCGCCACAGACCAGCTCATTTTCACCACTGATGACGTGGTGCGCCCCCGAGCCCAAATGCTTCAAAACCCCACTCGCATTTTGATCGACCTACCGGGGACCAGCGTCTCGAATGCGGAGCGAATCGCCCAAGCCGTAGGGGGAGCCGTCAGGCAAGTTCGCGTCGACCAGCTTGAGGACCAGATCACTCGACTCACCATTGAGTACAACCCAGGATATGGTGTTGACCCACAGCAGGTACGGGTTCAAGGCGTGACCCCTACCCAATGGCAGGTTCAGCTACCGGAGGCTCGGCTTGTGGATAGACCTCCTGCCCGGCGGCCCATGACACCTCCTCCACAAGGTTCAGCAACGTCACAGCCTCGGCGAGACAGTACGATCTCTCAGCGGCCAGAGCAGCCCCCATCCACCACCACCCAAATTACCGGCCTCGTCGTCACCCCCGACGGCTTCTTTCTGCAGACAGCAGGGCCAACGCCAGAGGTCGCGGCTCAGCGCCGTCGCCGCCGTCGCCGCCGTCGCGATCGCCGCCGCCGGGTGTTTGAAGTTGAGAATGCCACCCTCTCCCCAAACATTCCGAGGGAGCAAACCCTGGGTCGCTACGGCGTCGAAACCATCGAATTTGAGACGGATGACGATGACCCGAGTAAGGTGCTCATTACCCTCAACGTCGAGGAAGATGACCAGACGTGGCAGGCCAGCGCCAGCAACCTGGGGGGCATTGTGCTGATTCCCACGGGAGGGGTAGATCGCCCCGTGGCCAGTCCTGCTCCCGTCACGTCACCGGTAGGTAACGCAGAGAGCACTGTGGTGTCAGGGCTAAGGCTGGGGGAAAATGGTCTGCTGATACAGGCCAATCAACCCGTGTCAGGGGCGATCGCCGGATTTGACCGTCGGGGCGTTGACTATCGCATCGTGATACCAGATGCCACATTAGACCCCAATGCAACCCTCCAGCTGCAGCCCAACCCCATCTTTGCGCGGGCACAGCTGCTGCAGGAGGGCAATCAGGTCATTCTGTCACTACTGCCTGCTGTGGGAACCCAGCTTGGCGGGGCACAGCCCGCCGAACAAGGGCTTGTGCTGGCCTTTGAGTCCTCCCGCAGCATCTCCCTACCACCGACATCGACGACTCCACCGCCCACCGCCCAACCGCTGCCGCCGGGATCTCTACCCCGTATTCCCAATGGGCGCGTTGTTGTGGTGATTGACCCTGGACATGGTGGATTTGACCCTGGTGCCGTTGGCATTGGTGGCCTCCAGGAAAAGAACATTGTCTTACCGGTCTCTATTCAGGTCGCGCAAATCCTAGAGCAGCAGGGCGTCAGCACTATCATGACGCGGCGGGTTGACCGGGAAATTGACCTAGAGCCTCGGGTTCAGATTGCAGAGCGGGCTAATGCTACTCTGTTTGTGAGTATTCACGCCAACGCTATCAGCCTCAGCCGCCCAGATGTCAACGGCATTGAGACCTACTACACCTCGGCTCAAGGTCAGCAGTTTGCCCGCGTTATCCACAGCAGCCTTCTGCGGGCTACGGGTGGCCCTGATCGGGGCGTCCGGCAGGCGCGATTCTATGTCCTGCGAAATACGTCAATGCCTGCGGTTTTAGTGGAAACAGGCTTTGTGACAGGGGCTCAAGATGCTCCCCGCCTAGCCGATCCAGCCTATCAAACTCGCGTTGCCCAAGGCATTGCTCAAGGCATCCTGCAATACATTCAACAGACCATTCGTTAGCCGGTCCCATGTCCTATTTCCCCAACCCCAACCCTGTCAATCCCAACAGCCCCGATGAGCAAGAATGGTGGGTGCAGCGGTGGATCGACCTGCTTAACTCCTATCGCTTCAAAAAGCGGCTAGAGCGAGGCAGACTTTACGCCCGCGAAGGCAATATCCTCAGCATGGAGTTTCGCGGCTCTAAAGTACATGCAGTGGTCCAGGGGACTGCGCCAGAACCGTACAAGCTGACCATTTCTATCGAGTCATTCAGCCAGGATGACTGGCGCTACGTCGTCAACTCCATGGCCCAAAAAGCCGTATACTCGGCCAGGCTCTTGGCGGGAATTATGCCGGACGACATTGAAGATGTCTTCACCAGCAACGGGCTCAGCCTATTTCCATTTTCGCTGTCGGATGTGCGATCGCGCTGTAACTGCCCTGACCCTAAGAATCCTTGCAAGCACATTGCAGCAGTGTATTATCAGCTTGGCGATAGCTTTCGCGAAGATCCATTTATTTTGTTTCAGCTGCGGGGGCGAACCAAGCAAGATATTTTGCAAGCCCTGAGGGAGAAGCGCAGTGGGCCATTAACAACGACCCAAGCCAAGGCGGCGGCGGCAGGTCATGGCTCTACAATCGGCAGTCTAGATCAGTTTTGGAGCTACAGTGAACCGCTAGATCCATCCCTTGTCGTGATTACGCCAGCGGGAGGAAAAATGGTGTTAGATGTATTGGGTAAGCTACCCCTAGCGTCCAACGATGCCCAAATCGTGCGCCAGCATTTTGATACGCTGTACCAAGCCGTGTCTCAAGCCGCCATGATGGAAGCTCTCAATGGCGCAAATGGGTGAGGGGAAAATACGACCAGATCTTGCGGGATTCTAGAGGCCTCGCAAGGTCATTGTCAGCAGCCCCTGCTGACCCAAAAGCAGCTCCCGCACCAAGCTGATAATGCCAGCCCAAACGATGGGCGTGATGTCTACACCACCCAGGGGAGGAATGACTTTCCGCAGTGGGATGAGCAATGGTTCGGTGGGCCAAGCCACTAGGTTAAAGGGCAGCTTGTTGAGGTCAGCCTCTGGATACCAGGTCAGAATTGTCCGCAGAATGAAAAGAAGCGTCATTAGGGCAAGCAGTACCCCCAACACCCCAGCGGCGATGGAGAGGAGAGAAATAGACCCGATCATAAACCTGTGGTATCCCGTGATGTATCGCTTCTAGTCCATCCTAACGCGAAAAGGATTACCCTCAGCATGACGCTATGGGCTTCTCAAGGTACAGCGAGAGCGATACTATAAACAAGATTCATATACTTTTTATTTGGAGTTGGAGCCGTATGACACCGTCTTTGGCAAACTTCCTTTACAGCCTCCTGGCTGGTGCCGTTATTCTCGTTATCCCTGCGACTGTGGCTCTGATTTTCATCAGCCAGAAAGACAAGGTCAATCGCGGTTGAAGGCTGTCGACTGTATAAAACTGAGTCAGCATTAGCCCAGTATCAGTAACTCAGTACCAATGACTCAGTACCATTGGCTGTGATATCGGCTTGATTCGCATCAATGCCGATATTTTTGTGTAGCGACTTGAGGCTATTGGGGTCAAATTCGTCTCGTCGAATGTTGGAGTTCTCGCCTCAGACTCGCTACTATGGGATGTACGTAATCAAATCGGCATGATGGAGAAGCCATGATTAATATCGGGGGAGGTCCCGCCTTTATTCTTGGGGTGGCAATGGTCTTAGCAGGCGTAGCGCTGTATGCCCTACGCTCTATGCGCCCAGAGTTATCGAGAGACCACGATATTTTCTTCGCGGCGATCGCCCTTACTACCGGCGCTATCCTGATGTGGCAAGGCTGGCGGCTCGATCCGTTCTTGTTCTTGGGCTATCTCTGCGCTGCCGGTTCTGCCACCTTCTTCGGCGTGGAAAATATCCGACTGCGGGGAATCACCACAGAGCAGGCCAAACGCAGCACCCCCATCACCGATAAAGGCCGGTCGGTCAGCCGACGATACGACTATGAGCCTCAAGATTATGACTATGACCGGGACTACGACGATCGCCCTGAGCGCCGTCTACCTTCGCGAGAAGACCGTTCTGGGCGACGCATTCGCGCTACCCGCGATATGGACCAAGAGTACCGAGACGATGGCCGCCGTCTCCGCCGCGGGGAGTACGACGATGACCGCTACGGTCGTGCCGCTTATGGCGATGATGACCGCTATGCTCGGTTTGACGCCGAGCCACCGGTAGAGCGATCGCCCCGCAAGCGACGACTACCCCGCAGCGATCGAGGGCCAGAGCGCGCAGCGCGGCGAGATGCCGGGATGCGGGACGCCCGAGCTCGGGATCCCAGAATGCAGGATGATTGGGAGTCGCCGAACCCAGTAGTCGAAGATGGTGGTCTACAGGATGAGCGAAGGCCAGTGACAGCAGGCTACCGTCCGTCTCCACCGCCTAGAGATTTGGATGATGCACCAGCTCGACCACCGAGCCGCCCCAGCCAGGGAAGCGGTCGTCGTCGGCCCCTCAATGTTAAGCCAGCACCAGCTGGCTACGGCGACGAGCCACCAGCGCCATCGGCCGATTACGCCGACTACCGCCCCGTCACCGACAGCGCGGCAGATGACGAAGATGACAACAGCGATTATCAACAGCTGTATTAGTTCTGCTGCGAGATTAGTTCTGCTGCGAGTCCGGCATCAGCGCCGACATCAGAACGTCCCACCCACTCCAGCGCCTATTGAAGGTAAACTTACTGATGCTGTCTGCCATTCTGTTTGACTTAGACGGCACCCTGACCCATACCGATTCAATTCACTACGCGGTGTGGCAAGATATCCTCCGGCCCCACAACGTCGACCTCAACCGCAAGTATTATGACGCTATGTTTAGCGGGCGGCTGAACGTGGATATTATTCGCGACGTCCTGCCGCAGCTTGGCCCCAAAGAGAGCAAGGACTTGAGCGATCGCAAGGAAGCGCAATTTCGAGAACGTGCTGCCAATGAACTTGTGCCGCTAGACGGACTTTTGGACCTGCTCTACTGGACGAAAGAGCAAGGCATCGCTCGGGGTATCGTCACCAATGCGCCAGAGCACAATGCTAATTTTATGATTGACGCGCTGAAGCTGAGGCCGTGGTTTTCCACCATTGTGATTGGAGAATGTCTCAGCCATGGTAAGCCTCATCCGCTGCCCTATATCACAGGGTTAGAGCGATTAGGCGTCTCTGCAAGTCAGACGGTGGTGTTTGAAGATTCTCCGTCTGGTATCCGCTCTGCTATAGGCGCGGGTATTCCCACTATCGGCATCACGTCCACCCATACATCCGATGCCCTAAGGGCCGTTGGGGCTCATCACACCATTGTCAATTTTGCAGATGCTGACCTAAAGTCCATTCTAGGCCAGCTAAGGGCTAGGGCTGTCTAATTTGCCTGTCGCCATGCTGCTGCGCAGCAACTACTGGTGGAATTAAGGCGTTGGGTTCTATACTTTAGACATTAAGCTTAGACATCAAGCTCTCATCTAATCATGCGGGCTTAAGGCAGCAGCGATCGCTGTCACGTCAGGTGCATCCCGTGTATGGTTGTGTTGAGTATGGTTGTGTTGATCAAAGCATTCGCACAGCATTGACTCTCTCGATTACCGTTTCGTTCAGTACTTCACCGCGACTCATTTTGGGGATCTGCCCATGCGCCAGGCCAAATTAATTTCCATTGCAGCTTTTCTCGCCGTTGGATTCACGGGCTGTAGCACCGTGCAAAACGTACTTCCCGGCGGTCAAGATGATGCTGCCGACAGCGAAGATGTCGTTATCGATGCCGATGGGGCAGACGGAGCAGAGGACGTCGGCACTCCAGGCGATGGGGCCGCCTCGGAGGAGGGAGAATCGGCTGATATCGGCAACGCCTTTACTGACCCAACGGTTGAGGGCGGGCCACCTGTAGGGGCTGTCCCTCTCGATCTCATCACGTCAACAAATCCGGATAGCCGAGCACAGCAGGTTCAGCGCGATCGCCCCGATCCATTTAGCCTACTGCCAGCAGCTCCAACAGTGGAAGTTCGCGAAAGCCGTCAGAGCCCCGGGAACCGAAACCCCGGTGCTGCTGGTAATGCGCCCGGTGGTCGTGCACAGGGACAGGCCAGCCCCGGCGGCGGCTCAACTCCTAGCGGCTCAACTCCCGGCGGCTCAACTCCTGGCGGTACGGCATCTCCTGGCGGTACGGCATCTGGGGATGGAACCCCTCCAGGTCCACCACCGCCGCCACCGACGACAACAGCCCGCGCCGTTGCGGTATCTGGCGTTGTTCAAATCGGTCCTGTTCCCTATGCTATTGTCCATGCGCCTAATGAGTCGACGAGCCGCTATGTCCGGGCTGGACAAAGCTTGTCCAATGGGACCGTTTTGGTAAAGCGCATTGAGTCGTATCCCGGCAGTGAGCCTATTGTGGTCCTAGAACAAAACGGCGTTGAAGTTGTTCGCGGCGTTGAAGGAGGTCGGCCGCCGTCTGAAGACGAGGAGGCGACTGAAACGGCAGATGCCGGAGATGCACCTCTGAGCTAGGCTGGGTAGCTGACGAGATGTTACCCAGATCTTAAAGAATGGTTTTGTCCCAGGGGAGACCGTACTCTAGAGCGTTAGAGTTTAGATAAGCCGTTCAAGCGGAGGCACCATGACCTCCTTTCTGTCGCAGAATTACTCACATCACCCTAATTTTTCTGGCTTCTCGCCTGCCCTGGGCAGCGATGCTCAGCTGTTGAATCAATTTGGGTTTATTCCAGGATTACAAGATCTGCTGTTGGTTCGGCAGGTGCATGCCCTGGAGCATGCCACCATTTGGATTCTCAACGGAGCCCGTCCGCCTCTTACTCTCACCGTAACCTCCTACAGGCGCTATAGCCTGACCCGCTCAGATGATGGTCAGCTAGGAGGGCTATCTACCCCACAGGGGTTCTACCTGACTGGGGATATTACATTGCAGGCGCTGAAGCGTGCGAGTGCGCTGGCCCTGAAGCGCCTCAACGGGGGCGAATGGGATCTCGCAATCCATCCCCGATGCGGCACCAACATGTCTGTGACGCTAGCGCTAACGGCAGGGTTTTCTCTAGCAGCCCATGCGCTCACCCCCAATCGCCCTCTAGACCATATGCTTGGGCTAGGGGCAGCCGCCGTGGCTGCGGCAGCTCTGACGCCACCGGCAGGGGCGATCGCTCAGCGCTATCTAACAACGGCAATTCCCACCAACTTAGCCATCAAGACCATCTATCCGATTTATCATGACAATTCCGAAAGTCGGCCACGCCAGCACTTTGTTCAGGTTGAGTGGATTG
>JGI12210J13797_10014463_pt1 | contig 11510 bp, 6 predicted proteins | sample ElkSlonscriptome_3_FD_13797 | JGI IMG/M metagenome (IMG submission 13797) | reverse complement strand
GTCTCGGCGTCGGCGATTCGCATACCCTTCGGCATCCCCTCGCAGACGAACTGGTACCCGGAGGATCTACGCTTCATTCTCGTCGTGGCGGGGGTCGGGGCGGTCGTGGTCACGGTCGCGATCTTAGGGTTTCGACGACTGGCTCAGTTCTCCGAGATCTGCGTGCCGTGGATCTTCGTGATGTTCTTTGCCGGAGCCACGGCGATGCTGCCAACCCTCGCCGCGGGAACGCCCGGCGTGGAGACGCTCGGCGGGGGAGGCGACTTCTGGACGCTGGGCAATCTCTGGACGATCGCCGAGGAGACGATCTGGGTCGCCGACCCCGACAGCGAGGTGGGCTTCTGGCATGTCGTGTCGTTCGCTTGGATCTGCAACCTCGCGTTCCACGTGGGGCTGTCGGACATGGCGGTGCTGCGATACGCCCCGCGGGCGTCCTATGGGCTGCTGACGGCCTGCGGGATGTACCTCGGGCACTTCCTGGCGTGGATCTGCGCCGGGGCAATGGGGGCGGCGGCGGCGATCCTCCTGCGAACGCCGCTCGTGGAACTCGACGCCGGGGAGGTCGCCTATCAGTCGCTCGGATTCTCCGGGGCGCTCGCCGTCATCATCGCCGGTTGGGCGACGTCGAACCCGACGCTGTACCGGGCCGGCCTCGCGCTGCAGGCGGTCACCCCCGGCTGGCCGCGGTGGCTCGTCACCCTGATCGCCGGGGCGCTCACGACGGCGATCGCCTGTTTCCCCTTTGTGTTCGGCTACCTGCTATCGTTCGTGGGACTGTTCGGCCTTCTGCTCATGCCCGTCGGGGCCGTCGTGTTCGTCGAACACTGGGTTCTGCCGCGACTGGGCATGCGTCGCTACTGGGCGACGGATCGCGGCGCCTGGGTGAACTGGCCGGCGCTGGTCTGCTGGGCCGGATCGGTGGCGATCGCGTTGGCGGTCTGGTGGCGCGGCGGCGTGCATCTGTTCTTCCTCGCGGCCCCGGTCTGGCTGGCGGTCGCCGTGAGCTACGTCGCGCTCGCCCGACTGGCCGGAGCCGCACGTGAGACCGCAGGGGCCCCGGATGGGAGCCCCGAGGAACCGCCGCCATCTCCGCCCGCCGCAGCCAAGCTCGCCGAGACCAAGGCCGCCGAGGAGGAGGCGAGGCGACCGATCTCCGTGCGCGTGGCCGGTTGGGTCGCGCTCGCGACGCTGTTGGCGGCGATCGCGCTGCCCGTCTGGGCCGCCGCCGGTTCCGTCGAGGAGACCGACCGAACGCTCGTCTTCCAGCGGTGGCTCGCGTGGGTGAGCGTCCTGCACCTCGCGTCGCTCACCTACTGGGTGCTCGGCCCGAAACACAATCCCGCCGAGGAGGACGAACGCGGTTCACAGGCGATAGGGGGTTCCCCATGACTCGGCGGCGCGGCATGACCAAACCAAGACGCGTTCGACATTCGGCCCCGCGGTGGGCGACGGGGATTGTCGTCGCCGCGCTGATCGCGGCGGGCGGAGATTTCGCGGCGGCGGCGGGGGACGACGGCTCGCCCCCCAATCTGGTCGTCCTCCTGACTGACGATCAGCGCCATGATCACCTGGGCGTCTGCGGGCATCCCGTGCTGCGGACGCCGCACCTCGACGCGCTGGCGGGGGGGGGCGTGAGGTTCTCGAACGCCTACGTCGTCGACTCGATCTGTTCGGTCAGTCGGGCCTGCATTCTCAGCGGCCAGTATCCGGCCGGGCACGGGGTGCACGTGCTCGACACCACGCCCCCGGCCGAGGTGATGCGGCGGACGTACCCGGCGCTCCTGCGGGAGGCCGGCTACCGCGTCGGGCACGTCGGCAAGTGGCATCTCGGCCCGACGGGGGACGGCTATCCGGAGCTGTTCGACGACTGGCGGGCCTTCGAGGGCTTCGCCGTCCACTACGCGACGACCGACGACGAGGGACGGCCGATCCACCTCACGCGAAAGCTGGGGGATCAGGCCGTCGACTTGCTCGGCGAATACGCCCGGGACGATCGGCCGTTCTGCCTCAACCTCTGGTTTCAGGCGCCGCACGACGAGCGGTATCACCCCGACCATCGCGACGCCGCCGATTCGTTCGACCCGGACCCGGCCTTCGACAACCTCTACGCCGATTGGACGCCGCCGAAGCCGGAGACGTTCGACGAGTTTGAACGAGCGATCCCCGGGGTCCTGCGACCGCATCTCGAACTGCGACGGCGTTGGCGGCGGCGCTTCGAGGAGGAAGCGGTCCGCGTCCGGCTCCTGCGGAACTACTGCCGGCTGATCACCGGGGTCGACGAGGTCGTCGGTCGCGTGCGGGAGGCGCTGCGGCGTCACGGGCTCGCGGAGAACACCGTCGTCGTGTTCCTTTCCGACAACGGCTGGTTCCACGGCGAACACGGCCTCTCCGGCAAGTTCTGGCCCCACGAACCGTCGGCCCGCGTCCCGATGATCTGGTTCGACCCGCGATTGCCGGCGGAGCGCCGCGGGGTCGTCGAGAATCGCATCGCGCTCAACGTCGACGTGGCCCCGACGCTGCTCGACCTCGCCGGCCTCGACGTTCCCCCCGCGATGCAGGGACGCAGCCTGCGGCCCCTGTTGACGGGAGAGGACGTCGAGATGTGGCGGCGGGACTTCTTCTACCAGCACCTCTATCAGGCCTCGCGGGAACTGCCCGACGGATCGCGCGTGCCCGTGATTCCGGCTTGCGAGGCCGTGGTCGGCGGTCGGCTCAAATATATTCGCTTCTTGAGAGCGGAGGACTCCCGCGAAATCCCCGGGGAGCGTCCGCTCTACGAGATGCTGTTCGACCTCGAGGCGGATCCGCTGGAACGCCTCAATCTCGCCGGAGACGCCCGCCGCTTCGACGATCTGAAGCGCCTGCGGGCCCGCTGCGACGCCCTCGAATTACAAGCCTCCTCGCCGCACGGCGAACAACGATGAGGATTCCACCGATGAGTCAGTCACGACATCCGCTGTTCCACACTTCGACGCTGGGGCTGCTCGGCCTCGCCTGCGTGCTGGCGCTTCCCCCCGGGGCGTCGGCCGGGGACGAACTCGAGGCCGGCTTTCAAGATCCGCCGGTCACGGCCCGGCCGCGGGGGATGTGGGTCTGGCCGAACGGGATCGCGAGTCCGTCACGGATCACTTACGAACTGGAGGAGTTCAAGGCGAAGGGGATGGGGGGCGTCGAAATCTGGGACGTGGAAATGCACGTCGATACGGAGAACGTCGTCCCCGACGGGCCGCGGTTCATGGAAGGAGAGTCGCTGGACGCGATCGGGCACGCCGTGCGGGAGGGAAAGCGGCTCGGGCTGGAGATCGGCCTGAACGTTACGAACAGCTACGCGGACGAGCGCTACGGCGCCGTCGGCCTGCACCGCAGCACGTTTGAGGTCGAGGGGCCGCGGCCGCTCGACGCCCGGCTCCCCTTCCCCAAGATCGAGCAGCGGCACAAGCACTGGCCGCCGCTGCTCGAACGTGACGAGGCGGGACGCCCGGCGCTCCATGAGACGGTCGCCGTGCTCGCCATGCCGCGGCATGACGCCGACACGCCGGTCGCCCGGGACGCGGTGATCGACCTGACGGACCGCGTGGACGAAGACGGCCGGCTCACGTGGCAGGCGCCGGCGGGGGCTTGGCGGATCGTCTGGTACGTCGCCGCCCCGACCGGCGAGGCGGGGCTGTTCGTCCGTGAAAACGCGATGGGCCGCACGCACGACTTCTTCAGCGCCGAGGCGACCGAGCAGAATCTCGCCTGGTTCCTGGAGCCGTTGGAACGAGAGCTTGGCCCGCTGAACGAGACGGCCCTCCGCTACTGCTTCATGGAGAGCTATGAGTTGGAGGACGCCCTCTGGACCTGGGACTTCCCGCGGATGTTCCGGGATCGGAACGGCTACGACGTCGTCCCCTACTTGCCGGCGCTCGACGGGACCGTGGTCGGCAGCGCGGAGATCACGGAGCGATTCCTGTACGACTATCGTCGCACGCTGTCCGATCTGGCGGTGAAGAATCACTTCCGGAAGGCGGACGATCTGCTCCGCGAGCGCGGGCTCGGCTACACGGCGGAGGCGGGCGGGCCGGGGCCGCCGGTGCACGAGATCCCCTTCGCCGACGTCGCGGCGCTGGGGGCGGTCAGCACGCCGCGGGGCGAGTTCTGGAACCGCGAGCCGGCGGAGCGACGCAACCAGTCGCAGGTGATTAAAGGCCCCGCCAGCGCCGCCCACCTCTACGATCGGCCGATCGTCGAGGCGGAGTCCTTCACGAGCGTCTGGCTCTGGCAGGAGGGGCCGAACGATCTCAAGCCGCTCGCCGACCGGGCCTTCGCCGAGGGGCTCAATCGCATCGTCTATCACGTCACGCCGCACACGCCGTGGGAGTCGGGCGAACCCGGCTGGGTCTATCCGTTCGGCTCGCTGACGTACCCCGGCCGCGCCTGGTGGCCGCAATCGAAGCCGTGGCACGCCTACCTCGGACGGCTGGGCTTCATGCTCCAGCAGGGGCGCTTCGTCGGGGACGCCCTCTACTATTACGGCGATCAGGCCCCGAACTTCGTGGGGCACAAGCAGATCCCGGAGGACCTCGGCTTCGGGTACGACTACGACGTCACGAACTCGGAGACGATCGTTGACCGGCTCACCGTGCGGGACGGCCGGCTCACGCTGCCGCACGGGCAGACGTACGAGATTCTCGTGCTGCCCGATCAGACGGCGATGAACCCGGACGTCCTCCGGCGGATCGAGGAACTCGTCGCGGCCGGGGCGACGGTCGTCGGTCCCAAACCGACGCGGTCGCATTCCCTCCGCGATCACGAACGTCGCGACGCCGCCGTGCGGGAGATCGCCGCTCGCCTCTGGGGCGACCTCGACGGGGCGCGCCTGCGGCAGCGCCGGCACGGCCGGGGGACGGTCGTGTGGGGCAAGACGCCGCGACAGGTTCTCCGGGACCGCGACGTCGGGCCGGACGTCGCCGTGCGCGAGGTGGAACGCCCGCCGCTGGACTTCATCCACCGCCGCACGAACGCGGCCGACATCTATTTCGTTCGCAACGCCTCCGCCGAGCCCCTGCGGCTGGACGTCGCCTTCCGCGTGACCGGCCAAGCGCCGGAGGAGTGGGATCCGACGACCGGGCGGATCGCCCCGCTGCCGCTGTTTGAGGAAACGGACAACGGCGTCCGCGTTCCGCTCGAATTCGCCGCCCGCGGCTCGCGGCTGATCGTGTTCCGGGACGCGGCCGCCGGCGGGGACGCCGAATCGTTCGTCGCCGTCGCACGTCGGGGCGCGACGGGAGACGACCGCCCGGCGGTCGAGGCTCGCGACGGGCGGCTCGTCGCCTTCCTCCCGGGCGATTACACGCTTCGCTCGGCGAACGGCGGATCGCGGGAGATTACGGTCCCCGCCCTGCCGGAGCCGCGTGCGATCGAGGGGCCGTGGCAAGTACGGTTCCCCGCCGGCCAGGGCGTGCCGGGCCGCGTGGCGTTCCCGGAACTCGTCTCCTGGACTGAATCCGACGACGAAGCGATTCGTCACTTCTCCGGAACTGCCTCGTATCACACGACGTTCTCCGTCCCGCCCGACGCCCTCAAGGCGAGAACCGTCGTCACCCTCGACCTGGGCGAGGTCCGCGAGGTCGCCCAGGTGTGGCTCAACGGTCGGCCCCTCGGAGCGGCATGGCACGCCCCGTACGAAGTCGACCTGACCGAGGCGATCCGCCCCGGCGAGAACCGGCTGGTCGTCGAGGTCACCAACCTGCTCAACAACCGCCTTGTCGGCGACGCGCGGCGCCCGGCGGCCGACCGCCGCACGCACTCCAACATCACCAAGCTGCCGAACGCCTGGCGGACCCCGTGGGCGCAAGCGGACCTGCTCCCCTCCGGCCTGCTGGGGCCCGTGCGCATTCGGTTCGAGCACGACCTCGCCGCAAATCTCGACCAGGAGCGAACGCCGTGACGTGCCATCGAATTGCACGCCCGGGAGAATCTTTGTTGCTCTGGGAGATGGAACCTGACGTGAAGGCGCCGACAATGCTCGCAAGCGGAACTCGGGAGTATTTGTGCGAGCGCTTGAGGTCCGGCGCCGACTCGACGAGACCGGCTTGACGAGGAGGCGCCCGGCAGATCCATTCATACGCAGCCGGCGTGGATGATGTGAAGAGGGAGGCGTGATCGGTCGGAGCCGACCGTGGCCGCCGTGGCCGGCTCAGGTTTCCGTCCAATAAAGACTCGGAACTCAGTGACTGTCCGAGAAGTCGGCTCGGTAAGATGCGGGAGTTCCGGTTCCCGTCCCGCGGCGGGAAAGGACTCCCGCGTTGTCTCGCAGAGCGTAAAAGACCTACTTGACCGACGCCCAGTGGGAGCGCCTCGCCCCGCTGCTGCCGCCCGCCAAGCCGGGCGGGCGGCCCCGCGGCACGGACCTGCGGGAGGTGTTGAACACGTTGTCTTATCTCGACCGGACCGGCTGCCAGTGGGCGATGCTGCCCCACGATCTGCTGGCCAAAAGCACGTTCTACGAGTATTTCGCCCAATGGCGCGACGACGGCACGTGGCAGGCGATCAACGCGGCGCTGCGGGAGCGGGTCCGCGTCGAGCTGGCCCCCTCCCAGGTCGATCCGCCCTTCCATTATCGACTCGCCGCCTGATCGACTTCTCGGACAGTCACTGAGAGAGGCGCTCTACGCCGCGACCGGCTTCCTGCACGTTCATAGAGAGGTTTATACGAGAACGCGGGACGCCCTCGCCCTGCCGATCTGCAACGAGCGATTCGGCAAGCCGACGATCCCCTGGTTCCAGACGATCCCCTGGTTCCAACCGGCCGTCCGTCCCGACGGCGCCGGGGAGTGGCATCTCACCGAGGACTACGCCTTCTGCGATCGGGCGAAGCGGGCAGGGTTCCACATCTGGGCGGACACCCGCCTGCGACTGTGGCACTACGGCACGTACGGCTACGGCTGGGAAGACGCCGGCCGGGCGCCGATGTGCCACGACGGCTTCACCCTGAACCTCGGCGGCCGCAAGGGCTGAGCGATGAAATTCTGGCGGTGACAGCCTCGTTTGGATGGGTGGGCGAGAGTGACGCACATGGGCCGCCGGGAAAGCTGGTCAATCTGACCAGGAAACCCCCGTTTTCGGCCGGCTTGACCAGCTTTGAGTGAGACGCAGCGGGAGCGAACGCGACGGACCGCGACCGAGTGCGAACGCTATCTTCGCTCGGAAAACGCTGTAGGATTCGGCTCTTCCCCTTTCAGTCAGCAGTGAGACGCCCCCTCGCTCCCGCGGACTCGACAAGCAGATTCACACGGTGGAAGTCGCAGGTTCGAATCCCGCCGCGCCCAGTTGTCGTAAGTCCCGCCCGCCGGATCGAAGGCGGCGGAATCACTCGGTCGGCCGCGTGAGTCGCGGCAAGCGAGTCTGTTTTCTTCTCAAGCATCGTCTCAGAGGCGGATTCATGGGGCTGACCGCGCTTCTTTGTGCCGTGCTCGGCATCGGCGGACTGGTCCCGCCGGCGAACGCCGCCGAGCGAACGTCAACGGCGCCGAACGTCGTGATCATCTTCATAGACGATCAGGGGTACGGGGATCTGTCCTGCTACGGATCCGAGAGGGCCGACACGCCGCGGATCGACAGCCTCGCCGCGGACGGAATGAAGTTCACCAGCTTTTATTCCGCCCACTCCGTCTGTTCGGCGTCGCGGGCGGCGTTGCTGACGGGGTGTTATCCGCCGCGAATTTCCATGCCGGGCGTAATTGGCCCGAACTCCCGCGTCGGGCTGCACCCGGACGAGGTGACGATCGCCGATCTGCTCAAAACGAAGGGCTACGCGACGACCTGCATCGGCAAATGGCATGTCGGCGATCGGCCGGAGATGCTTCCGACCGCGCAGGGTTTCGATTCCTACTTCGGGCTGCCGTACTCGAACGATATGGGCCGTCAGAAGGGGTGGGGCAGCGGTCCGAACGATCTGGACAAGATCTGGACGCAGAAGAAGTGGGATATCTTTCGCAACAACCTGCTGCGGAACGCGGACAGCGTCGAATCTCCGGTCGAGCAGACCACGCTGACGGAACGGTATACGGAGGAGGCCGTCACGTTTATTCGCGAAAATCAAGACCGTCCGTTTCTGCTGTATCTGCCGCACACGATGGTGCACGTGCCGCTGTTCGTCTCGGACGACCGCTGGGTGGAAGACCCGCGGGAAGCGTATCGCCTCGCGGTGGAGCATGTGGACTGGTCGGTCGGCGAGGTGCTCGACACGCTGGACGAATTGAACCTCGCGGACGAGACGTTGGTGATTTATACGTCCGACAACGGTCCGTGGCTCAGTAAGCGGCATCACGGCGGCTCGGCCGGTCCGCTGCGCAACGGCAAGGGCACGACGTTCGAAGGCGGCATGCGGGTTCCGGGGCTGTTTCGCTGGCCCGGCGTGATCCCCGCCGGGACCGTGACGGATCGGGTCGCCGGGACCGTCGACCTGCTGCCGACCCTCGCCGAGATCGCCGGGGCGGACCTGCCCGACCGGACGATCGACGGCCACAGCATCCTAAGTTTGCTGAAAGATCCGCGGACCGAATCGCCGCATGACGAGCACGGGCTCTTTTATTACAAGAAGCGCCAGGTCGAGGCCCTGCGGATGGGCCGGTGGAAATTGCGATTTGAGAAGAAGAACTGGGACAAGGTCGAACTGTACGACCTCGATACCGATATCGGCGAGGCGAACGACGTCGCCGGCGAGCATCCTGACGTCGTCGAACGTCTGACTGCCTTCGCCCGGAATTATGACGAGGAGCTAAAGAGCAACCGGCGACTGCCCTGGACGGCCGACAATTAGACGCCGACCCGGAAGGCTCGCCGGTCGCCGCCTCAGGCGCCGGTCCTCGCCTGCCTCTCGCCTCGCCGCGTTCGGCGGCCGTCGAAGCCGGCCGTTGGCAAACGCTTCAGGCGGCCGGACGAGAGAGCAGTGCGTCGGCGGCCGGGTCGTCGACGAACCGTTCGGCTGTCGGATCCCACGTCAGCGGGCGGTTTAACTCGCGACAAAGGTTCGCGAGGTGGCAGACGGTCGCGGTGCGATGGCCGACTTCCGCGGGGGCGACCGGCTCGGCCCGGCCGTCAATCGCGTCGAGCCAGTTCTGAAGATGCGGCCGAGCGACAAAGCCTTTGCCTTTCCAGGCAGCGACCGTCTGGGCGTCCGGCGGAGGGAGCAGGGAGGGCGGATCGGCCCGGTACCCGTTGCGGACGATCTCCAACCGGCCGCGGTCCCCGTGGACCGTCGCGGGCCCGGTCCCCGGACGCCACTCCAGTCGCACGCCGTTTGCGTACGTCATCGTGAGAGGACGGAATCGGTTCGCCTGCGACCACGGCTCGGTCGGGTACGGGGTCTTTTTGAACCAGCGTTTCCGCCAATCCGCCTCCAGCGCCGCGGCGACTTCGGCGTCGACCTTCACGGGATCGATCCGCACCGGGCCGGACGCGTCCATCCCCAACGCCCACTGCACCATGTCCACGGTGTGGGCGCCCCAGTTGGTCGTCAGGTGGCCGGAATAGGATCGATAAAGATCCCACCCCCGCCACGCGACGCCGTCCACCTTGAAGCGGTCCTTGACCCATAAGCGCCGGTTGTGCGGCCGGCGGGGGGTCTGTCCCAGAAACAGGTCCCAGTCCAACCCGGGGGGAATCGGTTCGGCGGGCCAGTCCGGGTCTCTCCGCGGGCCGGGGTAATTCGGGATCTCCACCCGCGAGACGCGTCCCAGCCCGCCGTCACGGACGAACGCGCAGGCGACGCGGTCCGCCTCCATCGAGCGTTGCTGGCTGCCCACCTGCAGGACCCGCTCGTTCCGCCGGGCGGCGTTCACGACCGCCCGGCCGCCCGAGATCGTGAGGGACAGCGGCTTCTCCAAATACACGTGCAGCCCTGCCTCCAGCGCGTGCAGCGCCGCGGGCACGTGGTGGTGGTCCGGGGCGGCGATGATGACCGCGTCGAGCCCCCGTGCGTCGATCATCTGCCGATAGTCTTGATAGGTCCGACAGCCGGACCCGTCACCGGCGGCGAACTCGCCGAGCACCTCCGACCAGATCGCGTCCGGTCGGAGGGTTTCCGTCATCCGGGAAGTCGCGCAGTCACACAACGCGACGACCTTCGCCTCCGGCGGGAGGTTGCCGATCAGGTAGCGGCCCCGCACCCCGCACCCGATCACCCCGACCCGCATCCGCCTGTCGACGGACGCGGCCCGGGCAGGACGCCCCGCAGGAGAGGCCGCGGCGACCGCGGCAACGGAGAGGAAATTGCGTCGAGTGACGGGACGAGTCGTCACAGATTCAACTCCTGACGGGCGTATTGAAGACTTTCATGAACGTTCGCCGTCTCCCGGTCGACCCGCTCCGCGACGGACAGCGATGCAATCTGTTGCCCCTGCGTCGGGCGGGCCCGCACGAGACGAAGCGTCCGGGCGAGGTCTCGGGCCGGCAGCGTGGGGAAGGAGGCGTGGTAGCCGTCCGTCAGGCAGGGCACCCGCAGCGCGTCCCGGGTGATCAGTTCCAGACTGAACCGCGCCTCCGGCCACGCCTCGCGGATCGTGCGGACCAGTCGCGGCAGATCGAGGCTGCCGGCGCCCAGCGGGACGTCGCCGAGCAGGAAGCCGTCGGGCGTCGGAGCGAGGGACTGATCCTTCAGATGGACCGAGGCGGCGAATGGCGCGAGGGCCTCCGCGGTTTCGTACGGATCGTCCAGCAGGGCGATATTATTGCCGGTGTCCAGGCAGGCCCGCACGAACGGGCTGTCGAATTCCTTGAACAGGGCGACGCGTGCGTCCAGCCGCTGATCCTTGTGGTTCTCCAGAGCGAGCGGCACGCCTGCCGCCTCCGCAAAGGGCACTCCCCGAACCAAGCGTCGCAACCCCTCGGCGAGCGCGGAGTCGAAGGCCTCGACCGAATGAAACTCTTCATACCGTCGCCCCGGGAAGAGGGTCGTGCGCGCCGCGGAGGCCCCGGATCGGGCCGCGGTGCGCATCTCCGCGGCGAAGCGTTCGGTTTCACGAGCTTCCGGCCCCGGCAGCGTGACCACCGCGTCGAGGAACATGCCGGTTTCCTTCAGACGCGTCCGCAGCACCTCGGCGGTCGCGTCGTCCACGTCGCGCAGGCGAATGTGCATCCCGCCGGCGCCGACTTCCCGGCAATACTCCAGAAACCGCAGCGGTTCCCAGATGTCCGGGCCGCCGGCTTTGATCCGCTGCCTCCGCACGAACCGGCAGGCCCACATTGTCAGCCCCAGTCGACTTCGCTTCGCGTCCTCCGGCCGGGCGGCAGCCGACGGAGCCGTCAGCGCGAGCGCCGCGGCGGCCGCGGCCCCGGTCAGGGCGGTGCGGCGGGTCATGGGGGGCAGGTCATTCATCGAGGGCGGCGCTGCTCGGGGATCGGCGGAGGATTCGAAGTGCAGGCGTTATTGCGCGGTCCAGCCGCCGTCGACGGTCAGCATCGAGCCCGTCACGTAGCTGCCGGCCGGACTAGCGAGGAAGATGGCGGCCCCCTGGATCTCCGGCAGC
>JGI12210J13797_10610859_pt1 | contig 11511 bp, 9 predicted proteins | sample ElkSlonscriptome_3_FD_13797 | JGI IMG/M metagenome (IMG submission 13797) | reverse complement strand
GTTTGAGGCCGTGTCACCGGAACGCGAGCTGGCCTGGATCGCGGACAGTCTGCACCAAGCGCCCCGACTTTGGGATTTCGTGCTGCATCGCAGTGCGTTGACGCCAGCGCTGGATACAACGGCCGGACTAAGACCCGAGCCGATGCTTCCAGACCCCCCGGTTTGGCGCCCCGGCGTGGCGCTGTTGACCCAAATGCAGGATGCCTGCGACTGGGTGCAGGCGGAATATGCGCATGATCCATCACAAGCCCCGTCAGAGGCCCTCAACGAACTGCTGGAACGTCGCACCGGCTGTTCAGCGGATCTGGCGCATCTGCTGATCGCCGTGGTGCGCTCATGGCGCATGCCCGCGCGCCTTGTCAGCGGCTATTTGGACGCAGGCTATTTTGAACCCGATGACGGCGACCCCGACGATACCCTGCCGCGCCCGCAAACCTTGCATTGCTGGATGGAAGCGCTGATTCCAGGCGGCGGTTGGCGCGGCGTCGACCCGGCGCAGGGACTGATTGCCGACGATACCTATGTGCGCCTTGCGGTCGGTCGGGATCTGCGCGACATGGCCGGCTTTCGCCAGAGCTTCAAGGGAGATGGCGACTTCGTGGGCGTTGACACCACGATCGACGTCCGGCAGCTGGATTGATGGAGGACTGCGGCGAATTTCTCGTTTCGAGTAGCGCGCTCGGCACCTTAGAAGCGTTTGCGCAATGATGATCATTCGCGGCCTGCCCTGCTTGATTGGGCCCCCGAGCGGTTCAACCGCAAACAGGAACCGCCTCATGCTGCAATCCATCGCAACCCCCTTCCACGCTAGCTGGCTTCGGGCCGGTGATCCTGCTGCGGCTTGCCAGAGCGCTTAGCGGTAGGTGCGGCGGGGGTGCAATCCGAGAGCGCCGCGATCACGCCGCCGGAGCCTGCGAACTGTTGACGCCTGGCGCCGATCCTCGGGGGGCTGCAAACGCTAAGCGGCGTCATTTCGGCACGCCGCCAGCGCCGAGCGGGTAGGCATCGCGGTACTCGTCGCGCGCGGTGGCCCAGTAGCAGCCGATGCGCTTGCGGAAGGCCTTCGGTCCTTCGGCATAAACGCGACGACCGAGCCAATACGCGTGTTCGCGCAGATGGATGCTGCGCTGGCGCATTAACGCCCTGAGGATGTCCCGCCGGCCTCGGTCGGCGCCGGTACTCACCGCCTGCGTTAGCGCTGTTTCCAACACCGCCAAGTCGTGGTCGTCGCCGAGCAGATCACCGAGGTCCTTCACCTCTCCGCGCATGGGCTTGAGCAGCTGCGGCCAGGCCGGACGCAACAGACGCAGGTGATAGCGGAGATATTTCGCGCGCTTGCGCCATTCGTGAAAGCGCTCGATAGAGGGCTCATCAAACGCCTTCTGCATCGCCTCGCGACCGCGCTCGTAGGTCTTGGTAAGCCCACCACCGACCAGCTCGAAACCGCTGTCGTCGCCAAACGGGTCGTCGCCTGGGATGTGCCAGTCCGGTACCTTTTTACGCGCCTTGTGCATGCGCTTGCCGAATTGGTCGAGACGCGCGTCCAGGTCGGCCACATTCTCGGCCATGTGCTGTTTGTGCAACGTCAGCGCGCGGCGAACTGGAGCCAACGCCTGCCGGTCCACCTCATCGCGAAAGGCGTCCAGTAGCGCATCGTAGGACTCCAACGAGGCCTCGGCGTCGCGGAGGCCGGACAGCGGCGCGGTGGCGTCGCGGAAACGCTTGTTCTCCGCTCGATACAATTTCGGGGCCACAGGGCGAATCAGCCGCAACAGACCACGCAGACGTTTACAGTTCTTACGCACCTCGTGCACGACCTCGTGACGATCGCGATCCGCGGCCTCGACTCTGGCGATGGCGTCGTCGATGAGCTCCATCGCGATGCGGCGGACGCCGACATCGATGGGTTCTGAAATCTCGAATTGGTAGGCCATGGCGTTACTCTTTAATTGGGTTGGTTAGCGTCTCGAGTCGGCCGTCACCTTGACCTTTTCCGACATTTCCGGCGGCGAGGCTTGTTCATTTCATCCGCTCCAAGTAATCGATGGTATACCCCTCGCACGCCCGTTTTCGGTGTGTCCCGCGAAGCACCTTCCGATCTGTCTTGTCTTCCTCGAACCTCGCCCTTCCAAACTCGCTCCTGTCCGCTATCGTGGAGCCGCTTCGGCAGCCGAACCCCGTCAGGCACGGAATCCGGCCGTCGCAGTAATACGCAGCAGGATTCATTCCAGGCAGACAAGAAGGGGCCAACAGACAAGCAGACGCCGTTGGCCGCGGCGGCTCGACAGCAGCGGGCAGGACAGCATCGCCGCGGGCGCGCCCGTATCTCACCAAGCTGGACGCCCGATCAGATGCAGTGGTGGATTGCCACCAAAGGTGGATGATTTGCCCAGCGCTTTTCTTCCGGGCCCATCGTCAACACCAAGGGAAGGACGCCGAAAAAGGTGGCGATGGCGACGACGACGCGGCTTGGCCCGGTCAGCTGCAACATCGGCCCACCCCAATAAGGCGCTCGAGCACGCGGCCCGTATCGTTTCCCTCACCGGGCCCGAAGCGCAGTCGCGGCTTGGTCATCTTCGGTTAGAGGCCCATCTTTGAGTCCATACTTCTGGATACGATAGCGCAGAGTCTCACGGGTGGTGCCCAACGCACGCGCGGCGCCGGCCACGTTGTGGCCGCTGCGCTCGAGTGCGGTTCGAATGATGTAGCTGTCCATTTCATCCAGCGCCATGCTGCCATCGAGAGGAATGTACAGCCGGTCACCATCGACACCCGGCCCGGCGGTGTCATCGGCTTCAGCCATCAGACCGCTTCCAAGCTGCATCCATTCGACCGGAAACACGGCGTCACGCGCGAGCAGCACTGCCCGTTCGACGACGTTCCGCAGTTCCCGCACATTGCCCGGCCAACTGTATGCGCGCATACGTTCATAGACGGTATCGGGGATCTTGCGGACGCGCGCGCCGGAGCGGGCGTTATACTCCGCGACCAAGGCCGGCACCAGTTCGTACAAGTCATCGAGACGCTCTCGCAGCGGCGGTAGGTCGAGCCGAAAGACGCACAGGCGGTGATAGAGGTCGCTGCGAAAGTCGCCGTCCTGTACCCGTTGCTCGAGATTGCGGTTACTCGCCGCGATGACCTGGACATCGACGTCCAACGCCTTTTCGGAACCGAGTCGGCGCAGACGACGATCCTCCAGCACGGTCAGCAGCTTGGTTTGCAGGTCGAGGTCCATCTCGGCAATCTCGTCCAGAAAAAGCGTGCCTTCATTGGCCTGTTCCAAATAGCCGCGATGGCGCCCCTTTGCGCCGGTGAAGGCCCCGGCCTCGTGCCCGAACAGCTCCGACTCCAGCAACTCGCGCGGCAGCGCCGCGCAATTGACATCGATCATCGGCCCGTCGGAGCGAGGTCCCGCGTGATGCAGGATGCGGGCGACAAGTCCCTTACCGACGCCGGTCTCGCCACCGATCACCAAGGCGCTGAACGGCACCTCGGCAAATCGCTGAATCATCTCGCGCGTCGTGCGCGTGATCTCGCTGGAGCCGATGTAGGAATCGACGCTATAGCGGCGGTTGTGGTCGGCAGTCTGGCTCCGCAGGCGTCGCTGTGCCGCCGCACTGCGCAGCGCACCGGCGACGACCAATTCCAGGCGTCCCAGCGGACAAGGTTTCTCGAGGAAATCGTAAGCACCGAGGTGCAGTGCCCGCACGGAATCGGGAACTCCGCCATACCCCGTCAGCAGAATCCACTCCCCCGGGATCTTCTCGCCTCGCGCCTGTTCCAGCAGGTCCAGCGCACTGCCGTCGGGAAGACTCATATCGGCAAGGATCACCAAGGTCTCACAACGTGCGTCGAACAGGTGACGCCGGGCGTCATCCAATGTCTGCACGAACTCGGCGTCCCAGCCTTTATTGCTGAAGTGCCGGGCCAGTTCGCGGCCAAAGGTCTCATCGTCTTCGATGATCAGCAGCGAATCGCCCATCGCTTGGGGACTCCTCTTTGTTCGAAGGTTTGCGGGCTGGATTTAAACGATGCGGCCACCCACGCGATCGCCGCAAGCGTTCCGGTGCGTCAGATCCGCAGTTGGTTCAGGCGAGCGCCTCGGCGCTTGAATACGCGGGGACAGGGAAACCCGCGTTTTCAAGTTCTGTCGAATCTTGGGGCCAGGGCAGCGAACAACGCCCCCTGGATTCCGTCTCGCGAAGGCAGGAGTTTACACCCTGCCCGACGGCGAGCAACAACAGTACTGATCGATTCGTGATCGGTGCTGGCGATTTGCGCCGGGCGCGACAAGCTCGGCGGCCGTCCGCTGTCATGGATCAGGGGCCTTCCGGATGGGGACGATGGCACCGACAAACGGTAGACTAGGACGAAGCGCTTGGCGCACTCTTTGCGTTATCCTTTGGACGTTGCCGACGCGCTTGCGGAAGCACGCAGTCGCGGAAGGACGACGAGCATGCCTGACGGACTCGACATCGATCAGGCGATGATAGAGCCTGCCATCGAAACGCAACGACACAGCGATGCGGGTCGAGATCGACCCGACATCGCTTTCGCGGCTTCCGCGGCCAGCTCTTCAGACTGCTGAGCCAGCGACGCGTTGGGACCAACGACCCAAGGATCGACGGGGCTCGGCACCACGTGCGATCCCGTTCATGCCAACATTTTAGATGTGCGCAATGATTGGAGAGAGACAATGCAGGTCAGCGAAATCATGAATCGGTTGGTGCATACAGTACGCGCCGACACCACCTTGGACGAGGCATCCCGCCAGCTGCGCGACAAGTGCATCGGCTTCCTTCCCGTCGTCGAGGACGTGATGGTGACGGAAACGCACCTGAAACAGGCCGTCATCGACGAGATCGGGGTGGTGCCCGCTACCGAGAAAGAAATCGTGGTCGGCGTGCTCACGGATCGGGATATTGTCGTGCGCGCCATCGCCTCGGGAATGGAACCAACAACAACGCGCGTCTCGGAGGTCATGAATCGGGAATTTGCGCGTTGTTACCAGGACGACGACGTCGTCGCGGCGACCGCCATCATGGAGCAGCGAACAGTGCGGCGCCTGGTCGTGCTGGATCGCGAGGAGGAAGTGGCAGGGGTGCTGTCTGTTAGCGACATCTCCGCCACCGACACATGCGCATCCGGGGAAGTCTTGAAGGCGCTAAGCCAGAAGGCCGCGGAGGATTAAGCGACACCTCCAGCCAATCTGCTCCGCGCTCCCGCCACCCGTCGCGGGATTAGTCCGGATCAACCGAAACTCGAGGGGCCATGACACAGGCCGTCGACTCCTTGATGCGCGCCGCGCGCCCGGCTGTCGTCCTGAGCATGCTCGGGCGCTTGCTGCTGACGCTCGCGGCCCTCTCCGCAGTCCCGGCGCTGGTTTCGCTGCTCGACCGCGACGCCGTGCTTTTTTGGCCCCTGTGCACGGTCAGCGCCCTGCTCGGGTTGCTCGGCTGGCCGCTCTCGCGCATCAACACAGGCAAAGACATCCAGTGGAACGAGGCGCTCGCAATCACGGGCCTCGCCTTTGTCATCGCCCCCTCGGTCATGGTTTGGCCGGTCATGGCGCTTGGCATCGACCCCGTCGACGCCTGGTTCGAGGCCGTCTCGGGCGTCACCACGACAGGACTGACGACGCTGCGGGGTATGTCGGAAAGGCCGGCAGAGTTCCTGTTCCTGAGGGCCTGGATGCAGTGGTACGGCGGTCTGGGTATTGCGGCGCTGACCATCGCCCTGATCATGCGTCACCAGGCTGGCGCGCGCCGACTGCTAGAAACGACCGGTGAATCCCTCAAAGACGCCAGCGCACGCACGCACGCTCGACGGGTCTTTCTGGTCTATGCTGCGCTCACGGTCACCGCCGTCGGGGCCGTCTGGGCTAGCGGTCTGCCCGCCTTTTCCGCAGTAATCCACGGACTGGCGGCGGTCGCGACGGGGGGTTTCGCCGGTTTTGACCAAAACATCGCCCCCCTGCCAGCGGCCAGCGTTGCCGTGCTTTGCGCCGTCTGCGTGGCCGCGGCCATCAGCCTGCCGCTCTACGCGCAGTTGCGAGCGCGCGGCGGACGCGCGGTGCTATCCGCGCCCGAGGTACAGGCCCTGCTCTGGGCCGTCCTGATCACGTCGGCTTGCCTCGCTGCCATCGCCGTTGCCTCAAGTGCGGCAACATCCGAAACGGTTGATTGGACCGGCATGGTCGCCGACGCCCTCGTCCTCGGCGTATCGGCGCAGACCGATGCCGGCTTCAGCACAACCGATGTCGCCGCACTCCCTGCGTCCGCACAGCTGGTGCTGATGATCTCGATGACAACAGGCGGCTGCACCGGTTCAACGGCGGGCGGCATCAAGCTGATCCGCCTGCTTGTCTTGTTGCGCCTGATTCAGGTTACGCTGCAGCGCACGGCGACCACCGAGCGCGCCGTTCTGAACGTGCGCGTCGGCGGCGATCGGGTGGAACCGGACATGATTGCCAGCGCCTTGCAGCTACTTGGGTTGTGGGCGCTGGTGCTGCTGGCGTCTTGGATGGTGTTTCTGCTCCATGGCAAGCCCCCCATGGGCAGTCTCTTCGAGGTGGTATCGGCGACCTCCAACGCAGGCCTCTCGGCTGGACTCACGGGTCCAGATCTGGCCCCGTTGCTGAAACTGGTCTTAACCGCGGACATGCTACTCGGTCGTGTCGAGATACTGGCGCTGCTAGTCGTCCTCTACCCACCCACCTGGCTCGGAAGGAGACGCACATCCTCATGAGAATCGCATTCATCGGCACCAGCTCCCTGACCCTTTCAGTCGCCACCACGCTGCTCGAGGCGAAGCACGAGGTGGTGATCATCGAACGCGATCAAGCGCGCATCGATGAACTCACGGATCGACTGGAAGCCGGATTTATCCACGGCGACGGCACCTTGCCCGATGTCCTCAGCGACGCGGAGCCAGAGAACACCGACGTCCTGTTTTGTCTCCAGGAGAGTGATCAAACCAATATCCTAGCCGCCCTGATTGGGCGTTCGCTGGGATTCAAACGCGTCGTGCCGCGGGTGAACAATCCGCAATTCCAGCGCATCGGCCACGAGCTTGGACTGGAAGACAGCATCATGCCAAACCGCGCCGTCGCCTCGCACCTCAAGGACATGCTGGATGGTGACACGTCCCTGGAGCTGTCGTCACTGATCCGAGGCGATGCGCTGGTGTTCGATTTCACCGTCGAAGACGACGACGCGGTTGCCATCGATGAGCTATCGCTGCCGGAGCGCTGTCGGGTCATCTGCCTGTACCGCGACGACGCCTTCACGCTGCCTGAGCAGACCTCCCAGCTGGAGCCGGGTGACGAGGTGCTCCTGATCACCCATCGCGACAACCTCCACACGCTGCGCGAGCGCTGGGGCAAGGAGAGCACGCACTCGAATTCCTAAGCGAGTGGCAATTCGAAAGAAACCGACTATAGTTACCGACAATATAGATAATTGAGGTGAGCAGTCGTGCGAAGGTGCGCGACACGCCGACTGAGGAGGACAGGCACAATGAATGAGGGCTATGTACTCTCAATCGACCAGGGCACCACGGGATCGACGGTGCTCGTCTTCGACCATGACGGTCAGGTGCGAAGCCGCGCGTACTCCGAATTCACGCAGCACTATCCCAAGCCCGGCTGGGTCGAGCACGACGCAGAGGAGATTGTGCTGGTCACCTTCAAGGTGATCGCCGAGGCCATCGGCACCGCAGCCATCCGCGCCAGCGACATCCAGGCGATCGGCATCACCAACCAGCGCGAGACGGTGGTTCTATGGGACCGCAAGACTGGACGTCCGGTGGCCCGTGCGATCGTCTGGCAGGACCGCCGCACCGCCCGCTATTGCGACCAGCTCAAGGAGCAGGGCCACGAGGAGTTGTTCCGACGCAAGACCGGGCTCGTCATCGACCCCTATTTCTCCGGCACAAAAGTCAAATGGCTGCTCGACAACGTCGGTGGCCTGCGCCAGCGTGCCGAGCGCGGCGAGATCGCCTTCGGCACCATCGATTCCTGGCTGATCTATCGGCTGACGGGCTGCAAGGTCCATGTGACCGACTATTCGAACGCGTCCAGGACTTTGCTCTACAATATCAGCGATTTGCGGTGGGACGGCGAACTGCTGGACCTACTCGATATCCCCGCTGCCGTCCTGCCCGAAGTCAAGCCGTCTTCCTGGATCTACGGTAAGACCGACCCGGAGATGTTTTTCGGCACCCACGGCATTCCCATTGCCGGTATTGGTGGTGACCAGCAGGCCGCGCTCTTTGGCCAGTGCTGCACGACGCCGGGAATGGCCAAGAACACCTATGGCACTGGCTCCTTCGTGCTAATGAACACCGGCACCGAGCCCGTGTTCAGTGAGCACCGGCTGCTCACGACCATTGCCTGGGGTATCGGCGACGAGCCGGTGGAGTACGCCCTGGAAGGGGCCATCTTCATTACCGGCGCGGCCGTACAGTGGCTGCGCGACGGCCTGCAGATCATCCAGTCGGCGAGCGAGACACGCGAGATGGCACGCGCGGTGCCGCACAACGAAGGCGTCTACTTCGTCCCGGCGCTGGTCGGGTTGGGCGCGCCTCACTGGGACCCCTACGCTCGGGGTCTGCTGATCGGCCTCACCCGCGGGACCACCAAGAACCATGTGGTACGCGCGGTGTTGGAAAGCATGGCCTATCAGACCCGTGACGTGATCGACGCGATGCAGCGCGACTCGGGCATCCAATTGGCAGAGCTGCGCTGCGACGGCGGTGCATCGGTCAACAGCGTGCTGATGCAGTTCCAATCCGACATCCTCGGCAAGCGCGTCGAAGTGCCGAGCATCATCGAGACGACCGCCCTGGGCGCGGCCTATCTCGCCGGTCTGGCGGTCGGATTCTGGGACAACCGCGAGGAGCTACAGGAAAAGTGGACGCTCGACGTGCGCTATCGCCCACGCATGGGCAAGGCCGCGCGCGACAAGCTCTGCCGGCGTTGGGACAAGGCCGTCGCGCTCGCCAAGGGCTGGGCGCTGGAGGACGATTGACACCATGAAGCTCCGTGAGAGCAACATCGAAAAGCTCCCCCAAGGGGTCTTCGACGTCCTCATCATCGGTGGTGGAATTAACGGTGCGGTGTCTGCGGCGGCGCTTTCTGGGAAGGGCGCGCGCGTGGCCCTGATCGAGCAGCGCGATTTCGCCGGCTTCACCAGTCAGAATTCCTCGAACCTCGCCTGGGGCGGGATCAAGTATCTCGAAAGCGGCGATTTCGCGCTGGTGCGCAAGCTCTGCCTCAGCCGCAATCATCTGATCGAAAACTACCCCTCACGGGTTCAGGAGATCCGTTTCTTCACCACCATCGACAAGGGGTTCCGGTTCCATCCCCTGTTCCTCTGGCTCGGGACCTGGGTCTACTGGCTCTTCGGCAACGGCTTCACCCGGCTGCCGCGCCTGCTCGGTAAGCGTGTGATCGCGCGCGAAGAGCCCGTGGTCCGCACCGACCACGCCGTCGGCGGATTCGAATACTCGGACGCCTATCTGCACGACAATGACTCGCGGTTCGTCTTCCAGTTCGTGCGCTCGGCCATGGACCGTGGTTGCATTGCGGTCAACTATCTCGAATCCCTTGGGGCTCGACGCAAGGACGGCGTGTGGATCACCAAGGCGCGGGACACCGAGACCGGAGCAACCCTGCAGATCCGCTCCAAGGTACTGATCAACGCAGCCGGCCCTTTCGTCGACGATCACAACCGGCTCACCGGCGAGCAGACCGAGCACCACCACCTCTTCTCCAAGGGTATCCATCTGATCGTACCGCGCATCACGCCCCACCAGCGGGTCTTGACCTTCTTTGCCGACGACGGGAGGCTCTTCTTCGTCATCCCCATGGGTGTGCGCACCTGTATCGGCACCACGGATCAACGCGTCGAGAGCGCGTTCGCCGAGGTGACGGAAGAGGACCGCGACTTCGTGCTCTCGAACATCAACGAGCGCCTCAATCGGGCGGAGCCGCTGACGCGCGCCGACATCATCGCCGAGCGGTGCGGCGTGCGTCCCCTGGTCGTGAAGGCCCAGAGCGGTGATACCGCGCGCGACTGGATGGCGCTGTCGCGCAAGCACGAGATCGACGTCGACCAGGCAAATGCCCACCTGTCCATCTTCGGTGGCAAGCTCACGGACTGCGTCAACGTCGGCAACGAGGTCGCCGAGATCGTCACCGGCCTGGGCGTCGATCTGCCGCACACCGGCTACAAATGGTACGGCGAGCCGCACCCCTCGGTGCGTGAGGAGTACATGCACCAAGCCATGCTCATGGATCTCGACAGCTACACCTCGCCCGAGTCGATCGAGCAGCTCTCCAGCCGACTGTGGCGCCGCTATGACCAGCAGGCCTTCGAGCTGCTCGCCCAGATTCGTGAGGATCCGCGCCAGGCCGAGGTCCTGATCAAGGGGACGGATTACCTCCGCTGCGAGATCGAGCTCGCCCGCCGCCAGGAGATGATCGTCCGGCTCGAAGACTTCCTGCGCCGGCGTTCCAAGATCGCACTGGTGGTGAGGGATGCGGCCATCCGTGATGCCGAGGGCCTGATGGAGACCTGCGAAATCCTCTTCGGCGACGAGGCCCAGGCACGGTATGACGAGTATTTCAGCGCGCGCTACACGAAATCGACATGACGCAATTCGCGCTAGGCGCCGTTTAGGAGGAGGTCTCCACGCATGAATCCATTCCTCGGCGAGCTGATTGGTACCGCCCTCCTCATTCTACTCGGCAACGGCGTGGTGGCGAACGTCGTGCTCGCTGGAACGAAGGGGCATGGCGCGGGCTGGATCGTCATCACTTGGGGCTGGGGCATGGCCGTCTTCGTCGCCGTCTTCAGCGTCGCCGCCTTTAGCGGCGCCCACCTCAATCCGGCCGTGTCGGTTGGCCTCGCCATCGCCGGCAAGTTCGCCTGGGCCAAGGTACCGCTCTATGTGCTCGCGCAGTTCCTGGGGGCCTTTCTCGGTGCCTTTTTGGTGTGGCTCATCTATCGGCCGCACTTCGCGATCACCGAGGATCAGGACCTGAAGCTCGCCTGCTTCTGCACTGCCCCGGCGATCCGTGACACCCCGCACAACCTGATCTCCGAGGTGGTTGGCACATTCGTCCTGGTCTTCGCGGTACTCTTTCTCGCCGTGTCGGTCTTCGGTCTTGGGGCACTCGATGCCCTGCCGGTAGGTCTGCTGGTCCTCGCGATTGGGCTCAGTCTGGGCGGCACCACGGGCTATGCCATCAACCCGGCGCGCGACCTGGGTCCGCGTATCATCCATGCCCTACTGCCCATGCCGGGAGGCAAGCGCAACAGCGATTGGGGTTACGCCTGGATCCCGGTCGTTGGTCCCCTGATCGGCGCGATGCTGGCCGGACTGCTTTACTGGATGCTGGCAGATCCTGCCAACGTGAATTTCCGCTAGAGTTTGGGGGCGAGCCATGTCCGAGCGAAGACGAGAAGACTTCGATCGCGGCCGGCGGGGATTTCTGCGAGCGGCGGG
>JGI12210J13797_10285446_pt1 | contig 11514 bp, 5 predicted proteins | sample ElkSlonscriptome_3_FD_13797 | JGI IMG/M metagenome (IMG submission 13797) | reverse complement strand
GCCTTGGATATCCTCTGCACCCAATTCGGCTTATCGGCTTGCGATCGCGATATCCTCCTCCTATGTGTAGGCATGGAACTCGACCCCGATTTCCCGTCACTCTGTCGTCAAGCCAGTGGTGACTCCCAGATTAATTATCCCACCCTGAGTTTAGCCTTATCTGTCTTACCCAACATCAGTTTAAGCGTCCTAGGACGACAATCCCCCTTACAATATTGGCAACTGATTGAAATCGCTCCCGGTGTAACCTTAACCCAATCGCCCCTACGAATTGACCCGCGTATCCTCTGCTATCTTTTAGGCGAACCCAGCATCGATGCTCAACTTGATGAGCGAGTTAAACCCTTGGATCTCGGCTTAACAGGAGAATTAGCCCTTCCCCCATCCCATCAGCAAATCGCCCAGATAATTGCTTCGGCTTGGTCTGAATCTCCCCCCACCTCAAAACTGCCAATTATCGAATTGTCTGGCTCAGATTTGACCACAAAACGCCGCATTGCTGCTGAAGCCACGACGTTATTTGGCTGTTCTATCCGTCGCATGTCAGCAACGGTACTCCCCTCGGATTCCACCCAACTGCATCAATTACGGCGACGCTGGGAACGGGAAGCTATCTTAACCAATTGTGTATTGTTCCTCGAATGTGACTCTCTGAACATGGGAGATACACTGGGACAATCACTGATTTCTCAATTTATTGCTGAAATCAATACACCTGTAATCCTAAGTAGTCAACAGCGACTTTCCGTAACAGAGCGATCGCTAACCACTTACGATATACCCAAACTCACTCCCCAAGAACAACGTTCCCTATTTTTCACTTATCTAGCAGACAAAGGAAGCGAACTCAATGGCGACGTTAATCGCTTAATTGCCCAATTCAATCTCAGCCAAAGTGCGATTCATTCCGTCTGTACCCAAGCCATCCATCAGGTTAATCGCAATGATCACACCAATTTAGGAACAACCCTGTGGAATACTAGCCGCCACCAAGCCCGTCCTCGCCTAGATGCACTCGCCCAACGCATTGAAACGCCAATGACCTGGGATGACCTGATTCTGCCAGAATCCCAACTCAAAACCCTCAAGGAAATTGTCGCCCACACTCGCCAACGCGCCAAAGTCTACCAGGATTGGGGAATGGGGGGAAAACAGAGTCGGGGACTGGGACTAACAGCGTTATTCTATGGTCAAAGTGGTACAGGGAAAACCACTGCTGCTGAAATCATTGCCAAAGAACTGCACCTCGATCTGTACCGCATTGATCTGAGTGCAGTTGTGAGTAAGTATATCGGGGAAACGGAGAAAAACCTAGCTCAAATCTTTGACGCGGCTGAAGTCGGCGGTGTCGTCCTATTATTCGACGAAGCCGACTCTTTATTTGCCAAACGCGGTCAAGTCAAAGAAGCCCGCGATCGCTATGCTAACCAAGAAGTCAGTTATCTACTCCAACGCTTAGAAAACTATCAAGGCTTGGCGATTCTCACAACCAACTTAAGAGACTCGATTGACTCAGCCTTCGAGCGACGGTTGCGCTTTGTGTTGGAATTTCCCTTCCCAGATGCAATACAACGAGAGCAGATTTGGCGGCGCGTCTTTCCCAAGTCTACTCCCACCCGACGATTGAATTTTGAGAAGTTAGCGCGGCTGGCTGTTTCCGGAGGCAGTATCCACAATATTGCTTTAGCCGCAGCCTTTCTCGCCGCTGAAGCCTCAGAACCAGTGGGAATGAAGCATCTATTGGCAGCGGCGCAAACTGAAGGGATCAAGATGCAGATTCAAACCGTGATTAGTGTTGGTACTCAGGATTGGCTGGAGCCATCGAAATCTAAATCTAAGTCAAAATCTAAATCCAAATAAATCAAACGTTTTGAATGCTATGCCCAACTATTAATCCCCACCCTGTAAGAGAGTGGGGAATTCAGCCGAATCGATTAATCAAATTATTTTTTCAGGTAGATGCGACTGGGGTGCCAGGATTCGAACCTGGGAATGGCGGGACCAAAACCCGCTGCCTTACCGCTTGGCTACACCCCAATGTGTGTACCTTGCTTATATTAGCAGTTGTAGCTGGGAATATGTCAAGAGATTTTTGAAAATTGGCTGATTTCTCCTGATCTCAGGGAACAGAAGGCTCAATTTACGCGGCGGACTCCCCATATATAAACAAATATTAAGATAAGCTAAGATTATTTAACTCGTTCGTCAAGGGTGAAAAAGTTAATATAATCTTTATATTACGCTTAAATCCCCTATAATAAGGCATTAGCTGCATTAATCAGGGGAACGTAGCTTTTACATATCTTCAGGTTAGGAGGATTTTTGTCCAAGGGTTGAACTCAATTTGTATTCTTTTGTAAAGAAAAAATTTGATAGCATGTCGAGTTGTCACCATACCGTCAGACCCAGTAAGAGCAACGCTCTACTGGCGATTTATAGCTAGGGGTGACTAGAGCTGAAGACAACTCGTCATAGAACCTGGCACAACTTTAACCTACCGATTAACGCTGGAGATTCACTAATGAGATTAATTCGCGAGATTGTTCAAGAAGCGGAAAAGACTGGCTACCTGACCCTGCAAGCTGAAGATCAATTGCGTCAACTTTTAGCGAACAAGTACGACTGGGAAGACTTTACAGCATTTATCCAATTACAGCAAGCGGTGATGGAAGAACGGGTGAAGCAAGAGTCTCGTGAGCTACTCTACACGTTATCCTCTTGCCACACCCCTACCCCTTGCCATCAAGCGGGATAGATTCGCAAGCGGCGATTGGGTTCATCGCCAAAACTATCGGACTTGAGGCGATAGTGTTCCACCAGTTCGTGCTGCATTTTTCGCACTTTTGGCGATCGCGGCAGTAACTCGACGGGCTGTCCATTAGGAATCACGATTTGCTCGACGGCTAACCGGGCTTCTTCTAGCGCCTCAATTTCATCATCACTTCCACTTTGGGTAAACAACCGCAAATCTGCTGCATCGGGAACGCCAGGATCATCCATATCCAACATCCGCCGCAGGGCGCGACTCACTTGGGGAACGGTGCTGGCTTTAACCGCGTGGATAGGGATTTGCCGGGAGCGGGCAATTGAGCGCAGTTTCGAGTGACTTTTAACATGCGATCGCAAGCCCAAAATGGCATCGGCGCTATCCATGTCCTTGGTTAAGACAACGGGTAAATTTAGCACCCGAATCACCTGCTCAATTTGATGGCGACTCACCCCATAAGGATAGACATGGAGGGGCAGATCTTCACCATTCGGTCCAATCGTGTCTACAACCTCGCCAACGGAATTGGGTTGTTGCCAAGAGTCATGGAGAAGCTGATCAAAATAACTGGTTTGAGCCGAAGCCGGTGATGAGGAACGCGATAGTGGCTGCATCTGTCCCGACGAACGCCAGCCACTGGGTTGTGCCACTATCCCGGACTGGGTACGGCGCTCCAGGGGTGCGGGTGCATCAGGGAATTCACGGGTAATAATTACCTTATTCTGCTCATCCACCGTCCGCACTTGCGGATTCGGTTTGCGTCCCCGCAGTAGCGCATCCACGGTATCCGCAACACTCTCATGCACTACCCAGCGCTGACGCTCCAGCATTTCCACCGCAATCTCAAAGGTGGGCGGGGCTTTGCGTTCCAATACCGTTTTTTGAGAACCCCGACGTCTGGCTTCATCATCACCCAGAGTTACGGCTTGAATCCCACCGACTAAATCAGAGAGCGTCGGATTTTTAATCAGATTCTCGATTTGGTTTCCATGCGCCGTCCCCACCAACTGCACCCCTCGTTCTGCGATCGTGCGAGCGGCTAGGGCTTCGAGTTCGGTGCCAATTTCATCAATGACAATCACTTCGGGCATGTGATTTTCTACCGCTTCAATCATCACCTGATGTTGAAGTTCTGGACGCGACACTTGCATCCGTCGAGCTCGACCAATGGCGGGATGGGGAATATCGCCATCGCCTGCAATTTCATTGGAGGTATCAATAATCACTACCCGTTTTTGTAGATCATCTGCCAGCACCCGGGCAATTTCGCGTAACGCCGTCGTTTTGCCCACACCTGGACGCCCCAACATCAAAATTGATTGACCCCGTTCGACGAGATCATGAATCAGACCAATAGTGCCAAACACCGCTCGTCCGACGCGACAGGTTAACCCGATAATGTCGCCGGGACGATTGCGAATCGCGCTAATCCGGTGTAAGGTTTTCTCCAGTCCGGCTCGATTATCCCCACTGAAATGCCCAACCCGCTCAACACAATAGTTTAATTGTTCAGCGGTGACGGGGGTTTCGGACAGATATTCGGCACCAGAGGGGAAACGCACCTCAGGAAATCGACCCAAATCCATCACCACTTCAATTAAATTGTCGCGATGGGGGTGTTGCTCCAGGATTTGGCGAATATCCTCTGGCAAAATAGCGAGTAATTTTTGGAGATCCTCAGTAATCTGCATCCCAGCTAAATTGGTGGTGTTAGATAAGGCTTGATTGGATAACGATTGGGGATGGGATGGGTTCATCCCGTTGGCATTCACCATAGGCTTGTCATTCGTCATTCGTCATTTGTCTTATGTCATTCGCCTGATGTATCTGAGGTAAAGGTGTGAGGACTATTTACAGAGCTTCATATCGTTGGGTTTATATCCACCAACCTCCTGAGTTCGTCTGGAACAGGCTTAGAAACAGACTTCAGTTGAGATACTAGGGAATGGGCTAGAGCCACGGCTTTTGCCAGCCGATGCGGATCATTTTCCAGGTTTGCCCTTGATGATAATGGAAATGCTTGGAAATTGATATTATGATTTGCTTCATGGTATTGATCGAGTTGGTCTAAAATTGGAGCCAGTAATACCCGGGCATAGCTTCCGTAAGCCACACCCGCGACAAAGGGCTGGATGGGGTTAGCGGTAGGGTCTTCTGGGGTTCCAGGGTTGAGGAGTCCTACTGCTTTGAGTTTACTGACGGTATGGTGATTGGTTCCACCCGCCAGTTGCACGTATCCAGGTAAGTTGGCGGATAACACCTTTTGTGCCAGTTTCACGGCTTTTCGAGTGGTTCCTGTCCCAATATCACCACTCATTGGCTTGCCATCGGTTTGCCAGAGGAGGGGACAAGGTAAGGGCGTGATCAGATGATAAAGTTCCCAGAGATAATCAATCATGCCCTCACCATCCGGACAACTGATAGCCAGCAACTTCAGGGTATGCATCCAGGGAGCGATCGCGCCCCAGAGTCGTTTAAAGTCAGTAAAATGCCCGACTTGGGTGTGAATTTCCAAAGCATCAACGCCCGTTGAAAGAATCAGTTCCGCTAGAGTTGTGGGGGTGGATACATAGGAGCGACTATAGATCAGTTGACTGGGGCAAACGGGTAAGCAACGTCCGCAGCCATAACAGCGTTGATCAATAACACCGGAGAATCCCTTGGGCGAGTGAGGATAGTTGAAAGGTTGGTCTGGTTTCGCTTGTTTTAGGGACTCCGGCGGAGTTGACGGTGGCTCAAAGACAATAGCTTGAGCCGGACAAATCGTTTGGCAAGGGCGCGGACAGTCTGGAGGACAAGCATTGGGGTTAAATTCAGCTTTGCGAAAATGGGGATCTTCTCCATCATTTAAACTGACCATTAACCAGGGTTGGTAACAGTATCCCATGCTTTGTGCTTGACCGGACTCCACGAGACTTGTCGCCATCCCTAAGGCTGTCTTTGCCGCCGCAATTACGGCAGGGTCAGCTGCCACATCAATACAATCAGCCCCAGCTAGAGTATACGCCAAGGTGAGGTTACGAACGGCAGGGAGGTGCTGAAAACTTGCGCCACAGATGAGCTTGAACCAGCGACCTTCCCTTAGGGATTGTAAGGGAGTGTACAGTTTAGTCACCCTTATATGCTAATTCCTTGTGCCAAAAATGGGGAGATTGATTTCTCAGCCAACCTGGGGGACAGTAAACCGCAGGCTTCAGGATTAGGGTTGGGCAATTGGGTTGCGATCGCGACTCAGATGCATCGATTTCGCCATATCTAGGCAATTTAGTCAGGTTGTCCCCTAAATCTGGGGGGTAAATCCAGAGGGTGCTGTTTTTTATCCCCAAGATATGAATGGACATGGATTTCATGTTTAATTTTTGTAACATTCATCAATCCTGTTGACCCCGCCGACAGTAGGGGTTTGGTTCCCAAACCCTTCCAAGGGTTTGGTTCCCAAACCCTTGGAAGGGTTCCCCATGCCCACAAAAAGACCCCGCTCTGTTCATTTGGCGGAGTCAACCTTAACTCTCTACTACACTAAAAAGATTACTGCAATCCCAGGACTAGATCTATAAAGTTTCGGTAAAGTTCCGGGGGAAAAGGTTAAAGATTCTGTAAAGCTACTCCCTGTTCAATCCAACGTCTACTCCGATGAAGTGACCGTCCGGCACTGGATCAGGAATAGAAATATCAGACTGAATGCTTATGACCGCAAACCAACCTATTGCCTTCTTGATTACCCTAACCTGCTTAATGATGAAGCCATCGGGAATTGGGCGATGTAGGTTGATTTGGACTTTCCCCAGTTTAGGTAGCTTAATCTGCCATCCGTTCCCGTCGCCAAAAAACTGTAAATCTTATTTCTCAACGCTACATATTCTTGGTATTGGCGAAAATTCTCCCTAAAGTTTTCTTCATACTTAAAAATTAGGGGAATTTCTCGAAACAATAAGGCACTGGTTGACGCCACGAGCAAAATAGTAATCAATCCCTTATTGGCTTGTTTCCATCCCTCACGAGTAATGACAAACAGGCAAATCCCTGCCACAATAGCCGCCCCCGTAGCTAAAGATGTGGTAGTGTAGTAGCGTCGATAGAATGATTTCATGATTTGCTCATGAATTTTAATCCGGACATGCACTTCTTGAAGCTGTTGATCAATGCTCTGTAGTTCAGCCGGGGAAAAGCTGGATGAATTTCCGGATGGTTGAAAGGTTTTTGCTGAATAGCTTAGAGAAATATCTGGGTAGGTTTCCCAATCCGACAACCAAATTTTGGCGCGGTGAATAGCCACTCTTTCTTTACAGAAATAAGCAGCAAAGAGAATAGCCAACAAGGTGAAAAGAATCAGACTATGTCCCATTACCGTTGGCTGCCGCCGCTTTTCCTCGTCGTATTTGAGGAGAGCGATGTTTAGCCTTCTCCATTTCCGGCGAGAATCTTTCCCTTCTTCAATGGCTTCGGTAACTTCTACAGAAGAGGCTTGATTGATGGGGGTAGAGCTACTATTGACTACAGAGGTTAAGGATTGGAGTTGAGTGTTAGTGTTTGGATTGGGATTCGGTGGTTTATCGGAGGACTGACTCATCAGGATATCCTCTTCAGGCGGGTTGGTAAATAACGCAGACGGAAAACTTAGACCTGTTCAGCGTTTGGACGATTGATTCTCCTTTCACGGCAAACAGGGTGAATATTAGTCTTTCTCAACTATGATAGTGATATCCGTAACGTTGGCGAGAATCTTTGATTACATTATTTTAACGTGTCATCGTCCTTCCATCTGGTATCCCTCTGCTTCCCTGCTTGCCCAACCCAAACATCTATTATAGATAAGGTGTTGGGGATAAAGATTTCTTACAGGTTGTGCTAATACATAGAGAGAAATGGATGATTTACCGTTAGCTATTAATGTTTTGCCATTTTCTACAGGAAACGGAATTAGAGCAACTCGCGGATCGACCTGTGCATTAGCCGGATAAGAATGGGCAGACTAGACAAGTAGACTAGGGGCAGGATCAAACAATTGAGATCTCGAATACCTTGAGACGGACTCCTCCCCAACCCTCCCTTTGTCAAGGGGAGGGAACTCAAAATTTGCTCTGCTCACGGCAAAAACTATTGATTGATTAGCGAGTCAATCTGCTGGATTATTGAAGGACTGACAATGCCAGATTTATTAACAACCCTATTGTATATTCCTCACGGTCATTGCTACTTGTGGCAAACGAATTTAGTTTCCCTACATGTTATTTCTGACGCCTTAATCGCGCTGGCTTATTTTTCAATTCCTGTTATTCTGCTTTACTTTGTTAGCCAGCGAGAGGATGTCCCGTTTCCCAGAATATTTTTCTTATTTGGTGCTTTTATTATTGCCTGTGGGATGACTCATGTCATGGGAGTCTGGACACTTTGGTTTCCAGATTATTGGCTCTCTGGCTTGATTAAAGCAGTTACGGCTCTGGTTTCCTGTTACACGGCGATGGTACTGATTCCGCTGACTCCCCAAGCCTTGGCGCTACCCAGCCCCGCTCAACTGCAAGCGGCGAATCAGGCGTTGGAAATTGAAATCCGCGATCGCAAACAAGCAGAAGCGGCGGTGCGTACTCTAAATTCACAACTTGAGCAGCGTGTCAATGAGCGTACCAAAGAATTAACCCAGGTGAATCAGAAGTTAGAACGGGAAATCAAAGAACGTATCCAAGTCGCCGACGCCTTGCTGGAAGCCGAAGAAAAATATCGCAGTATCTTTGAAAACGCGGGTTGGGGTATCTTCCAAACCACCCCCGATGGACGGTATCTTAGCGCTAATCCGGCTCTGGCTAAGATTTATGGTTATCCCTCCCCCGCCGCCCTGATCAACCGCCTCACTAATTGTGAACATCAACTCTACGTCGATCAAAACCAACGGGCTGAATTTAAACGCCTAATTCATCAACAGGGTTCTGTCTCCAGTTTCGAGTCCCAAGTGTATCGCCAAGACGGGAGTATTATCTGGATTAGTGAGAATACTCGTGCGGTGCGGGATGCCAGTGGTGTGCTGCTGTACTATGAAGGATCAGTGGAGGATATTAGCGATCGCAAGCAAGCCGCCGAACAGTTACAAGCCAGTGAGCAAAAGCTACGTCAAATCATTGATCTAGTGCCTCACTTTATTTTCGCCAAAAATTTAGATGGACAGTTTATCTTAGTCAATCAAGCGATCGCAGATGCCTATGGGACAACGGTAGAACATCTGCTCAACCACAAAGACGAAGACTTTATTCAATCTCCCGAACAACTGCGCCGCATTCGCGAAGAAGAACGGCAAATTATCCAAGATGGACAACCCAAACACATCCCAGAAGAACGAGTTCCCGATGCTCAGGGGAATATCCGCATCGTGCAAACCACCCGCATTCCCTTCTATGTCACGGGTTCAGCAACACCCGCAATTTTAGGCATTGCCATTGATATTACTCAACGCAAACACATTGAACAAGAACTGCGCGAAAATGCTGCCATAATTCGCGCTTTATACGAAGTCACAACCGGACAAAATTCTAACTTTGAGCAAAAGCTGCAAAACTTACTAACCATGGGACGCCGCCAGTTTAATCTGGATGTCGGTATCCTCTCTCATATTGAAAACATTGACACCGAGAATGGGCGTTATGAAATTATTGCCGCTCAAATGCCCAATAATTTGAGCTTCAAAGGCGTCACTCTTGACCTGAAACAAACCTACTGCGCCGAAATCGTACACGCCAAAAAACCCCTTTGTATCTTATCCGCTAGCACCAGCCAGTGGCACAATCACCCTGGCTTCAAAGTTTTCCAAGTCGAAGCCTATATCGGTGTCCCTGTGGTTGTCGCTGGAGACTTGTATGGTACACTCTGTTTCGCCAGTCTCACCCCCCGAGAAAAGCCATTCAAAGATATAGAAATAGAAATGTTACGACTGATGGCGCAGTGGATTGGCGGAGAAATTGAGCGTCAACAGGCAGCACAAGAATTGGCACAAGCTCGTGATGTGGCTTTGGCAGCGACTCGGGCTAAAAGCGAATTCCTCGCCACGATGAGTCATGAAATTCGCACGCCGATGAATGGGGTGATTGGTATGACTGGACTGCTTTTGGATACGCAGTTAACGTCACATCAACAAGAATTTGTCACGACCATTCGTAATAGTGGTGATACCTTACTCACCATTATTAATGATATTCTTGACTTCTCCAAGATTGAATCCGGCAAACTAGAGTTGGAAGAAGTCTCCTTTGATCTGCAAATTTGTATTGAAAATTGTCTAGATCTATTAGCGGCTAAAGCCAGTGATAAGCACTTAGAACTGGCATATCAAATCACGCCTCAAACCCCCCGCATGATTATTGGTGATGTAACCCGCTTACGGCAAATTTTGGTTAACCTGTTAAGCAATGCGGTTAAATTTACCCAATCGGGGGAAGTGATTGTTTCCGTTAACGCCGAGAAACTCGACTATGAACAATGGGAGCGCCGGGAAACAAAAACTAGCCTAACTCCACGAATTACTCCCTCGGTGGCTACCCCTCATTATCGGATTCAATTTGCGGTTAAGGATACCGGGATTGGTATTCCCCCAGAACGATTAAACCGTTTATTTCAACCCTTCAGTCAAATCGATTCCTCCACCACCCGCAAATATGGTGGTACAGGATTGGGACTTGCCATCTGTAAGCAATTGTGCGAAATGATGGGCGGGACAATGTGGGTAGACAGTCAAGATGGAGTGGGTTCAACCTTTTACTTCACCCTCGTGGTTCCGGCTGATCCGAGTACCCAGCAGAATACGAATCAGGTTTGTCGATTGGAACTCGATGGTCAACGACTGCTAATTGTTGATGATAACGACACCAATCGTAAGATTTTGATGCGCCAAGCTCAAGTTTGGGGAATGGAATGCTATGCGGCACAATCAGGGGTTCAAGCCTTAGATTGGCTACATCAGGGGGAACGGTTTGACTTGGCAATTCTGGATATGCAGATGCCAGAGATGGATGGGGTGACATTGGCGCAAAAAATTCGTAAAGTTCCCGGTTGTCAAACGCTGGCTCTGGTGATGCTCTCGTCTCTGGGTGAGTTGCAAGTCGATACACCTGATGTGAAGCAGACGTTTGCTGGGTTTCTGACTAAACCGATTAAACAGTCTCAACTGTGTGATGTGCTGATGCAAGCGATGGCGGGGATACCGATTAAGGTGAAAGTTCACAGCGCCAAGAAACCAGACATTGATGCCAAGATGGGTGAACGGTTACCCCTACGGATTTTACTGGCAGAAGATAATCCGGTGAATCAGCAGGTAGGGTTGCATCTGTTGCAACGGATGGGATATCGAGCAGATGTCGCAGGGAATGGGTTAGAAGTCTTGGAAGCGCTACGGCGTCAGCCTTATGATGTGGTGTTTATGGACGTACAGATGCCAGAAATGGATGGGCTAGAGGCATCCCGGCGCATTTGTCAAGAGTGGTCTGATTTAGATGGGGATACTCAATCACAACGTCCGCGAATAATTGCCATGACTGCTAATGCCATGGTGGGCGATCGCGAAATGTGCATCGAGGCAGGTATGGATGATTATATCAGCAAACCCATCCGCATTGAGGAATTGGTTGAGGCGTTAAAGAAAGCAGGGGGTGTAGGGGCGGGTTTTACCAATACCCTTGCGGAGAAAACCTCTAACTTAACTAAACCCGCCCTAGCTGGGGGAGCAGAGGGAGCTGGGGGAGCAGAGGGAGCTGGGGGAGCTGGGG
>JGI12210J13797_10958267_pt1 | contig 11515 bp, 4 predicted proteins | sample ElkSlonscriptome_3_FD_13797 | JGI IMG/M metagenome (IMG submission 13797) | reverse complement strand
GCTCCTCTGCCCGCAGTCGAGCTCACTTGGATGATCAATCCCGATCTTTGCTTGCGCATACCCGGCAGCACGGCTTTTGCCATTCGCAAAGGGCCAACGATGTTCAAGTCCAGCTGAGCCATGCAGGCTTCAGAACTAAAAGCTTCTGCTGGCCCTCCGTATCCGAATCCCGCATTGTTGATGAGCACATCCACTGTGGGAAGATTTTCGGCGCCCGCTTGCACACTCTCATCTGAGGTGACGTCAATATCGAGTACATCGATTTTGAGGTTATGAGATGTGGCAAAGTCGCTGAGTTCTTTGGCGGCCTCGGCATTTTTTCCTTTTACGTTTCTCATGGAAGCATAAACATGGTTGCCTTTTTCAGCGAGGTACTTGGCCGCGATAAATCCGAATCCGGAACTACATCCGGTGATTAATATCTTTTTCGCGGGTTTAATTGGTCGGGAAATTGACTAAACGAGCCACATAAGTGAACCATTTGCAATAGATTTTGGTGTTTACTCCTGATTATCACTTAAAGGGGCTGCGAAGCTTTAAGCTGAGACGCCAATTCCGATAGGGTTATTTTTAGGTTTTCGATGGTGAATGGTTTTTGTAAAAAGTGATCTATGGACTCTTCGGTCTCCACTTTTTCCTTCATATCCCACCCCGTTACCGCAACGATTTTTGTTTTATTTCCGAACCTTTGGCGAATGGTTTCAGCCAGCTCCCAGCCGTTCATTTTTGGCATGCCGATATCGGTAAAGACGATATCGCATTGTGCTTTTTCGAGAAATTCTAAAGCTTTCGTTCCGCTGTTTACGGTGGTGCAGGTGTGACCGAGTGATTCTGCCATCTTTCCCGATGATTTGGTGATGATGAAATCGTCGTCCACCCACAAAATGTGAAACGATCTACTCTCTTTGAGTTCCGGCAGGTGCGGTGTTTTCTTCTCTGCCAACTTGCTGACGGGGAAATCCATTTCGAAGACAGTACCCTTGCCGAGTTCTGAGTATTTTACAACGAAATTGCCGCCGCATTTTTTGACAATGCTGTAAGCACCGCTCATTCCTAAGCCACGTCCTAAAGTATACCCTTTGGTCGTAAAAAACGGCTCAAAAACTTTCAGTTTGGCTTCTGCATCCATGCCAATTCCCGTGTCCTTAACGTTTACGAACACGCGCTCCTTTTCCGTACTCGTGTGTATGGTCAGCTCCCCGCCATGGGGCATCGCTTCAATGCTGTTTTTCATTAAATTAAAAAGAACAGACTTTAGTTCTCCACTATTGCACTTGATTTTTGGAATTTTTTGCAAGTGCGTTTCGACTGAAATTCGGCGTCCCTCTTTTTCCATTTTGTCTTTCCACAGTGGCCGCGACTGTTTCAAGCTTTCTTCAATCAGTTCGTTTAAATTGATCAGTTCTGCATTGGTATCGTTGTTTGCCGTATCGCCGAATTTTTGCAGAGCACTTACCCTTCCTGCAGTATTGCTGATGATTCCGCTAATGTCGTTTAAGCGCTCCATGCTATCAGTAGACAAGCCTTTCTGAAGTTTGACCAATTCCAAGTTTCCCATCATTTCTTGCAGGGCATTGTTGAAATCGTGTGCGATCGATGATGACATTTCTCCGATGGCTTTTAGCCTTTGATACTTTATTTGCGCCTGTTCAAATGCTTTTTGAGCCGTGATGTCTTGATTTGTTCCCGATAAGATTAAATCACCGTTCTCATTGTAGGCGGGTTCAAAAATAGAACGCACTACTTTTTGCTTGGCACCCGGAATGCAAATTCTGAAATCAATGTCATATGGAATACCGTGGTTCATGGCTTTTCCGAAGGCGCTATTGAACAATTTCAGATCATTCGGATGCACGCGTCCCGTAATGTCGGGCTCATAGGAAGGGGGGCCTTTCTTCGGGTCAAAACCCCAAATATTGTACATCTCTTCTGACCAAATTAATTCATTGGCAACGGGGTTGAATATCCAGCTACCTACGTGCGCCAGCTTCTGTGCTTTTGTTAATTCTTTCTCCGTTTTCTCCAGCTTCAGTTGGTTTGCGAGCTTCTCTTCCTCGTTCTTCTTTTGCTCCGTGATGTCTATGAAGATAGTGACGATCTCCGTGATGTCACCACGCTGATCGAACAAGGGAAATCCATTTACAGTTGCCCATACAATATCGCCCTTATGTGGCTGGTAGCTCCCGATAATTTGATTTCTGACGGGCTTTTTGGTCTTCGCAATTCTATTTACAGGGTACTCATCAAAAGGGAGTACAGATTTATCGTGATCGACAAATTTCCAATCCGGGTCGATAGCTATCTTTCCCAACATTTGATCTTCACTTAAGCCAAGAATTTCCGAAGCCCGTTTGTTGTTTTGTACAATGGAGGTATCAGGAGCGTGAATGACGACCCCTGCTTCCATATTGAGCATGAGAAAACGAAATCTCTTTTCGTATTCTTCAGCGTGCTTTTCGGCAGCTTTAAGCTCTTTACTTCGAATCGAGAACTGCAATTTCATTCTCGAATATTCTCCTTCTAATTCATCGTATGTAAGCTTCTTGGTTGGTTTCATTTTAGATGATTAGCGGTCAAATCGTACTTCTTATGTCTGAATAATAATCAACGTTTATCAACTTTTAAATGAGACATTCCATTTAAACAATACTCAGCCGTTAAGTGCGGAAAGCACTGGGCGTGTAGTCGTTAGTTCAGTGTAATTTACGAAATATTATCGTCTCTTAAGGTTTTAAAAAACTCTTGTGATTGAAACGTTTTGGAGATTAGTGGATTTAACTGTAGTCGCACAGCCGAAAATCAGGAAGCCTATTCGGAGCTTCACCAATCCTAAAAAAGTGCTTAGTTCACAAAGTAGCTCCTTAAGCACTCGTGTGGGTTAGCCCGCAAGAAGCTTCCTCAAATCAGTATAGTCGTTGTTCATCCTCACCTTCTTGCAACCTTTCAGGTCTACCTCGTCAGATTGGTAAGAGGGAATGGCTTTGACGATAATTTTAGAGAATTTTTGAGGATGAGCCGTTTCCAAAAACATACCGATCTCGTTTTCCTTCAGCTTTTCTGCCAAGGCCAATTTTCCTACAGCCCCGTGAGGATCTAAGACATAGCCCGTCTCTTCGTAGCACTTTTCTATTTCTTCTACGGTTGATTTGTCGCTGAATCGATCGGAGCTCACATCTGTTTTCATTTTGGCGATGTCCCCTTCGTAGAGGTGTTCTATTCGTTCAAAATTGCTTGGGTTGCCCACATCCATGGCGTTGGAGTAAGTCAGTACCGACGCTTTCTTCACGAAGGCTCCCGTGGAGAGGTATTGATAAAACGTGTCGTTTGCATTGTGCGCCGAGACGAATCGATCGATGGGCAATCCTATTTTCTTGGCCACTAAGCCCGCCGTCAAGTTTCCCAAGTTTCCCGAAGGAACGGATACCACGAGTCCTTTATCGGTGAGTTTTGACTTGAGCTGCTTATATGCAAAAAAGTAATACAGCATTTGCGGAAGCAGCCGTGCAATGTTGATGGAATTGGCACTACTCAGCGCCATTTCACTTCTCAACTCCTTGTCGTTGAAGGCCTCTTTGACCAATTTCTGGCAATCATCAAACGTACCATCTACTTCAACCACGCTGATGTTTTTTCCCAGACTCGTCATCTGAAATTCCTGATATGTACTTACTTTTCCTTGTGGAAAAAGGATGGTCACGGCAACGCCCGGAAGATCAAAGAATCCATGAGCGACGGCACTCCCCGTGTCTCCCGAAGTAGCCACGAGAATGGTAACGTCCTCTTTTTTGTCTCGGTAAAAATGCGACAGGCACCGCGACATAAATCGAGCGCCTACATCCTTGAATGCCTGTGTAGGTCCGTGGAACAATTCCAAGGAATAGATGTCCTTTTCAACTTCCACGACAGGCGTCGGAAAGGTTATGGTCGTTGCGATCACTTGTTTGAGTTGCTCGTCAGTCAGCGATTCTTCTACAAATGGTTTGAGCACCCGAAAAGCAATTTCATGATCTTCAATCTTTTCGATTTTATCAAAGAATGAAGCGGGAAGTTTCGGAATGCTTTCGGGAAAATACAGACCGCCGTTTTGGCTCAGCCCGTTGATGACTGCCTGTTCAAACGAGGCCTTCTCCTCATTTTTTCGGGTGCTGATATACTTCATGATCGTTGGCTTAGAATTCTTGCGCCACTGTTTTGAACGAGGGCATTAATGTACGTTTGAGTTGCGATATCTACTTCCTCATAAACTTTAAGAAGTGCGGCTTCTACCTTTTTGGCATTCTCATCGCCTTCGGCAATGGCAAATACAGAGGGCCCTGATCCCGAAATGCCAAAAGCCAGAGCCTTGCTATCCATTGCGGCAATCTTCATCTCTTTAAACTTCGGAATGAGCAAACTGCGCATGGGCTCAATGACCAAATCCTGAAGTGAATCCGCAAATAATTTAATGTCTTTTTCGTAGAGCCCCGCTACGAAAGATCCCATAAAGGAAACTTGTTTGGTAAAGGTCGCCAGAGAGACTTCCGTTTTTAAAATCAAGCGTGAATCTGAGGTGTTCACGCTGATATTCGGGTAGAGTGTTACCACGTAAAGGTTGTCAATTAAGGGGAGTTTTATCAAGTCGTCGGGGTGCTTTCCTTTGGCCAGGATGATGCCTCCCAGAATTGATGGCGCCACATTATCTACGTGCGCACTTCCGCAGGCAACTCGTTCGCCTTCGGCGGCAAAAGCCACCAGCTCCTTATCGGAATAGGGTGAGCCAATTAAGGCATTGTATCCATAGGCTGCCGCAGCGCTACTGGCACTGCTGGATCCCAAACCGCTGCCCGCGGCAAATCCTTTCTTCAGTCGGATATCGACACCCCGAAAGTCGTTTTGCGCCTCTTGCATTTTTCGAATAACCACCGAGCAGCAGTTTCGCTCGAGGTCATAAGGCAGGTTGTCGCCGTTCTTGATTTCGATGATTTTATTCACCTCAGTACCGTTGAAGGTCAGCTCTACTTCATCGCCGATATTGTTGAGTGAAAGACCGAGAATGTCGTAGCCCACATTGAAGTTGGCAAGGGTGGCGGGAGCGAAGGCTGTCAGACTTTTCATGCTCAATTATTGATGATTTGCATCAGGTCAGAAAATACGCCACTCGCCGTGACGTTTGCTCCCGCACCTGCTCCTTTAATTACGAGCGGCTCTACTGCATATCGATTGGTGTTGATCGCCACCACATTGTCTTTTCCCTCTAAGTTATAAAAAGGACTGTCGGAAGGAATTTCATTCAATGCCACCGTCAGTTTTCCGTTTTCAAGCGTTGCCAAGACCTTCAACTTGTTTCCATTGGCATCGGCTTTGGAATACAAGTCTTTAAAATGCGATTCGTGCTTTTCCAAGTTTTTGAAGAAGCTCGGAACATCTTTGGACTCAGAACATTCTTTGGGTAGGAAATCATTAAAAGTAATATCGGATAGTTCGCGGTTTAATCCAGCTTCTCTCGATAGTATCAAGATTTTACGCATAACGTCTAAGCCGCTTAAGTCAATCAGCGGGTTGGGCTCCGTGTACCCATCTTCTTTGGCCTTGAGCACCACATCGGCAAATTTGTTTTCACCGTTATACTCGTTGAAAATGAAGTTTAAGCTTCCCGAGATTACCGCTTCAATTTTGTGAATGTTGTCTCCACTTATGTTCAGGTCGTGAATGGTTTTGATGATCGGAAGGGCGGCACCCACCGAGGTTTCGTATTTAAACGAGCAGTTGTGTTCCTTTGCCAATCCTTTCAATCGGGCATACAACTCGTAATCGCCACTGCACGCAATCTTGTTGCACGTTACCACCGAGATGCTGTTCTCCAGCAGTTGCGCGTACCCATTGCTCACCACCTCGGAAGCGGTATTGTCAATGAAAATGCTATTCCGCAGATTGAGGGCTGTAATGCCCTCCAGGTAGTTGGATAGCGAATCGTATATCTTTCCTTTTTCCTTTATGCTTAAAATATCTTCTTTATTTAATTCATCTCCATTACTCAAAAGCATTTTGGTGCTATTGGCCACCCCGACTACCTTGAGGTTGATGCCGTATTCTTCGATGAGTTTTTCTTTTTGATCGCCGATGATTTTCAGGAATTCACTCCCTACATTTCCTACTCCCGCGATGAAGAGGTGAACGTCTTTGACAACATTGCTGAAGAACTTCTCGTGAATCACATTCAGAGCTTTTGCTTCGTCTTTTCGATCGATCACGATGGAAATGTTTCTTTCGGAAGCACCTTGGGCAATGGCCGTGATGTTGATCCCGTTCTCGCCAATGGCGCCGAATACTTTACCGCAAAGGCCGACTTTGTGCCGCATATTGTCGCCGATGAGGGCGATGATGCACTTGTCCGTTTGGCTGCTTACCGGGTTGATCAATCCTTTTTCAATCTCGTAACTGAACTCTTGGTTGATGGCGGCCTCGGCCTTAACCATATTCTTTTGATCGATACCCATTCCAATGCTTTGTTCCGAGCAGCTTTGGGTGATCAATACAATGTTGATCTCCGCTTCTTCCAAAGCTTGAAATACCCGTCGGGCGCTTCCTTTCTTCTTGGCCAAGCCAATACCCGAAACGGTGATCATGGCAATGTGATCCAAAGAGGAAAGTCCGTGAATTTTGTGTTCGTCCGATTTATTTTGATTGCTGATAAACGTACCTGCGTCCTTGGGCGACAGGGTGTTCTTAAGGTACAGCGGGATGTCCTTTTTGATTAAGGGTAGGATAGAGGAGGGGTACAAAACCTTGGCGCCGAAGTAGGCCATTTCAAAAGCTTCTTCGTAGCTGATTTTTTCGATGGATACTGTGTTGCCAACAACCCTTGGGTTGGCGCTGTGCATTCCGCTTACGTCGCTCCAGATTTCCAGGTATTTGGCGTCTACGGCATGGGCGTAAATGGATGCTGAGTAGTCAGACCCGCCACGGCCAAGTGTCACGATCTCGCCATCTTTATTGGAAGCGATAAATCCTCCCGCGATATAGTTTTTGTTGGCTATTTTCTCCGAGATGGCGGTGGTTGTTTTGGCCAAATCTACCGTTGCGTTCAGGTAGTCTCCCTCGGCACTGATCAGCTCGTTGCTGTTTAACAGGTCGATTTCAATCCCGCTGCGCTCGAGGTATTTGTGGAGGATGTACGATGAAAGTTGTTCGCCAAAGCTCGACACGCCCGCCAGAGTTCTTGGCGAAAGCTCCTTTAGAATGTTGACGCCTTTGCAAATGGCCTCCAGTTCGTTCATCTTTTGCTGAACCCGCATAATCATTTGGGTCTGATATTGGGCGGTAAAAAGTTGGCCGATCAGTTCGAAGTGAATGTCCTTGAGTTCATCCAGGAGATCAGAAACATCTTGGTGTAAAGCCTGCCTAGCAATCTTTTCCAGCTTATTGGTGACTTGCGAAAAGGCAGAAACGACGACGATATACTTGTCGTCTTTTTTGTCGAGTATAGCTTTTATACGCTCGAGATTAATTTTTGAGGAGACGCTGGTTCCGCCGAATTTTAGTACAATCATTGGAATAGGATTGGTTTGAGAATAGAAGTTTTGGTATAGAAATGTAGATTTCTACGATTCTGGATTGACATCCGGTATGTCTGAAAGTTTAGATAGAACCCCGAAGGGTGGGCGTGGCATTGGTAAATGGCGTTGTACGGGTCGGCAGCGCTCCAAGCGAGTCATTTGCGGTGGTTGTATTTCGAGTGCTCATTGACATATCAGTTCGAAAGTAGGTTTTTTTTGGTAGCAGGCCAATGCTGCCGGAAAAAAGTGTGGTTCTGTTGAAGAATCACCAGGGAGAGGGTGATCTGCCTTTTATCTTTTTTCAGGACTCAAAATAAAAGCCCGCTTTGTTTCTGCGAGCCCGGTTCACCGACTCGCGTCGTCAGAGGTCAGATTCAAGTGAGAATCCCTCAAGACGTAAAGCTGCTTTGATCATTTTGATAAAATGATTTGAAACTTTACCGTCAGCAGTGGTCTTCTTTTGGACGGCAGGTGCGTTCAACCGCTGCGATAGCCTGCCATCAATCGAGTTGAAGACCGTAAAAAGATTTTGCGTTTTAGTAATCTGACAATTAACGACTACCGTTAATCTTCACCACTTTAAAATTTTTCTCAAAAGTACTGTTGAAGCACTTGACAAAATAAGTTCCCGAATCATACCCCTGAAGGGAAATCGTACTGATTTCTCGCTCTTGAGGTGAGATAGAACTCGATTGAATGGTTCTTCCCAAATTGTCGTAAACTTCGATGGTTACCGTACCGGTGTGCCAGGAAAATGATTCGACTTCCACGTTGAATTCGTTGCTCGTTGGGTTTGGGTAGACTTTGATTCCAATGGGTGAGTTGTCCTCGGAAATACTGAGTACATCAGTCTCGATCGTGATGGTCTCCTCGTAGGTGCAGTTTCCCGAAAAGTCCAGTACTACCACGTCATAAACACCTGCACTTAGGTTGGTGAATTCATTGCTGCCAAAGAAGTTTTCACCACCATCAATGCTGTATTGAAACGGCCCCAATCCCTCGGAAAGAACGATGGAAATTGAACCATCAGAGGCACTTTCAGAGGAGGCATCGACCGATACTATATTTGCCAAGACAAAGCATACTCCAAGTGGGGCAGTTGCTTCGTATAAGCAAATGTCTAAAGCGTCTTTCACTACCACGTTGTAATCGCCGACGGGCAAATCGGGAAAGACATTCGTAGATACAAAGTTTTGACCGCCATCAATGCTGTACTCGTAAGGCCCGACTCCTGAAGTAGGAATGATCTCTATAAAACCATTTGCACTGACCACGGATGAAGGGTAAACATATTCTATATCTGCCGTAAGAAATTCACATGCTTGAACAAAAACGGTCTCTTCAAAAAAGCAATTCTCAACGGAACTTTGCACAAATACATCGTACTCACCCGTGGCTAAACCGGTAAAAGTATTGGACGCAAAGAAAGTTTCTCCACCATCAATACTGTATGTAAACGGACCTACACCCGAATTGGTGAAAATTGCAATGGTCCCGTCATTCGCCAATTCAGAACTTGCGTTGGTTATGCTTATATCAGCTGAAATCTCGCAGGCCGCTCCATCTGGGCAGAACAACTCAACCCCTTGAGAGCCGAAATCACCATCATTGCTTGCAATGGTTTCTCCTGCGGAGTTTAAAACCAAGAAATTGCCTTCTCCATAAGCGCAGCAAATTCCGTCACCGAATGAATCGTAGACAATGAATGAAAAGCAGGAAGCGTAGTTTAAGCAAATATCCTCGGAAAAGACACTTCCGGCGCCGACACCGCCAACTCCTCCGCTCGCAATCGTTTGCCCCGTGCTTTCATCCACAACGTCCCATGTCGTTTCGCCGGGGTAATTATCCGTATTGATAATCACAGTAACAACATCGTAATCAGAAACTAAATCCGTGTTCGCGAAAGCTGAATTATTGGTTTCATCCTCGTCCGATTGACTGTTTACATTTAGTAAGTTTAATGTAATGTCGTTGTCGCTTTGCTGAAGGTTTTCGTCTATAGTGATCCAAACCGCGCCCTGCTCGAGGTAAGGAATATTGACCGCAGCGTCGATGGTTTCCACTACGACCTCATTCACGACTACTTCAATTACCACGTCGGTGATGGTGTTCTCACCGTTATTTGAAACAATGGCATTGACTTCGACCACCTCATCGCAGGCTACTGCGAGTTGTCCAATGGAAAGCTCCCCATCCAATGCCTTGAGTTTACTCAAGACGACATTTAACGTATCGTTGCTGCCGTATTCATCGTCGCCATCCAAGACAATTCCCGAAAGATTGTATTCGCCGACGGCAGAAAAATCCTGAGGAATGGTAAACTGAAAATTCGCTTCGCTGAATGGTTCAATGGTATCGTCGATGCTCATCGTTTCGACGGATTGACCGTCAATCATTAACTCCAGGTCAAAATCGCTCATAGCGTTGAGTCCGTAATTGGCAACGGTAATTTCAACCAACTCGTTGATCCCCAGAGTTGAAGAGGACTGCGGATTGACCATTGCCGAAACTGCCAGATCATTATCGGATGTAATATCGGCCCAAAAAGAAACCCACGGTCTGGCTTGTTTGATCGCCAATTGATCTTGAGCCGTCACCTTGTATTCGATATCCATTCCAAATCCTTCTGCATCCGCGACTCCATAGAGCTCGGCAAATTCTTCATGAATGACCGTGAGGTAGTCTCTCATCTGATCGAGATATATTTGATCCATAACCAGCTCCCCGGGTTCCACCAGGTTCGATAACCGCAAAACCAGGTAACCGCCACCCTGCTCGGGATCTTCGTACAATAAAATTTCCTCGGGTACAGAATTTGGGTCGGGGTTCGTAATCAACGACTCACCCACTTGAGTGTTGAGGTAGTAGGTATCCTCCGTTTCGTAAATAGGATCGAGACTGATCCCTACTCCATTTGATTTTTCATCTTGAAAGTTGGGGTGGCACAGCACTCCCATAGCCGCTTGAAAGTGATCCACACGGGAAAAATCTCTTTCCTCATACGCTCTGAAATTCCACATGCTGGCATACACCTGCTTGATGGATTTTGAAATATGCCCTTCATCGAGGTGTTGGGTTTTGGAAGTGTATAACCCCGCACCGCTGAAGCCAGGCAAGTCTTCATTATTCGTGCTTGAGCGGCACCTTACGGCGGTGCCTTCGGGAAAATCATCGTGCATCGCTTGCAAATCATCCAGCATCCACTGCGGCATGGGTGCGTCTCGAATATCATCTCTAAAGTCGCTCAAGCGAGCTGTCCTGAAGTTTATGTCCGTTTGGAAGGTGGGATTGTCAATCATGACCTGCGCTTCCTCGTAAAAGTTATTGAACTGCATAAACTCGTCGTAGTAGTAGAAAGGTATTCCAAAACCATCGGGGATGGTTCCCTCGGGCAGTCCAAAAGTTCGCATGGTAGCTACGTTGGAACATTTGGCTCCGAAGGCGGTGGACATTCCGAATTCAATTTCATCCAAGGGTAAAATTTCGGTGAAACTTAAATCCCTCACGGGAAATTGTTCTTCCGTGGGCCTCCGATCTTCGAACCAAGCATTCACTTCGTCCAAGGTGGCTTCTCGAAATTGAAACGTTTCGTTTTCTACTTTGTAATAAACATAACTACCGATCAAATTAGCAATCGAGTCAATCGATAAAGGATCTTCGATATAGGCATTCGGCACATCGTCTTGGATCGCCCTTAAATTTACGTGCGAAAGTGGAGTTTGGACAACCGAGGTGATGATCCCTCCTACTCTGGGCAGTGAATTTGGCAAAGCATCATATAGCACTATATCTCTTGAGCCGGGAGTTTCATTGAGGTTGTCCATGTGTTTGAAGAATCCATACCCTTCCGCTTCGTGGAAAGGGATGTAATTGATGTCGGCGAAGACCTCAGATTCCAGGACGACATCTATTCTGGATCCCTCGAATTCATCGGCATACTGATTGAGGTGTTGGTCTTCATCGGACTGGCCGATAAAGTG
>JGI12210J13797_10008634_pt1 | contig 11515 bp, 10 predicted proteins | sample ElkSlonscriptome_3_FD_13797 | JGI IMG/M metagenome (IMG submission 13797) | reverse complement strand
AAGCAATCGGCGACCGACCACGCCGGGATCGCGGCGATCTGTTCCTCGCTCAACCCGGCATCGCGCGATGCCTTGCAATGCTGCGAAAACACGAATTGCGAACCCACCGCATATCCCGCGCGAGTCTGCCCCAGTTCGCGCAGTTTGGGATCGAGCTTGCGGTTGGAGGAGCGGTAGAATCGGAAACCGTCGGTCGTATGACGAAACGCATCGGGCACGATGTTGAATACGGTCCACCAGTTTCCCGGCGTGCCCGTGGCCGTGCCCGGCTGTTCGACCGGGTCGCGGTCGCCGAACAGGATGTCGAAAATACCCTTCGCGTAATCGTCGGCCGCCTCCCGGCCAGCTTGTTTCAGGCGCGGCATGTTTCTCTCCTTATTCTCCTGGCCAGAGGATCGCGCCCGACGATCGGTCAGACCGCCTTTACCTCCTGTTCGATCGAACCGAATATCGAATGGCCGTCTGCATCGCGCATCTCGACCTTCACGCTGTCGCCGGGGACCATGAACCGGGTGCTGGCTTTGCCATCGCGGATCGTTTCGATCATGCGAATTTCCGCGATGCAGGAATAGCCGCGCCCGCCTTCGTTCACCGGCTTGCCCGGATCGCCATCGGGCCCCTGGTTCGACACCGTGCCCGATCCGATGATCGAACCGGCGCACAGCGATCGCGTCTTCGCCGCATGGGCGACAAGCTGGGCAAGGGAGAAGGTCGCATCCTGCCCCGCCTCGGCCCGGCCGAATGGTTCGCCGTTATAGTCGACCATCAATGGCAGGTGGACGAGGCTGTTTTTCCACGCATCGCCCAATTCGTCGGGCGTGACCGCGACGGGGGAGAACGCGCTGGCGGGTTTTGACTGGAAGAAGCCGAACCCCTTGGCGAGTTCGCCGGGAATGAGGCCGCGCAGCGATACGTCGTTTACCAGCATGACCAGCTTTATGTGGTTCGCCGCTTCATCCACGCTGACGCCCATCGGAACGTCGTCGGTAATGACGGCGATCTCGCCCTCCATGTCGCATCCCCACGCCGTATCGGCGAGCGGGATGTCGGCGCGCGGCGGCAGGAAGCCGTCGGAGCCGCCCTGATACATCAACGGATCGCTGTAGAAGCTGTCGGGCACTTCGGCCCCGCGCGCTTTCCGCACCAGTTCCACATGGTTGATATAGGCGCTGCCGTCGGCCCATTGATAGGCGCGGGGCAGAGGGGAATGCGCCTCGCGTTCGTGGAACCGTTCGCACGGCACCGCTTCGTGTTCGACATCGCGCGCCAATACTTCGAGTTCGGGCGCACAGCGCGCCCAGTCGTCGAGCGCGGCCTGCAGCGTGGGCGCGATGTTGTCCGCCGCGCAGCAGCGGGTGAGGTCCTTCGACACGACGACAAGTTTGCCGTCGCGCGTTCCATCGTTGAGTGTTGCGAGTTTCATAAAAAGGTCAGCCGTCCTGTGCGTTGGGGTTGTCCGGTTGGTTATCGGGATGCGCGCGCTGAAACGCGGGCAGGGCGAGACACGCGGCCTCGATCCGGGTGATGCGCGGGTGCAGCGTCAGGTCGTAGTGGAACCGGCGGGCATTGTAGATCTGGGGGACGAGCACGCATTCGAACATGCCTGGCGCATCGAACAGAAAATTGTCGGTATCAAGCTGTTTCAGCCGTTTTTCGACCGGGTCGAGCGTGCGTTTCAGCCAATGGCGATACCAGTGATCGATCACCCTTTGCGAATGGCCCAGCGGGTCCTTGAGATATTTCAGCACCGGCAGGTTGAGCGGCGCGTGCAGTTCCGTCGCAATGGCGTGGGACAATTCGCGCACGGTGTAGCGGTCCTCTATATCCTGCGGCAGCAGCGGGTTTTCCGGATAGGCTTCGTCCAGCCATTCGATCATCGCCATCGATTGCGCCCGGTCACGCCCATCCGCCTCCAGCATCGGGACGGTGGCGAAGGGATTACGCGACGTGTACGCCTTGTCCTTCTGTCCGGATTCGAGCAGGTTTACGCCGACATAGTCGTATTCCAGCCGCTTCAACTCCAGCGCTATTCGAAGGCGGTAGCTGGTCGAACTGCGGTAATATCCGTGCAGTTTCATGGCATTACCCCAACACCGCCGTCGTCAGGCCACGTTCCATTCCACCGCGCGCACGAGCGACTTTCAGCCGCATCATGCAAATGCCGGTATCCCGGTGATCGCGCGGCCAAGTATTAGCGCGTGGACATCGTGCGTGCCTTCGTACGTGTTGACTGTTTCCAGGTTCACCGCATGGCGTATGACCTGGTATTCCTCTGATATGCCGTTGCCGCCATGCATGTCGCGCGCGGTGCGGGCGATGTCGAGCGCCTTTCCGACATTGTTGCGTTTGATGATGGAGATCATGTCGGGCGAAAAGCGCCCCTCTTCCATCAGGCGACCGACCCGCAAAGATGCCTGCAGGCCCAGCGCGATATCGCTCATCATGTCGGCAAGCTTCTTCTGGAACAATTGCGTCGCGGCGAGAGGGCGGTCGAACTGTTTGCGATCGAGCCCGTATTGCCGCGCGGCGTGCATGCAGAATTCCGCCGCGCCCATCGCACCCCACGAAATGCCGTAACGCGCCCGGTTGAGACAGCCGAACGGACCTTTCAGACCCTCGACATCGGGCAGCAGCGCATCGGCGGGCAATTTGACCTCGTCCATGACGATACCGCCGGTGGTCGATGCGCGAAGCGAAATCTTGCCCTCGATCTTGGGCGCGGAAAGACCCTCCATCCCTTTTTCAAGGATGAAGCCGCGGATCTTGCCGTCATGCGCTTCGCTCTTGGCCCAGACGACGAAAACGTCGGCGAACGGGGAATTGGAAATCCAGGTTTTCGCGCCGGAAATGACGAACCCGTCGCCATCGGCTTTCGCCACCGTCTTCATTCCCGCCGGATCGCTGCCAGCATCGGGTTCGGTCAGGCCGAAACACCCGATCAATTCCCCGCTGGCAAGACCGGGCAGGTACTTTTCGCGCTGTTCCTCCGATCCGTAGGCCTGGATCGGATACATGACGAGGCTGGACTGAACGCTCGCCATCGAACGATAGCCGCTATCGACCCGTTCTATCTCCCGCGCGATCAGGCCGTAGGCGACATAGCCCGCGCCCGCGCCGCCATATTGTTCGGGCACGGTCACGCCGAGCAATCCCGCCTGACCCATCAACGGGAACAGTTCGGGCGCGGCGACCTCGTTGCGGAACGCCTCGATCACGCGCGGCTGCAGCTCGCTTTGCGCGAAACCGCGCGCGGCATCGCGGATCATCCGTTCGTCTTCGGTCAATTGCGTTTCGAGGTCGAACGGGTCTTCCCAATTGAACGGGACGATCCCTGAACTGGCGGATTTGCTGGATGGGGGGGCGTGCACCGGGCTGTGGCTCCATGATGGTGTTCGAAGGGTTTGAAAACCGGCCTGTCGACCGGGTTGTCATTGTCGCAGAGCCTGTCGGCTTTTACAACGGCGCAGCGCTTTCGCGCACGCAGGAACACCACCGGGACGTGCCGACAGCGTGTGATCCGGTGCGCCGCTGTTTCATCTGTCCGCGCACCGGGATCCCCCGGACGACAACGACGAGGGGCGGCGGGCCTGGTTCAGTTCGGTTCGGCTTTTGCACCGGCCTGCAGGGCCGTGCTGACTGCGGCAAGCATGTCGGCTGGCGGGCACGGTTTGGAAAGGGTGCGGGCGTTGGGAAACTGCGCTTCGACCTGATCGGCGGTGTGGTGGCCGGAATGAAATATGATCGGCACCTGTTCATCGGCCAGTTTCTGCGCCAGCGGATAGACGACTCCATCGTTGAGCCGAACATCGAGGATGGCGAGATCCGGTTTTTCCTTTTGAAAGGCGAGCATTGCGGATGAAATTCCGGCATGCGGCCCCTCGACCACGAAACCCGCTTCCTCGACCGTGTCGCACAGGTCGAATGCGACGATCAATTCATCTTCGGCTACGAGGATACGGTGGGTCATCGGTCAGCTCCTTCGCCGTGCGATCGGACGGAATAGCCCTATACGCACGAGTTCGATAAGCGATCCCACGGAATTGACGATAGCACGCAACGCGGCGATTTGCTTGTCAAAAGAATCCCTGAAAATTCAACGCGTATTGCCGAATCGGCTTTCGAAAGCGGCCTGATCGCCCGATTTCAGAAGAGCCGCCTGCTCTACCCATTGATCGCGCCTGATCCGCCCCTTGAACCGGCCCAGATTGGCATCGATCCGATCGATATCGTCGTCGCTCCACCCGGCGATCTGTTCGAACCGGGTGATCCCCTGATCGCGCAGCATCGTCGCCAGTTTGGGGCCGAGTCCCTTTATGCGGGTCAGGTCGTCGCCTCCGGCATTTCCGCCGGGCGTGCCGTCAGACGGTTTGGCCTTCGGGGTAGAGGGAGGGGAGGGCCGGCTGCGTTCCTCGCTGCGCGCCTCGGCATGGGGGGCGGGTTCTTCGATCCGTGTTTCGCCCGGGCGTGGTTCCGATCCTGCACGGCCTCTATCGGGATCGGCTTCGGGCGCCGGAGCGGCTTTTTCACCGGGCGCCGCGTCCTGTCCGGGGCGCGGCGGAACCGGATCACCGACTGTGGGCGCGACCGACACGCCAGCTTCTGAATCGGCGGTTTCCCCCGCGGTGGCGATTTCATCCGCATTCGCATTGGCGGACGTGGTGCCGTAAACGATCTCGGTCGCCTTGGGCGCGTCGATCAGGGCCTGATTGCGCGTTGGTTTGCCGCCGCCGCCATCACCGCTGCCGCCATCACCGCTGCCATCGTCACCGCCGATCGTGGGCCCCGTGCTTTCATCGTCGATCACGCTGGTTTTGCGATTGGACCGCGAAACGAACCAGACGACGAGCAGCAACAGCACCAAGCCGATCAGGATAAACGGCAGGGCAGTCAGAAATTCAGGGGACATAGGGAAAGCCTCTTGAGTGGTTGAGGATCGGTATCGCGCAGCGTGGCGGATATATGGGCAATGCGTGCCCTGATTGAAGCGCAGCACCGTGCCCTGGTTCCGCACCTGTTCGGTCGACGGGGGCGAAACCCTGACCGGATAGATCTGCAATCGGGTTCGAAGCCACGCACCATTGAATTACGCCGACGGCCTTTCGATGGATGGGACATTGTCGCCTGCGGCCACGTTCTTGCGAAACAATTTCTTGTCTTCGTCGGAAAACCCGCGTTTCCAGATCACCCACAGATAGACCGCAAGGATGGCCGGTGCTCCAAAGGCCAGTTCGGCCCATTCCGGCAATTGCGTCGCCAGGAACCCTACGATCACCGCTGGCGCCGCAGCATATACCAGCGCCCAGCGCCAGTTGCTGACGGGTGCCTTCAACAGCGTTTTCAGCACCAGCGCCTTGATCAGGCTGGACGCGGCGAGGACGATGAACAACGCGCCCGCCGCACCGGCGGCCTGGAACCCTTCGTCGAAACCGTATGCCTGAGCCAGCAGGATAAGCGCGATGGTCAGCACCGCCTGCGCGGTGATCACGCCAATGCTGATCGCGAGGTTGCGCTTGCGCGCGATGTAGACGAGCACGCCTTCGGAAACGACCGCCATCGATGCGACCACTTCGGCGGCGAGCAATAGCGACAATGCGCCCGTGCCGCCCACCACCTGCGGCCCGCCAAGGCCCATGACCGCTTCGCCCGGTATCGCCAGCATGAGGGCGATGCCCAGTTGCAGCGCGATGATCCAGAAGCCGACTTGCCGCACCTGGTCGGCGATGGCTTTCATGTTGCCGCTTTTCAGGTTGCGGGTGATGACGGGCGACAGGATCGGCTCGAAACTGGTTTTCAGCTTTTGCGGCAGGCTGGCGATCTGCTGGGCGAAGAAATAGGTGCCGACGGTGATGGGTGAAACGAAATAGCCAAGAATGATGACATCGATCAGGCGTGTGCCCCGCTCAATCACGTCCGCACCGACCAGTGGCAGGGCGCGCGTGACCAGTCGGTACAGGTGCACCGGCCCCGGACGCCATCCGCGCGGGCGACCGTAATCGCTGCCGAATTTCCATGCCGCCGTGACAAGGCCGGCATAGATCGAGACGATATAGGCCAGCGCAAGGCCGCCATCCCCGATGCCGGGCAATAGCAGGAACGCCCCGGCCGCAATCGAGATCGCCCACGGTTCCACGATCGCGCGGGCGCGGACGGTGGTGGCGATGTCATAGCGATACGCCTGCGCGGCGAGCAGGATTTCGGTCAGTGCATAGCCGGGCAGCGCGACGATCATCCAGATATCGAGCGGGGAATTCATCCCGTTGGGAAACATGATCGCCGGAAATGCCAGCAACAGGGCCGCGATCGGAATGGTGACAATCAGCGATGCAAGCATCCCGTCGAACACGATGTTCGTTTTGACCTGTTCGATCTGCGCGCCATCATCCTCCGGCCCGTCGCGCGCGGCCTGGGTCAATCGCTGTGCCAGCCCGCGCTTTTCGCCCAGCGCGCAGATCAGTGCGACGATTTCGATGATGACGAAGGCGGAGGCGAACCGGCCCATTTCCTCGACGCCATACAGCCGGTAGCCGATGAACAGGAACGGCAGCCGCGCGATCAGCCGGATGACGAAGCCGAGCGCGTTCGTCCGGCCACCCTTTGCCAGCGTCGCCATGTCGTCGTTGCCGGCGCCGGTGCCAGGATCAGCGTCGGCCGTGCTCCCGAAAGGTGGTTGGCCGTCGGATCGGGTCGGGGGCGTATCACCCGTCGCGGTCATACGGACCGGTCCGGTAATCTGCCCGTCGCCTTCGGACGTTCCGCTTTCAACGGGCGCGCAAGCAGTTGCGCGACGGTTTCACGAGGGGCCTGCCCGCACAGGATCGAATCGACGGCGGTGACGATCGGCATGGCGATATCGTGCCTGCGGGCAAGATCGGCGAGAACGGGCGCGGTATGCGCTCCTTCGGCAACGGTCGTGCGGTCGGCCATCAATTCCTCCGCCGCGCGCCCTTCGCCCAGCGCTTTGCCAAGCGAGAAATTGCGGCTGGAGGTGGAGGAACAGGTCAGCACCAGGTCACCCAGTCCGCACAGCCCGCTCAACGTTTCGGACCGCGCGCCGAGCTTGTCCCCGAAGGCGAGCATTTCGGAAAACCCCCGCGCAATGAGCGCCGCGCGCGCATTCTGTCCCAGTGCCAGTCCATCGACCACGCCGCACGCAATGGCGAGCACGTTCTTGATCGCGCCGCCGACCTCGGCCCCCGTTACGTCGTCGGAATAATATGGGCGGAACGTGCGTCGCGCGATCGCTGGCGACAGGCGCTGCCATTGATCGTTGCCCCCTTCGCACGCCAATGTGACCGCCGTGGGAAGCCCGTTTGCCACTTCGTGTGCGAAAGTCGGCCCGGACAGGATAGCGATCGACGATCCCGGACAGGCATTGCGCGCGACATCGTTCATCAGCCGCCCGGTCCCAGCCTCGATCCCCTTGGAACACAGGACGAGATCTCGCGGCGGTTTGGAAAGCCGTTCCAGCACCTGTCCCAGCACCTGCGCCGGTGTCACGGCAAGGACGATGTCGAGCGGGGCGAGGTCTCCGAGATCGCCGGTCGCGCGGACATTTTCGGAAAGCGGCGTGTTCGGAAGGAACAGCGGATTGGCGTGTTCGTCGTTGATCGCGGCGACGACCTCGTTCTCATGCGCCCAGACGATCACTTCGCGCCCGTCGCTCGCCAGCATCTGCGCCAATGCCGTGCCCCACGCGCCTGCACCGATCACGCCGATCTTCGCTTCGTTGGGTGCCGCGCCGCCGCTCATGCCTTTACCCCGGCGCCGCGCGCTGCGTCTGCATCGGGATCGAGCGGCCATCGCGGACGCGCCTTCAGATCGAGCGGGTCGCTTTCGAACGAGTCCCCTTCGGAGACCAGCCGTTCAATCCCCGCCCACGCAATCATTGCCGCATTGTCGGTGCAAAGCGCCATCGGCGGCGCGACGAACCGCATTGCGTGGGACCGGGCCAATCCTTCGAGCGCATCGCGAACCCGGTCATTTGCCGCGACGCCCCCCGCCACCACCAGCGCGGGCATCTGTCCGGCCTGTGACAGCGCAGCTACGAGTCGGTCGCGCAGGCATTCTATCGCCGCCTGCTGGAAACTCGCCGCGATATCGGCAGGGTCGTGCGCGCCGGATTCGTGGGCGCGCAGCACCGCGCTTTTCAATCCGGCAAAAGAGAAATGCGGCTCTTTCGATCCTTTCAGCGGGCGGGGCAGGGGAACCGCGCCCGGATCGCCCGTCTTGGCCAACCGCTCCACCGCCGGACCACCGGGATAGCCCAGGCCTAGGATCTTCGCGGTCTTGTCGAATGCTTCGCCCAGCGCATCGTCGATCGTGGTTGCCAACCGGCGATACTGTCCGACCCCTTCGACCGACAGGATCTGGCAATGCCCACCCGAAACCAGCAGCAGCAGATACGGAAATTCGAGCGTTCCGTCGGCAAGCCGCGGCGACAATGCGTGCCCTTCGAGATGGTTGACCGCGATCAGCGGTTTGTCCGCCGCCATCGCCAACGCCTTTCCACTGACCAGTCCGACCATCACGCCGCCGATCAATCCCGGCCCCGCCGTCGCGGCGATGGCATCGACGTCGGCCAGCGTCATGCCGGCATCACCGAACGCCGCCTCTATCATCGGGGCGAGCCGTTGCGCGTGGGCGCGCGCGGCGATTTCAGGGACGACGCCGCCATAGGGCGCGTGTTCTTCGTCCTGGCTGGCGATCCGCTGCGCCATGATGACGCGATCGTCCCGGACCAGTGCGACCGCCGTTTCGTCGCAGCTCGATTCGATGCCCAGCACGATGCGACCGCTGCGTTCGGACGCGGGGCGCGGCGCGCCAGAGATGTTCAAGACCGATCCCATGACACTTTCATCTAGGCGAAGTGGCCGCTAGGGCAAGCGTGACCATGGACAAACCCTCCAATCCCCCCGTCGAACTGCGGCTTGGCACGCGCAATTCCCCGCTCGCAATGGCGCAGGCGCACGAAACCCGTGCGCGGCTGTGCGCGGCGCATGGCTGGGATGAAAGCGCGGTCGAACTGGTCCCTGTGGTGGCGAGCGGGGACAAGGTGCTCGACCGCCCATTGTCCGAAATCGGCGGCAAGGCGCTGTGGACCAAGGAACTGGACCTGTGGCTGCGCGAAGGGAAAATCGACGTCGCCGTCCATTCGGCCAAGGACGTGGAGACCGAGCGTCCCGACGATTTCGCCTTTGCCGCGACGTTGCCGCGTGCCGATCGGCGCGACAGTCTTGTCGGGGCGGGCAGCATCGCCGAAATCCCGCACGGTGCAATCGTCGGCACCAGCGCCCCGCGCCGCGCCGCCCAATTGTTGAACCTGCGGCCCGATTGCGAGGTCGTTACGTTTCGGGGCAATGTCGCCACTCGGCTTGGCAAGCTGGAGGCGGGTGAGGCTCAGGTCACGTTCCTGGCCGCCGCGGGGCTGGAGCGTCTGGGACAGGAAGGCGTCGGCGCCCCGCTCGAAAGCTCGGACTGGATACCGGCCGCGGCGCAGGGGATCATCGCGCTTGAAACGCTGGCGGACAATCGCCGCGCGCTCGACCTGCTGTCGACAATCGACGATGCCCCGACCCATGCCGAATTCGCAGCGGAGCGCGCGCTTCTCGCCCGGTTGGGCGGAACGTGTCATAGCCCGGTCGCCGTGCTGTGTCGGCATGACGGCGCGGAAATGACCATGCGCGCCGCATTGTTCAGTCCCGACGGGCGCGACCGGGTCGAGGGCACGGCGCAATTCGCGGCGGATGACCGCGCCCCCGTCACGGCATTGGCTGATGAATTGCTGGCCAAGGCGACGCCGGCCATTACGCCGCATTTTCGAATCTCCGGATGACGTTGCGGGCGACCGGATTCCTCGCCATCCGGCCCGAACCGGGCCTTTCCGCTACAATGGCTCTGGGCCGCGAATTGGGTATGGCGATCACGGGTCGGCCGCTGTTCGAGGTGCGGCCGCGCCCGTGGGATTGCCCCGACCCGGCGACGATCGACGGCGTTCTGATCGGTAGCGCGAACGCGATCCGTCATGGCGGCGATGGCTTGCGGCAGTTGACGCACAAACCGGTCCACGCCGTGGGAGCGACGACGGCGCGGGTGGCGGAAGCGGCCGGTTTCAGGGTTGCCAGCAGCGGTTCGGGCGGGCTTCAGAATGTCCTCGACGCGATTTCCGGTCCGGCGCGGCTGTTGCGGTTGGCCGGGGCGGAGCGGATCGACCTGGAAAGCCCGCCGGGCATCGCGATCCACACCGCCGTCGTATACGAAACCGTGCCATTACCATTCGATCCGGCGGTGATCGACAGGCTGGGCGATTATCCGGTCGTGTTGCTGCATTCCGCCTCCGCCGCGACCCATTTCGCGGCAGAATGCGACAGGCTTTCCCTCGACCGTGGCCTGTTCGCGCTTTGCGCGCTGGGCGGACGGATTGCCGATGGCGCGGGCGCGGGATGGCGCGCTGTCCACATAGCGCCGCGACCTGCGGACCTTGAAATGTTGGAATCGTTGCGCGGGGCGTGCATATAGGGACTGCACCATCGCGCCGGGCATCGTTTTCGATACGACGCCGATATTTCGTGCGCGAACGACAGTACGGACGGGTATGGCATCGAAATATTCCAGCCGCCGAAAGCCGAAATCGGCACGCGGCTACATACTGGCCCTCGCTTCCTTCATCCTGGGCGGCGCGCTGGTCGGCTATGTCGTGTATTACAATGTCAGCGACGCGCGCATCGCGCCGATTGAACAGGGCGAAGTGTCCGACGCGCAGGTCGCGCCCGAACCCGATCCATCGCCTTCGCCCACCGCCGAACCGTCCGATGGCGGGGCCGGTGACACGACCGGCGTGGCCGAAGCCGCCACCGATAACGCACAGGACGCCGCAGACGCCGCCGAAGCAGTCAACCGCGTCGCCGAACAACAGGGCGGCCTCGATCAGCGCTTGGCGGCGGCTGAACAGCGCCTCGCCCGGCTCGACCTGCAGGCGCAGGCGGCGGCGGGCAATGCCGCACGTGCCGAAGGGTTGCTGATCGCGTTCGCCACCCGCCGCGCGGTCGAACGAGGGGCGGAACTGGGCTATCTGGCCGATCAGTTACGGCTGCGATTCGGCGACCAATGGCCCAATGCGGTCAGCACGATCATCGACTTCGCCCGCAATCCGATCCGTATCGATAATCTCACCGCGCGGCTCGACGGGCTTGCGCCCGAATTGATCGAACGGAACGAGGGAATGAGCTGGGACCGGTTGCAGAACGAACTCGCCAGCCTGTTCGTGATCCGGCGCGAAAGCACGCCGTCGCCGCAACCCGAACTCCGGTTGGAACGCGCCCGCACCGCTCTCGAACAGGGACGCTATCGCAATGCCATCGACGAAATCCGTGCGCTTCCCGGCGCGGCTGAAGCGGATAGCTGGATCGCGGATGCGGAACGGTACAGGACTGCCATGCAGGCGCTCGAAGTGATCGAAACCGCCGCCGTCCTCGATCAAAGCGGCCTGCGCGATGGGGCGGGCAACGTGGTGCGCCAA
>JGI12210J13797_10029284_pt1 | contig 11519 bp, 6 predicted proteins | sample ElkSlonscriptome_3_FD_13797 | JGI IMG/M metagenome (IMG submission 13797) | reverse complement strand
CGCCGACCGCCTTCCGATCGGCGACGTCGAGGTCCTCCGCACCTTCCCGCACAAGGAGTTGGTCCGCTTCTACGAGCGGTGGTACCGGCCCGACCTCATGGCCGTGGTGGCGGTCGGCGACTTCAACCTCGACGAGGTGGTAGATCGGATCGAGACCCACTTTGGTCGGATCCCGCCGGTGGACCGGCCGGCGGAGCGCCCCCTCTTCGGTGTTCCCGATCACGAAGGCACCCGATTCGCCCTCGCCACGGACCCGGAGGCCCCGGGGGCCTCGGTGGGGGTCCTCAGCCTCCAGGCCCCGGACACGGTGGTCACGGTGGCGGACTACCGGCGGGTTCTGGTCGAACAGCTCGCCGGGAGCATGATGAATCAACGCCTCTCGGAGCGGGCCCAGGAGGCCGATCCGCCCTTCGCCGCTGCCTTCAGCGGCCGGGGCTCCTTCGTGCGGACCCGGAGCGCCTACCAGCTCCTGGCGATCGTGGAGGAGGACGGACACACCCGGGGGTTCCGGGCCCTCCTGGAGGAGGCGGAGCGGGCCGCCCGCTTCGGCTTCACCGAGGGAGAGCTGGAGCGGGCGAAGCTCGACCTGCTCCGGGGCCTGGAGAGCCGCTACGACGAGCGGGAGAACATCGAGTCGTCGAGCTTCGCCTCCCAGTACGTGAACCACTTCCTCACGGGGAGCCCGATTCCGGGAATCGCCTTCCGATATCAGGCCGCCCAGGGGCTCTCGCCCACCGTGGGCCTCGACGATGTGAACGCCGTCGCTGGCCGTAATCTGGACGCGACGAACCGGGTGGTCCTTGCCGACGGCGTGGAACGGCCTGGGCGGCCCATGCCCGATTCAGAGGACTTCGAAGCTGTCGTAGCCTCGGTGGAGGCGGCTGACCTGGAGCCCTGGGAGGACGCGGCGGTGGATCGGCCCCTCCTCGCCGACGAGCCGACCCCGGGAACGGTGGTGGCGGAGTCGGAGTTGCCGGAGGTAGGCGTCACGGAGTGGCGGCTGTCGAACGGGGCTGTGGTCTGGGTGAAGCCCACGGACTTCAAGGACGACGAGGTGGTGATGCGCGCCACCAGCCCCGGTGGCTGGTCCCGAGCCGAGGAGGAGGAACACCTCAGCGCCACCGCCGCCGCGGGTATTGTCGGGATGAGTGGCCTCGGGGACTTCTCGCGCATCGATCTGGACAAGGTACTGGCCGGGAAGTCGGTCTCCGTGACCGCAGGGATCCAGGAGACCCAGGAGGTGTTGGTGGGGGGGGCCTCCCCCCGGGACCTGGAGGAGCTCTTCCAGCTGACCTGGCTCCACTTCGCCGAGCCCCGGGAGGACTCTGGGGCCTTCGCCGCCATGCAGTCCCGTATGCGGGCCGCCCTGGCGAATCGGGAGGCCTCTCCGGAGGCGGCCTTCGCCGACACGATCTCGGCGGTCCTGTCGAGCAACCACCCTCGCACGGAGCCCATGAGCCTGAGTCGACTCGGTGAGATCGACCTCGAGACCGCCCTGGACTTCTATGCCGAGCGCTACGCCGACGCCGGGGACTTCCACTTCGTCTTCGTCGGGGCCGTGGAGCTCGATACGCTTCGACCCCTGGTGGAGCGCTACCTGGCCTCCCTCCCTACGGTGGAACGGGATGACCGCTGGATCGACCTGGACATCGATCCGCCGGCGGGGCGCGTCGAGCGTGTGGTGCGGAAGGGAGTCGAGCCCCGGAGCCAGACTCGGCTGGCCTTCACGGGCCCCTTCGAGTACACCGCCGAGAATCGCATTCGGATGCGGGCCCTGTCTTCGATTCTGGAGGTCCGACTGCGAGAGCGTCTTCGGGAGGATCTGGGCGGCACCTACTCCGTCGGGGTCAGCGGCGGGTACGACGACATCCCCGAGGCCCGATACACCTTCCAGATCCAGTTCGGCGCCGACCCCGAGCGCGTCGACGAGCTCCAGGCCGCCGTCTTCGAGGAGATCGAGCGTCTCCAGACCGAAGGGCCCACCGCGCTGGACGTGGAGAAGGCGCTGGAGTCGGAGCGGCGGGGGTGGGAGACGGACCTGGAGGTGAACGGCTGGTGGGCCGGGCAGCTCGTCGCCGCTGCGAGCCGGGGTGTCGACCCTGCCTACCTCCTCGACGAGAGCCGATTCGACTGGATCACGGGGGAGGCGGTGCAGGAGGATGCCGCGCGCTACCTCGGAACCGAGAACGTGGTGGTCGTGACCCTCCTGCCCGAGGTGCCCGCAGGGGATTGAAATAGTCCCGGAACGACGCTGCCCCAACGCTTGGGGAACCGCCAGCAGCGGTCTATACTACGGCGACATAATCGCATTCAAGAACACGATGTCCCTCGGGTTCGCGGGCGGACACGGGTCATGGAGGAAGTATGCCGGAAAACGGCAACAGGAACACGCTGAGCGTCACCGACAACCGCACGGGAAAGCAGTACGAGATCGACATCCACGAGGGCGAGGTGATCCGGGCCATGGACCTGCGCCAGATCCGGGTCAACGAGGGTGACTTCGGGATGATGTCGTACGACCCGGCCTACACGAACACCGCCTCCACCAGAAGCAGCGTCACCTACATCGACGGGGCCAACGGGATTCTCCGCTACCGGGGGTATCCCATCGAGCAGCTCGCGGAGCGGGCGTCCTTTCTGGAAGTCTCGTACCTTCTGTTGAAGGGGGAGCTTCCCAGCCAGACCGAGCTCGACAGCTTCGTGCACGACGTGACCTTTCACACGTACGTCCACGAGAACCTCATCCAGCTCCTGGACGGGTTCCGGTACGATGCTCACGCCATGGGGATGATGATCTCCTCGGTGGCGGCGCTGTCCACGCTCTACCCCGAGGCGAAGGAAGTCCGGGATCCGGACATCCGCTGGATCCAGATCAACCGTCTCGTGGCGAAGATGCCCACGCTGGCGGCCTTCTGTTACCGGTACTTCCGGGGCCTGCCCATCGTCTACCCGGAGAACGAGCTCTCCTACACGGCCAACTTCCTGAACATGCTGTTCCGGATCGGCGTGAAGGAGTACAAGGCGAACCCGGTGCTCGAGCGGGCGTTGGACGTGCTCTTCATCCTCCACGCCGACCACGAGCAGAACTGCTCCGCCACCACCATGCGGGTCATCGGAAGCGCCGAGGCCGATCCGTATTCCGCCCTCGCCGGGGCCATGGCCGCCCTCTACGGTCCCCTCCACGGCGGCGCCAACGAGGCGGTACTCCGCATGCTCAACCGTATCGGGGACGTGAAGAACATCCCCGACTTCATCGACCGGGTGAAGAACCGTGAAGAGCGCCTGATGGGCTTTGGACACCGGGTCTACAAGGCCTACGATCCCCGGGCGTCGATCATCAAGCGCACCGCCGACGAAGTCTTCGAGGTGACGGGCAAGAACCCACTCCTCGAGATCGCCCTGGAGCTGGAGAAGATCGCCCTCAACGAAGACTTCTTCGTCTCCCGAAACCTCTATCCGAACGTGGACTTCTACTCCGGGCTCATCTACCAGGCCCTGGGCTTCCCGGTGGAGATGTTCCCGGTCCTCTTCGCCATCCCCCGGACCGTCGGCTGGCTCGCCCAGTGGGAGGAGCTCCTGGAGGACGACGAGCAGCGGATCGCGCGCCCCCGGCAGGTCTTCGTCGGCGAGCGTGACCGGAAGTTCATTCCGGTGGAGGATCGCTGAGGTCCCGGGTCGTCCAGGTCGACACGTGGCACGACGGTCGCGAGGGAGCGATCGCCGCCTACCTGCTCGCCGGGCCGGAGCCGGTCCTGGTGGACCCGGGGCCGACTTCGGTCCTTCCGAGGTTGAGAGAGGCGCTGGACGAGGTGGGAGTCCCCCTGGGTGAGATCCAGCACCTCGTGCTGACCCATGTACACCTGGATCATGCTGGTGCCGCAGGACACATCGTGCGGGAATACCCCCACATGAGGGTTCACCTTCACGCCGACGGGGCTCCCCACATGGTGGCCCCAGAGCGACTCGTCGCCTCGACCCGCCGAACCTTCGGGGAGCACCATGATCGCCTCTGGGGGACGGTGCTGCCGGTCCCTGCCGACCGGATCCGGCCCTGGCGCCCGGGTGAAGCCAGGGGTCCCGGGGGTCTGAGGGGCATCCATACCCCGGGCCACATCGGCCACCACCTCGCGTGGCTCGACGAACGGGACGGTCTGATGTTCGTCGGGGACAGTCTGGGGATCGTGTTGGGATCCCAGACCCCGACCCACCCGCCCACCCCACCTCCAGGGGTGGATCTGCGGGACTGGTTTCGGACGCTGGACGAGATCGACGTCATCGGTCCGGAGGAGGCGGCGGTGACCCATTTCGGACTTCACGACGACGTCCGGGACCGCACCGCCGAACTCCGGGAGCGTCTCCGGTCTCTGGGCCACCGAGTGGAGGAGGCGCTGGCCCGTGGACGAGCTGAGGAGGATGCCGAGGCCTTCGACACCGAGTCTCGGGAGAGGATGGCGGCCACCGTCCCCCGGGAGCGAGTCGACGCCTATCTGGACGTCTTCTCCGCGGCGAACGACTACCGGGGCGTTCAGCGCTACGTGGAACGAAACCCGGAGTGGAGCCAAGGGCTGTGAAGGGAGCCAGGGTGGGGCTGGCGGTCGGGCGTCCGGGGTCCCACGACGGCGGTGCCGCGTCCCGGTCCAAACCACCATTGCACTCCCGACGGGTCTCCTCCCGGCGACCGGTGGTCCTGGCCTGCCTGCTGGCCCTGGGGTCCCTGGTCGGAGCCGGGGCTGCGGCGCAGAACCCTCGTCCGGCACCGGGCCGGGTGGTGCCCCCGTCGGTGTTCACGGAGGCCGTGTCGGCAGGAACCCGGGCGCCGGACGGCCGCCCCGGAGCCGGGATGTGGACGAACCGGGCGAACTACCGCCTCGGGGCCACCCTCAACCCGGACCTCGGTCGGATCGAGGGCCGGGTTCGCATCCTCTACCTGAACCGCTCCCCCGACACGTTGGACCAGCTCGTCCTGCACCTCCACCAGAACCTGCATGCCCCCGGTGTCGTGCGAAACGAGCCCCAGGAGATCACCGGCGGGATGGCGCTGGGTGGGGTCAGCGTCGCCTCGCGGGAGGTCCCGAATGCCGAGCCCGGGATAGGGGCCCAGCCCGGGACATTGGCCGGTTCCGGCGCCTCGGGTGATTCCGGCGCCGCCGACGGCAGCAGCTACCGGGTGGAGGGAACCCTCATGACCGTGGATCTGGAGACCCCGGTGCAGCCCGGGGATTCGGTGGAGATCGAGGTCGAGTGGGTGAACGTCCTGCCCCAGAACGGCGCGGGTCGGATGGGGCACTCGCTTCGGGAGGTCTACTTCGTCGCGTACTGGTTCCCGCGCATGGCGGTCTACGACGACCTGCGCGGATGGGATGCGGAACCCTACCTGGGCAGGGCGGAGTTCTATCACGGCTTCGGTGACTACGAGGCGGAGTTGACCGTGCCGGTGGGCTGGACGCTCACGGCGACCGGGGAGCTGTCCAACCCCGAGGAGGTCTTCACCGACCGGACCCGGGCGCGCCTGGCCGCCGCCAGCCTCGCCGACACGCTCGTCACGGTGGCGACGGTGGAGGAGCTCGCTGCCGGAGGGGTGACGACGGAGGGCGTTTCCGGACTGCTTACCTATCGATTCCAGGCCTCGGGGGTCAGGGACTTCACCTGGTCGGCCTCCCGAGCCCAGCAGTGGGATGCCACCAGCGCACGGGTCACCCGGGAGGGTGTCGAGGCCCGGGTGGCGATCCAATCGTTCTGGCGGCCCGCCCGAGCTCCGGTCTGGCGAGATCAGTGGCGCTTTGCCAAGCACGCGATCGAGTTCCACTCCCGGTTCACGGAGGTCCCCTATCCCTGGCCTCACATGACGTCGGTGGAGGGGGCCGACATCATCGGCGGTGGCATGGAGTTCCCCATGCTCACCCTCATCGGGCCCTACCTCGACCGGGAGGCGGAGGCCCTCTACAACGTGACCTCCCACGAGTTGGCCCACATGTGGGTACCGATGCTGGTGGGGACGAATGAGAAGCGGCACGCGTGGATGGACGAGGGGCTCACGACCTACCTCGAGAACCAGAGCCGGTACGAGTACTGGCCCGGGTCCGACGCCCACGTGACCGAGCGAGAGGCGTATCTTGCCACAGCCCGGTCCGGGGCGGAGGAGCCCCTCATGCGCCATGGGGACTACTACTCGACCTCGCTGGCGTACGGGACGGCCTCGTACGCCAAGGCCGCCACGCTCTTCGTCACTCTCCGGGACCTGCTCGGTGAGGACGTCTACCTGCGGGCGTACCGCAGCTTCCTCGGGGACTGGATCTCCCTCCACCCAACGCCCTGGGACCTGTTCAACACCTTCGAGCGCGAGGCCGGCGAGGAGCTTGACTGGTTCTGGATGAGCTACTTCTACGAGACCTGGACCGTCGACCCGGCCATAACGGCAGTGGAGTCGTCGGACGACGCCACGGTGATCCGCCTCGAGAACGGTGGCTTCGGGCCCATGCCCCTCCGGGCTCAGATCCAGTTCGAGTCCGGGAATGTGGTCGAGCGCGAGATCGAGGTGGACGCGTGGCTCGCCGGAGACGGTGTGGTGGAGCTGCGCATTCCCCGAGCCTCCGGGCGCGTCGTCCGGGTGCAGTTGGATCCCCGGGAGTGGGTGCCGGACCTGGACCGGTCCAACAACGTCTGGCCGGCCCTGGCATCCGGGGGTCCGTAGGGGAATTCCCGACTGTACAGTTTGGTTGACACTCATTAGTGTCGCCTGTACGATACACTTCCGTTCCCAGAAGGCGGTCCGGATCGTGAGCACAGGCACAGACACAACGCCCCTCGAGGGGGCGAGAGGGGAGACCGATTCCCGCCCCGGCGGGAAGATCGGGCCCAACTCCGTCATGCGCACCCTGCAGGCTGTGGAGGAGTCCTACGGTCCGGCTCTGGCTGGTGAGTTGAACCGGCGAGCAGCCCTGCCGTCGAACCGCTGGAACAGCCTGATCCCCGAGGAGTGGTTTCTTTCGGTGATCCGGGAGCTTCGGGGCCTTCTGCCCGTGACGGAGTCCGAAGCCATGCTTCGACGGGCCGGGGCGCTGACCGGAGAGTACGTCCGGGAGAACCGGATTCCGGCCGTCTTCCGCGGGCTACTGGCCATGCTACCGGCCCGTCTGGCCGTGCCACTCCTCCTCCGGGCGTTCCGTCGGCACGCCTGGACCTTTGCTGGGAGTGGTCGCTTTCGGTTCGAGGGGCGTCACCCGTCTACACTCGTCCTGGAAGGCTCCCCCACCTGTCGCGTCCCCGGCGGGACCGAACGGAGTGGGAGCTACTACGAAGCCGCCTTCGAGACCCTCCTGGCGCTGGCAGCGCCGGGGATCCGGGTCCGCGAATCGAGCTGTCAGGCTGCGGGGGATCCCGCGTGCCGTTTCGAACTTTTGTTGCCCTCCCCACCTCTCAGTCGGAGGCCCTGAATGCGCATCGTCCTCATCCATCCCAACTACCACTCCGGCGGTGCCGAAATCGCCGGCAACTGGCCTCCCGCCTGGGTGGCCTACCTGACCGGCGCCCTCAAGAAGGCGGGGTACACCGACGTACAGTTCATCGACGCGATGACCAATCACATCGAGGACGACGACCTGGAGCAGCGTCTCCGGGCCATCGATTCCCCGGACGTGATCGGGTGCACCTGCATTACGCCGTCGATCTACCAGGCGCAGGAGACGCTCAAGATCGCCAAGCGCGTCCACCCGGAAGCCGTGACGATCCTGGGCGGGACCCACGCCACCTTCATGTACGGCCAGGTTCTGACCGAGTCCCCCTGGATCGACCTGATCGTCCGGGGAGAGGGTGAGGAGATCCTGGTCAACGTCGTCCAGGCTGTGGAAGAGGGCCGCTACGAGGCAGATCGCCGCTCGATCCTGGGCATCGCGTTCCGTGAGGGCGACAAGGTCGTGGCCACGGCGGCGAACCCGCCCATCGAGGACTTGAACGACCTGCAACCCGACTGGGGTATCCTGGAGTGGGAGAAGTACATCTACATCCCCACGAACCAGAGGGTGGCCATCCCGAACTACGCCCGGGGGTGTCCCTTCACCTGCTCGTTCTGCTCCCAGTGGAAGTTCTGGCGAACCTACCGCACCCGGGATCCGAAGGCGTTCGTCGATGAGATCGAGACGCTGGTCCGGGATCACGACGTAGGCTTCTTCATCCTCGCCGACGAGGAACCCACCATCAATCGCGAGAAGTTCGTGGCCCTGTGCCAGGAGCTCATCGACCGCGATCTGCCCGTGCACTGGGGCATCAACACCCGGGTCACGGACATCCTCCGCGATGAAGACCTCCTGCCCATGTACAGGCAGGCAGGGCTGGTCCACATCTCTCTGGGAACCGAGGCCTCGGCGCAGCTCAACCTGGAGCGGTTCCGGAAGGAGACCACGGTCGAGCAGAACAAGAAGGCGATCTCCCTGCTCCGGGAAAACGGGATCGTCGCCGAGGCCCAGTTCATCATCGGGATGGAGAACGAGACTCCCGAGACCATCGAGGACACCTTCAAGTGGGCCATGGACTGGAAGGCCGACATGGTCAACTGGAACATGTATACGCCCTGGCCCTTCTCCGACCTCTTCGAGGATCTGGGAGACAAGGTCGAGGTCCGGGACTACGCCCGCTACAACTTCGTCACCCCGATCATGAAGCCCGAGGTGATGACTCGAGGCGAGGTTCTGGCCGGCGTCATGAAGAACTACCGACGGTTCTACATGCGGCGGTCCTTCTTCAGCTATCCCTGGCTGAAGGACAAGTACAAGCGGAAGTACATGCTGGGCTGCCTGAAGGCCTTCCTGAAGTCCAGCGTGGAGCGCCGCTTCTACGACCTGGGCCGGGTCGGATTCTTCGGGCAGAAGGACGTGGACTTCCAGTTCGACGAGACCAAGGTCCTGTCGGAGGAGGAACTCCGGGACGAGGAGGCTCGGCGACCGAAGGTCGGAAGCATGTACAACAAGCCGGACCGGAATGCCGCGCGGACTCCGGTACCCGGGGTATCTGCCTGCGGCGGTGGTCCCGCGACCGACGCTCACGGCCGAGTTGTCGATGCACACGGCCGAGCCCTGAACGGGCCCAGCGCCTTGCCGGTGGTCAACGGCAACGGCGACGGCGAGACGCGCCACGCCGACCCGAACTCCATCACGCGACAGATGGGGCTCGACGGGGCGCCGGCGCCCCGGAAGCCCAAGCACGAGCCGTTGGATATGGAAGCCCTTCTGGGTGAGGAGCGGATCGACGAGTTCCTCGATCCACGGGGCTTCGCTCGCCAGCGTGCTCGGGCCAAGCGCCAGTCGGCCCTCCTCACCACCATGGCGGAAGAAGACCCTGAAGGGAGGGAGATGGAGCGATGAACGCCCCGGCGGTCGGGGATCGGGATGCCCTCTTCGGACTCCTGAAGGAGCACGCGAGGCCCGTGCCTCGATACACGAGCTTCCCCACGGTCCCGTTCTGGGACAAAGAGTTCGGTGAGGCGGACTACGTCTCCGCTCTGGACGACCTGGGGACCCAGCCGGACCGGCCGCTCTCGGTCTACGTCCACCTGCCCTTCTGCGGTAAGCGCTGCTACTACTGTGGGTGCAACGCGATGGTGACTCATCGCACGGAGGTGGTGGACGACTACCTGGACCACCTGGCCCGGGAGGTGGAGGGCGTCACGGACCGTATCGGGGAGGGGCGCACCGTCACCCAGATGCACTGGGGAGGCGGCACACCGAACTTCCTGACAGACCGCCAGACGGTTCGTCTGTTCGAGATGCTGTCCCGGCGCTTCGACTTCGCCCACGACGCCGAGATCAGCATCGAGATGGATCCGAGGGTGGCCACGTCGACCCAGCCGCCCCTGCTGCGGCGCCTCGGCTTCAACCGCCTGAGCATGGGCGTGCAGGACTTCGACCCGAAGGTCCAGGCGGCCATCGGGCGGATCCAGCCCGAGTCCGAGACCGTGTCTCTCCTCGAGGGTGCGCGGGCGGCGGGCTTCGAGAGCGTGAACTTCGATCTGGTCTATGGGCTGCCGTATCAGACCACCGAGAGCTTCGCCCGCACCCTCAACCGGGTCGTGGAGCTGGCTCCGGATCGGATCGCCACCTTCAGCTACGCCCACCTGCCTGAGATGCGGAAGATCCAGAGGGCGGTGGACGCCTCCGGGATGCCCGAGCCCAGGGAGAAGCTCGGCCTCTTTCTGGACACCGTGGACACCTTCCAGGAGGGGGGCTACCAGTGGATCGGTTTCGATCACTTCGCCCGTCCCGACGATGAGCTCGCCGTGGCTGCTCGGGAGCGTCGACTGCTCCGGAACTTCATGGGGTACACGACTCACGCCGCCCCGGACCAGGTTGCCTTCGGCCTCAGCGCCATCGGCTGTCTCGCGGGTCGCTTCGTCCAGAACGACACGGGTCTCGCCCGCTACGGCGACGCCCTGGACGACTGCCACTTTCCAGTCGTACGGGGCCACCGCATGAGCCAGGACGACGAGATGCGGTCCCTGGTCATTCAGCACCTGCTCTGCAACCTCGAGATCCGTGAGGACCTCACCGAGACGCAGTTCGGGGGACCCGTCTCGTCCCTCCTGGGCGACGAACTCGACGGCCTCGAGCCCTTCGTCGACGAGGGCTTCCTGAGCCGGAGTGACAACGGGTGGCAGGTTAGCGACGTTGGGCGCTTCTTCATCCGGAACATCGCCGCCTCCCTGGATCCCTACCTCAAGCGCAGCACCCAGCTCCCCACCTTCTCCTCATCGGTCTGATGAAGTCATCCTACGACACCATCGTGGTGGGCGGAGGCATCAGCGGCCTGGCCTGCGCCTACCGTCTGCACCGCGCCGGGCAGTCCGTCCTTCTCCTGGAGGCCAGTCCCGAGGTCGGGGGCGTGGTCCGCTCGGAGCGCATCCCCGGTGTCGGCGTGATCGATCACGGGCCTCAGACGGTCCGGAGCAAAGATCCCGAGCTCTTCGCCGAGTTCCGGGAGTTGGGGATCGAGGACGATCGTCTGGTGGCCGGGTCCAGCGGGAGCAATCGCTACATCTTCTGGCAAGATGAACTGGTTCCCTTGCCTCACTCGCCAGGGAGCTTCCTGACGTCGCCGGTCCTGCCGGCGTCGGCGAAGCTGCGCCTCATGCTCGAGCCCTTTCGTCGACCCCGGCGAGGCCAGGACGAGAGCGTCGAGGACTTCTTTGGTCACCGCCTGGGCCCTCAGGCCGTGGCCCGCCTGGTGGACCCCTTCGTGTCCGGCGTCTACGCCGGCGACACCCGGCAGCTCTCGGTCCGGGCCGTGTTCCCCGACCTCGCCGCCGGTGTGGACGAGAAGGGGAGCCTGGTTCGCTGGGGCTTTTCGAAGGCTCGTGAGGCGGGCCAGGAGCGACGTCGGAGCGGTGCGCCCCGGGCCCGGCCCGAGCTCTTCTCGTTCAAGGGCGGGTTGGGGGCCTGGCCCCGAGCCCTGGCGGCGGCGTTGGGACCCGGCGGAGTCCGGACCGACACCCCGGTGAAGGGGGCGAGCTACAAGAACGGCGAGTGGCGGGT
>JGI12210J13797_11224583_pt1 | contig 11520 bp, 10 predicted proteins | sample ElkSlonscriptome_3_FD_13797 | JGI IMG/M metagenome (IMG submission 13797) | reverse complement strand
CTTTTGATGATCGATTTGTAAGTACAACGATCCGTTCATCAGCGCACAGCCTTCGACACACTTTGCACAACCAATACAGATGGGTTCGTCGATCGTATACTCGTAAAACCGTTGCCCCGATTTCTCTTCGACAAACTTGCGAACGATCGCGCCCGTAGGACAGGCTTGGTTCTCAGCGGCTGTGTCGAGCGATTTGTAATTCATCTCGAAATAGCCGGTACAAACGTCGCAGAACCCACACATGTCGAAACAGTTATAGCACTTCACCGCCGACACATCCAAAACACAATGCGTCGCACAATTTCCACATGCCGTACACATGTCGGGATCGAGCTGCCACACCATCGGCTCGCCTTCGCTACGGCGTCCAACCAAAAAACCACCCGCCCCGGCCATCGCAACGATCCCACCGGTGCGCAAGGCATCGCCCATGAAGCGGCGACGATCCTGTTTTTCCGTATCCATGTTTAGTGTCGAACCTTCTTTACGGTTTGTTGCAATTTCGCTCGGCGACTCGTCAACGCGGCGGGTTGTTCACAACGGTCCCACAATCCACACGTTTGGCAAGGAACCCGTCGCACACAGCCGCTTGCATCGCCAGAACGAAACGCCAAGAACGCCGATCCGATGCTTAGAATGACTAGCACGAGGTTACGGTAGATCGACACGAGCCAATCGCGGCGCGAACCATGAAAGGAAGGTTGCTCATTCATGCGAATTCTCGGTAAAAACGCGGACTGCTTGGCGGTTCGGATCGAGTACTAAAACGCGTCCGTCGCGGTCGACGGCAACGTCGAGGACTCCGCTACGCTGGGAGTCACGAATTTCGATCTTGGAGGTCGAGTCGTTGGTAAAGGCCGCTGGCGGAGCGACGATCGACTCGAACGTGCCACTTGAATCGTAGATCTTGACTCGAGGAATCCCTTTTTCCGCTGTCACAAAACGACCGTCTGGAAGCATGCTCAAGGCAACCGGATTGCAGCACCCAAAGAATCCTTCGATCGTCGATGACGTCTCGCCCCATGCTCCCAAGGCGTCGCCTTCGAGCGTGAACGCTTCGATGGAACGAGCACCCGGGTTCACGACCCGCAGCACCCCGTCGTCGGCAGCCAGAACATCGAAGTGGGCACTCGGAACGACGAAGCTTCGCAATCCTTGTTCGATCTTTTTCTCTTCATCGAGTTTCATTTGCAGTTCCCCGTCAAGGTCGAACTTCAGCACCGCACGCTGACCCGCATCGGCAACGAATAGGTTGTCTTCGAAAACCGCTACCGATGTAATTAGACTGTCTTCATTGAAGCCTTTATCAAAAACGCTTAGTCGCTCGCCATCGGCATCATAGCAATGTACCGACGTGGTGAAGCCCACATAGATACGATTCGGGGCGTCTGCAAACGCGATGCAGCTGGGCGGGGCATCGGTCGTGATGCGTTTGAGTACCTTTCCGTTGGCATCAAACCAGTGAATTTGGTTGTCCCCACCTACTGCGAATTCGCCGTCACGATTTGCAGCAACCGCTCGCACGATTTCCATCTCGACAGGGTACGAAGCTGTTTCCCGGTAAGCGACCAACGCTGCATCAACCGATATCAATTCGCTGGTGTCGAGAGCGAACCGCGATGCATCGCGTTGCGTCCGCTCGCCCCATGAATCCACTTGAATCACAGCAAACAGGGCAACGCCCGCAATGAAAACCGCAATGGCCCAAAAGATCGTCGACTTCGTGCCCGTGAAGACTTGGATCGGTGAATCGTCAGTAGGGGGAGGGGTGTTAGTCATTAGTCATTAGTCATTAGTCATTAGTCATTAGTCATTAGTCATAATTGTTAGTTGCTAATAGCTAATAGCTAATAGCTAAAAGCTAAAAGCTAAAAGCTAACTCGGAGGTCGATACAAGTCATGCGGGTCAAATCGCGTACGATTAAACGGCCACCGGCAATCGCCATGGGCCCCCAGGCTTCATTGCCGTCTGCGAAAATCTGTTTTTCCCAGAGCGGGTGGTAAGCCTCCGCGCTCGCTTCGGCAGCCAGCAGACGACCGTCATCGGCCAATATTAAAATTAGATCGTCTGCGATCATGTAAGGTCCATGGCCAAATTTGTCGCGGCCACTATTCCAAAGCTCTTTTCCAGCTAAATCGAGGCAAACGAATTGACCGCCTCGATGCTTTCGAACACCAAACAAATGGTTTTTGTACACAATCGGCGTCTGTTGTTCTGAATTGAAATCTTTGCGATCAAGTTTCTCGCCCGCGACTGCGACATATTGACCCTCCTCTTGTCCGATCTTTAGAAACATCGCACCGATGCGATCATAACCGCTACACAAAAAGATCTGGTTCCCCGCTAACCCGATCGGCGAGGGACTGGTGGCAAAGTGCTCGTCCCACGACGTTTCATCCCAAAGCAGCGTTCCATCGTCAGCGCTGACGCCTACCACGCCGCCCGTCCCGCAGTAAACGTACATGCGTTGATTATCCTCGGGTGATTCGGCTTGGTATTCGATTGGCATGATCGATCCATGCGACATCTTCCAAGACCTAGGGTTGGGCGAACGCCAAATCTCGTCGCCGCTTGCCAAGTCCAATGCGACCAAAAGTGCATCGTTACCACAGGGGGCCAGAATGACGCGTCCGTTTTCAACCAATGGGCATTGGCCGGTGTACCATTGTCGCTCCTCGCTTCCGTACCGCTTGACCATGCTAAACAGCCATCGATTTTCGCCCGTTTTTGTGTCCCAACATGCGACATCACACCGCGGCCCGATCGTGACAATAAAGTCATCTTCGATCGCTGGGATCGTGCGAGTCATGCCATGATTGGGCGAAACGTCCGCTGGATAACTGCTTCGCCATATCTCTTGCCCGTCATCAAGCGACAAGCAGCGGAGCACATCGAGACGGTGCTCAGCGTCGTAGTCGAGCAGATAAACCTTGCCGTCTCGAATCGCTGCCGACGCATACCCTTCCTCAACCTCGATCTGCCAGATCGTCTCTGGACCATCTCCCGACCAAGCACGTCCAAGCGGTGTCGTATCGGTACTGATCGCATCACGATTTTCGCCGCGAAAACCGGTCCAAACGCCCGCAATCTTCGACGCCGTTCCAGACCCAGGCACGGGTTCCGCCGCAACCAAAGGACGGACATCGAGCGAGTTCACTTTGTCGGGCGTGTCATCCAAACCCGGCTTGCGACGAGCAAATTGATGAGGCCGCGAAAAGGTCGTCCAAAGCAGAACGAGCAGAACACAAATGACGGCAGCTGAGGCAGGAAATAGGAGGGTCAGGCGAGTGTTCTTCATGGCCTGTTTATTGTAACGATCCCCCACAAACTCGCCAACGGGAATGTTACGAATTTAACTCGCTGAGCCGGAACGAGTGGCAACCTTTTCGACCAACACGACCGCAATGGCGGATGCGACAATTAGTCCCGCCAACAATCCCAAACTGCCTGACCAATCCGCTGGCGAAACAAACGTCATCACGCGGAATTTGGCTTCCAACGCGGCCGTCTCGGCGGTCGGTTGCTGAAGCGGCCATAGTGTCGAGACACTACCGAGCATCAATCCAATGAGTGCCGCCATCGTCGTGCCGCGATGGTGATCGAGTAGCCAATGCAACAGCCGGGAAAAAGCTAACAATCCAAACGCACATCCACAAGCAAACACCGCGAGCTGCGAGATGCCTTCGACTGAAAAATGAAAATGAACCGCGTCTTTGATCAAACCGGTCATCGCGTGATAGACGCCGAAGAGAAGCAGCACGAACGCACCGCTGATCCCAGGCAAAATCATCGCACAAATGGCCACCGAACCACTGAGAAACAGGTAGGGCAAACTCATCGCTCCATCACCGGCTGGGGCAAACGAGATAGCAACGGCAACGGCGATTCCTGACAAGCAAGCAGCGATCTGGGGAGACGCCCACTTGGCTACGTAATTCTTGACGATCCAGATGCTGCCCAAAATCAGACCAAAGAAGACAGCAAACGTTTCCGGTTGTTTGTGGTCGAGTAACCAATGCATCAGTCCCGCCAACGTCAATAGACCGGTGGCGATGCCAAGGCCCAATGCGGCCAAGAAGCGGAAATCCACGTACTCGATCGATTCGCGAATTTGCCCCTTTGACAAACGTTTTAATAGGTGCGAATCGATGCGGCTAATGGCTGTAATCAAACGTTGGTAATGGCCAAGAATTAAGGCCACCGTGCCACCGCTAACTCCCGGAACCGTATCGGCAGCCCCCATGCAGAATCCTCGAAGCACGTTCGCGACATCCGCTGCAATCGAGTTATTTGTCTCAGAGCTTTTCATAGAGAAGATAACCGCAAACCAAGAGGGAAAAAATAATTAGGTATGAAACGTTACTTGACATAGGCTTCGTACATCCAACGTTTGTCGAACCAGCCATGTTCGCCCAGGTACCAGCCTTGGTCGGAACTGTAGATCACGACGGTATCCTCGGCGAGGCCGGCTTCATCCAGGTAGTCGAGGATGGCACCGACACCGTCATCGACGCTCTTGACGCAGCGCAGGTAGTCTTTGACGTATCGCTGGTACTTCCAACGAACAATCTCCTTTTCGCTCATCTGGGCAAGGCGTCGCCGAAATTCCTCGTTCTTCGGGCCGTACGCCGTGTCCCATGCTTCGATTTGGTCCGCGTTCATCGTCCCGTGCCCGGTCAATTTCAGGTCGTTGCTGTTTAGATGCTCGCGAATCGTCATCGTTTGCTCGGACGCCGATCGGGTTCGACCGGAGTAATCATCCCACAACGTATCGGGCTCGGGGATTTCCACGTCATCCAGCCAATTCAAGTACTTCGGTGCCGGCATCCAATTCCGATGAGGCGCCTTGTGCTGGTACATCAGCATGAACGGCTTATCCGAGTCGCGATCCTCCTTCAGCCACGTGAGGGCCTTATCGGTAATGATCTCGGTCGTATAGCCGGAGTGGGGGGTGAGTTTCGGCTGGCCGTTTTCATCCGCCGAAATCATCGGCGGATTGTAGTAGGGACCTTGGCCCTTGAGCACGTCGTAATCATCGTATCCCTGAGGCGTCGATTTGAGATGCCATTTGCCAACGATGGCGGTTTGGTAACCGTTCTTCTGCAGCATCTTCGGAAACGTTTGTTGATCGCCATTGAACTTGTTGCCATTGGTCAGAAATCCGTTCAGATGGCTGTATTTTCCTGTCTGAATGACTGCTCGCGAGGGACCGCAAATCGAATTGGTCACATAGCATCGGTCAAACCGCATGCCTTCCTTGGCAAGACGGTCCAAATTGGGTGTGGTAATGCGTGCCGGGTCATAGGCACTCAGAGCCTGTTCGCAGTGATCGTCGGTGAAGATGAAGACGAGGTTGGGTCGATCCGCAGCGGCAGCGACCGAGGCGCCAAACGTCCAGAGGGCAAAACAGCGTGATAGAAGCTTCATGACTGTAGCGATTTCTCTAAAAGTGGCGGAGAGGGGTAGGCCATGCAAGACTACAATCGTCCGCGGCCTACGTAAATGCAAGGGTGGGTTTGCTAGTGCATTTTACGGAGTTTTCCAGGCAGACTTCACGCGGGTTGACGCCTGAGCACCTGGCGTGCGTGCGAGTGACTGGTAATCGTTCTTCTTCCGCTGCTAACAAGTAGTCGTCATGACTTTTGTAGGACGATCAGTCGACCAATGTCCTCCGCAAAGTCTGGCCGCTGTACCGTATACCCGCGCCGAGATGTCGCGTCCCCTGCACGATCATTTGCCATTGTCTCGGATATTCTCGTCACGATCAGAACCGCCCCCTGACGTATGTGTGACAACACTCGGTCCTCAAGTTGCCGCACCAAGTCATCGTCAAAGAAGGGAACATGATAATAGACCACGTCAAAGGACTGGAAATCGCATTCGAACGCATTCGCGTGCCAGAAGGTGCAAGCCGGATAGACCTGTTTCGCAAGGTCGACGTATTCTGGCAAGAGGTCGATCCCGGATGCCTTCATTCCCAGCAGCCTGGCAAGCTCACATTTGGTTCCAATTCCACATCCGATCTCAAGAAATTGGATTTCATTGACGGGTTTTTCGAGCAGTCGTTCAAGTTGGCCGAGGGCCACCATCAACGATTGGTTCGACGCACGAATGTACGGATACCCGATCTCCATTTTGCCATGATGATCGAATGGAAGGTTACCGACGGATTGGAGGCCCTGCGCTGCTAAGATGAAATCCTCTAGCTGGCGAACAACTTTTTCATTGTGATCCATGGTCGGAGCTTAACAAACGGATGCGTCGATTTAGAAATTCATCCTCACGGGTCCGTGGTTTCGCTTCAGATTGGAACCAGAAGTCGTGAAGGGACAGCAGGCGTTAAGACCTATCTCCTGCGTCCCTCCGGGACTCTCCTCGCGGTCGTTCAACGCGAGACCCCGGACTCGCGTTCCGGGAAGTCACTCCGCTTCGGTGCAGTCAGTCGTTTTTTTCGGAAACTACCCCCGTCCCCTTTGATAGCGCGTCCCCTTTAATAGCGACGGCGCGTCCCGCGGCTTTGATATGCTTGTGCATCTCTGTCGGGGTCAGACAGCGATCGTAGATCGCGATCTCGTCGATCTGCCCAACGAATCGACGAAAGGCCGAGTTGGGGTAGACCTGGCCAACGAGAATTTGCACGTTCTCTGCAAGTGATGCGGGGTTTTCACGTTCCGCAGAAAGCTGTCCGTCAACCCACAGCATCTGGCGATTGCCTTGCTTTTGTGCGACCACATGTTGCCAACCCCGCGCTCGGTACGCATGCTCCGCAAACAAACTGGTGGCACTGATCGGCTGCGGTTCACCTAGTCGACGATGGACAAAGCGAAATCGGTTCGCTGGAGAATTCGACAAACGGTGAGTGAATTGGTGTTGTGCTGTGGTTTCAAGCATCATTGCGTGTTGGTAACGGCCGTCCGTCAATTCCAGTGGATCATATAGACAGAGCACTTCGCCATGGTGAAACAATAATGGCTTTACCCACATCTCGATCGAGTACTCGTCCAAGGGCTTTTGCGGCCATGGCTCAACCGTGACGAAAGCGGAAGAAGTTCCCAGCCCCAATTCGGCAACGCGATTCGTACCATATTGGCGCCAGCCTGGTTGGCCGACGACCACAGCGTCCATCCCCGCTGCGCTCCCCTGGTTGGCAACGTAATACGGATTCTGTCCGCTTAGCTTCTCAAATCGCCAGTAAACGTTTGGCTGCGATTCCGAGATCGCACGAACATACTTGTTATCCAAATTCAATGGATCAAAGCCGGCGGATCGAGCCGAAACAAAGGTGCTCTCGGAAGCTTCAAACTTAACAACCGAAATGCCATCGGCCGACTCGGATGAAATCCGCACGGCTTCTCCCTCTTCCAATCGAATGTCATCTGTCTGGGATTCTAATTGGTGTGGTTTCACCAATGCTCGGCCGGTAAACAAATGGAATTCGCATACTGAATTACTGGCAACCAATCCGATGACGCTTTGACCATTGACAAAGACCTTGCCCATTGGAGTGTCCACCGCAACAATTCCGATACCGTTGCCCAGCGTCCTGGCGGTCATCGACCCTTCCAAAAAACCAAGTTGTCCATCCGGGCGAACGTAGACACTTGCTGGACCCTCGATGCGTACAAACGCTTCCCCCATCGTTCCTTCGCCAACCTTCAACTCGGCAATGCCTTCGACAAGTTTCAGTAACTCGCCCGATTGAAGCGATTCTCCAACGGCCGGGATGGTGTCGCCGGAAGGACGCCAAACACAAGCGGTCATTGAAACCAATTGCGGCGAGGCCGAAACGACGTTCACAGAATTAAATTGCCGCTGAGGGGGAGCTTCCAAAGCAATCTCCGTCGCTTCGCGGTTTGTCAACGACGATCTGGCGAGCGACCAAGCAAAGGATGCCACGATCAAATAACTTGCCGCCATTCCCAACAGCCAGTAGATTCTCGTCGATCGACCTAACCGAGAGGACCTTGCCTGCGATGCTTGAGGCACCAAAGTGCTTGCGACGGTCCGGGGGGGCGGCACGGCTATCGGCAGCGGATTCCATTTCCCCGAATCCGTAAACGCACACAGTTGGTCGATCAGCGTCGCAGCTTCGAAAACCCCGGCATCGGTTTGCATCAATTGATTTAACTGTTCGATCTCGGAATCGCTTAGGGGTTCTTGCTGCGATTTCAGGATCAACACCCGTAATGTGCTGAGCTCTTTATTATCATTGTTCATCATCATTAGTATTCTGCCTCCACAAGCGTTCGCTCGACACAGCGCGACAAGATCGCGTGAACGCGGCTCAATTCGCGATAAATTGCATGCGTGCTGCGCCCCACGAGTTCGGAAATCTCATTGACGCTCAAACCATCATAGTATCGGTGGCGAATCAAATCGTGGTCTGCGTCAGGCAGTTTCTTGAGGCAGCTTGTCAGTGCGGCTCGCCGTTCACCAATCGCTTCGGAAATGGGCAGTGCCACCGTTGCGAGATGTTCGATCGTCTCGCTGTTGAGCGTTTTGATACGTCGTTTGGAGTCGCGATGTTTCAGCATTTCAAATTGGGCAATTCGGCAAGCCCACGCACCGAAGTTATCACCATCAAACTTCGCAAACTTTTCCCAAAGAACGATGCAAGTTCGCTGGAAAATCTCTTCGGCATCATGTTGATTGTTCATGGTAATGATCCGGATAAACGACATCAGTCGACTGGAGTTTTCCGCGAGCAGCCGCACGTAATCGTCTTGTGAAAGTGGTTCGTTAATGATCGAGGTCCGCCGATAAACATTGCCGAAGCAGGATGATGGAATGGTTTTTGGTAAACGGCCAAGTAGGAACTGCATTGATTCACCTGCTAACCCCATCAACGGATGTGTCTTTGCAGTGTTTTCCATCTATTTAACAAATAAAGTCCGTGCTGAAGGCACAAAATCGCAAGGAAATCGAAGGATCTGTCGCAGAAAAACTCACAAGGCCGGATTAGGACCCAGTCAATCTCGCTCAATGCTGCATAACCCGCCAGCGTGGTTGAGCACCTCTTCTTCGTTCTTTAAAGAGATCGTTGCTATGAAAATTTCTGTCGTTTGAATTTGACAGCGCCGCTGCGTGGAATGTAGCGGCGTTGTTTCTTTTTAATTTGCATGGTTTTCTGCGTAACCTTTCATTCCAGATAAATTTAATCGAAGATTTATCTCTTTTTATTGCAAAAGATCTTTGCATGGTTGGGTTAATCATTACTTAGGCCTTTCCCGTGATGAAACTCGCAGCGCCTATCTGTACACTACTCTCTTGACTTTTGCGTGGTTTTTGAAATGAAACGTATTCGTATTGGTTTTACACTCGTCGAGCTTTTGGTCGTGATTGCGATCATCGGTGTCTTGGTGGGGTTACTATTGCCCGCTGTCCAGGCCGCCCGAGAGGCTGCACGCCGCATGAGCTGTAGCAATAACTTCAAGCAGATTGGCTTGGGGATCCACAACTATCACTCAGCTTACGATCAACTGCCCATTCATGGCGGTGGTACCACGAGCAACAACACGGGCGCGGCTCGAGGCCAAACCGCCGCTAATGTGCCGCGTTCCTCGAACATCTGGGAAAACAGTATGCTGGTTGGCTTGACTCCTTTCGTGGAGAATCAGGCATTGTGGGAGCAGATTAGCAATCCGTTTCGGGAGTCAAGCGGGTTGATTTTTCCGCCGATGGGGCCATCGGCCCGTCGCTGGCTTGAGGATCATGGCAACTTTCGTTACGATCCGTGGTTGAGCGAAATTCCAACGTTTCGCTGCCCAAGCGACCCCGGCGTCGGCTTGCCCTCGCAAGGACGTACCAACTATGTCGCGTGTATCGGGGATTCGACTCGCTATGCGAACGGATACCGAGGTGATAACGGTTCCATCAACGAGGCGTGGGCTGGAGCGGTGCGGAAGTCACAGCGTGGTGTTTTTGTCCATCGAGACAAGAAAGCGTTTCGGGATATTTTGGACGGCTTGTCCAATACCATTTGCATGGGCGAGATCGCAACGGATCTTGGTGACCGCGACACCCGGACACAAGGAGCCCGGTCCGACAGCGGTGACCGGAACGACATATTCCGCAGGAATTGGAGTGAGCTGTGTACCGCTTTCGTCGACCCTCAGCGTCCGCAGTTTTGGCGTGCTGGATTTGATCCCGCATTAGAGCAAGGTGGCGGCACGGGAGCCGAGCACCGTCGCGGTTTCAAGTGGGCACATAGCCGCGGCTTGTTCAGCAACTTCAATACAATCCGACCACCAAACGATCTTGTTTGCATGGCAGACAACACCTTTAACGAAGGAATCTTGCCGCCGAGCAGTCGTCACCAAGGTGGTGTTCACGTTTTGATGAGTGACGGAGCTGTCAAGTTCATTACCGATTCCATCAATTCCGGAAACCAAAACAGCCAACAGGTCGGTGACCTTGGAAGCACCTTGCCCCCTGGTACGGCAAGTCCGTTTGGCCTGTGGGGAGCCTTGGGCACCCGTGCAAGTAAAGAAGTCATTAATGAAGAATTCTAAACGAAATCGGTTGATCGGCGGGCGGTGGGCGCTCGCCTCGATTAGGTCTGAATAGAAGGCCGGCTAAATAACTTTTTCTTGGTGCTGTCTGGCGGCCAGACGGCGCCTTCTCCTTGATTCTGTTGCACTGACTGGAAAGATTGACAATGAGTCGTTTGTTTATTGCTTTGCTTGCGGGGCTGCTCGTGCTGCCTCTTGCTATCGGATGTGGCGGCTCGGACAGTGTCGGCACGACAGCTGGCCAGGACGAGTTGTCCAGTTGGGTTGCTGAAAACCCGGCGCCGCCTGAGATTCCGCTAACGAACGCTGGCGTCGAGGCCACCGAGTAGCTTGCAAGAACGCCTGGCCGATCATGCTTGGGTAGACTTGAGCAGGTGATCTTGTTCATTTCTGCTGCGTGATGCGCAGAAACGCAATGAAGGCTGATGTGGCTTTTCACGTCAGCCTTTTTTTGAGTTCAGTTCCCGGTAATCGCCGTCAGCCAACCCAATAAAAACCGGCCTATTGGTGGTGTTTTGATCATGTCGAGCGAAATACATTCCGTATCAATGTAGAAAAATCAATAGAAACCAGAGATTCGTCGCAAAAGAAGCACGCGAGGCCGGGTTAGTTACACGTGAGCTTGATTCGTCATGGCGAATTTCGCCAGCTTGACTCACTTCTCCTTATATCTCTTGGGAATAACTGTAATGAAACGTATTCGTGTTGGTTTTACACTCGTCGAACTTTTGGTCGTGATTGCGATCATTGGGGTTTTGGTGGGGCTGCTGTTGCCCGCCGTGCAAGCCGCCCGCGAAGCTGCACGCCGGATGAGCTGCAGCAACAATTTCAAGCAAATTGGACTGGCTGTTCACAATTACCACTCTTCCTACAACCAACTGCCCACTCAGGGCACAGGCACAAACGGAGCAGGGACCTCCGGCTCTCCTTCCGCAACCGGGCTGGCACAAACGGTGGCCAGCGCCCCTAGAGCAACGAACATCCTGGAGGTGAGTTGGTTGGTGGCGT
>JGI12210J13797_10625873_pt1 | contig 11520 bp, 6 predicted proteins | sample ElkSlonscriptome_3_FD_13797 | JGI IMG/M metagenome (IMG submission 13797) | reverse complement strand
GGCGACGCCGGTCGGGCAGTGGCCCGTATGGCACTCCTGCGCCTGGATGCAGCCGATGGCCAGCATCGCCTCGCGGGCCAGACCGATCATGTCGCAGCCCATCGCCATGGCGAGGACGGACGCGTGGGGAAAGCCGAGCTTTCCGGCTCCGGCCCACACCACCTTTTCGGTCAGCCCGCGCTCGGCGAAGGTGCGGTAGACCCGGGTGAAGCCGAGCTTGAAGGGGAGGCTCACATGGTCCGAGAAGACGAGCGGCGCGGCGCCGGTCCCCCCCTCTCCGCCGTCGATGGTGATGAAGTCGACCCCGCGGGACCCGGACTCCATGTGCTCGGCAAGCTCCGCCCAGAAGCCCGCGTCGCCGACGGCGCTCTTGATGCCGACCGGGAGCCCGGTCCTCTCGGCGATCGTCTCGACGACGTCGAGCATCTCGTCGGCGCTGCGGAAGGCGCGATGGGAGGCGGGGCTGATGCAGTCCTTGCCCATCGGGATCCCGCGGATGGCGGAGATCTCCTTGGTGATCTTGGCCGCCGGGAGCACACCGCCGCGGCCGGGCTTGGCGCCCTGGCTGAGCTTCAGCTCGATGGCGCGCACGGGGAAGCGCGCGACGAGCTCCGCCAACCGATCGATGTCGAGGTTTCCGTCGGCATCCCGGCAGCCGTAGTAGCCGGTGCCGATCTGGAAGATGAGGTCGCCCCCGTTGTCGTGGTGCGGCGCGATCCCGCCCTCGCCGGTGTTGTGGAGCGACTCGGCCGCGGCGCAGCCCCGGTTGATCGCCTGCACCGCCCGGGCGCTCAGCGAGCCATAGCTCATCGCCGACACGTAGAAGATGCTCGACGGACGGTACGCCTTCTCGCGCTGCCGCGGGCCCCCGAGGACCTTCGCGCAGGGGATGGGGTGCTTCGGGTCGTAGTCTGCGTCTCCCTTGTGGGGCTCCGGGTGGGGGAACGCGCTCTGCTTCAGGATCAGGTAGCCGGGCGACTGCTCGAGGTCGTTGTCGGTGCCGAAGCCGAAGTAGTTGTTCTCGTTCGCCGCCGAGCGGGCGACCCAGCTCCGCTGGTCTCGGGTGAAGGGCCGCTCCTCATCGTTGCGCGCGACGATGTACTGCCGAAGCTTCGGCCCCTGCACGATCATCAGCTGCCGGAGGTGACCGACGATCGGAAAGTTCCGCAGCACCGCGTCCTTCCGCTGCACGAGATCATGAATCGAGACCAGGAGAAGAAACCCTCCCAGCCCAACGAGAACCCAGACCCACCACGGCATGGCGCGAGCCTACCGCGCCCGCCCGCTCGCTCGTCGGAAAATGCCGACGCGCGATCACCCGATCAGGTGGTCGCGCCAGTAGTCGCTCAGGAAGATGCCGTCGGGGTCCCACTCGGCGCGCAGCGCCTTGAAGTCCTTCAGCCGCGGGAGCTGCTGCTCATAGTAGGTGCGCCAGTCGGCCGAGGCCTCCGGCAGCCACTTGCCCCAGTGCGGGCGGAAGCCGAAGGGCTTCAGCACTTGCCAGAAGGCGTCGTAGAAGCCGCGCGGATCGGTCGGGGCGTCGCGGCCGAAGCGGAAGACGTCGATGCGCACCACGTCGCTGCCGTAGGCGGGGCTGAGCCAGGCGTCGCTCTTCTTGGCGCCGTAGACCTCGCAGGAGAAGGCGCCGGTGGCGGCAAAGGCGCCGGTCGCCGTCCCGTCGCCAGCGTAGTGGTTCTTGAGCGCGTTCATCACGTCGCTGGTGTGCTCGAGCGGAACCCATAGCTCGGTGAACTGGGTCGGCCAGAGCTGGTCGTCCATCTGGTTGTCCATGGGCAAGCCGCAGCGCCAGCCGTCCCAGAAGGTCTGCGTGCCGTCGCTGACGAAGACGCCGAGGATCGGCGCGATCACGTGGGGCACGACCTCGGCCAGCTTGCGCGCCGCCCACTGCACGATCGGCGAGTGTGACGCGAGCTCGGTGAGCTTCTCGAGGAGCCAGACGAGCAGGTTCACGAAGTCCTTCTCGATCGAGCCGATGGCCGTCAACGCGTCGATCTTCTGATGGGCCTCGCTCACGAAGCGCTCGACCTCGGAGTGCAACGACCCTTCGGCGTGCAAATGGTCCACCGTCGACCCGTGCAGGCGCTGACCGACATAGGCGAGCACGTCGGCGACCTTCAGCGGGCCCTTCGGGTCGTCGTGGCCGCTCGGGCAGGCGTTCGGGTCCGGGTCACCGTCGAGGTCCGCCTCGAGGTGGGCGAAGAAGTCGGTGAGCTTCTCCGGGATGAGCGAGATGTCCTGCAGGTTGCCCAGCACCGTGTAGATGAGCGAGCCGGCCAGCGCGGCGATGCGGGGCGCCCGCCCGAGCTCCGCGTAGGGGTTCGGCGTGAAGGGCTCGAGCGCCTCCATGCGGGCGGCGCGCCAGACCTGTACGCGGTGGAACTTCCGCTGCGGCCACCACATCAGCCGCGTGTAGGGCGTGGCCTGCAGGAAGCTCGCGAGCGAACGCGGATCCGCGTTGGGCGCAAACATCTTCACCGGCGCGTCGGCGTCCATCGTCCCGGTGGTGATCTGATCGCCGAAGATCCCGAAGCGCGGCACGATACGGAAGCTGGCCTCGGTGATGACGCCGAGCAGCCCCATCGAGACCTTCGCCGCCTCGAGCGCGTCGTCACCCTCGCGCAACTCGCGCACCTTGCCGGTGCCGTCGACGAGGGTCAGGCCCGTGATCTCGAGCGAGTGCGTCAGCGAGCCACCGGAGCTGCCGGTCGAGAGGAAGCCCGCGACGGTCTGGTGGCTGATCCCGCCGAGATCGCCGAGCGCCCAGCCGGCCTCGTCGAGCTGCATGTCCACGCTATTGGCCCAGGTCGAGGTCTTCGTCGGGTCGTAGGGGTCTTTACCGAGGTGCGTGCCCGCGAGCGCGGTGACCTCCTGGGCCTTCCCGTCGATCGCGACGCCGGTCATCTTCTCCATCAAGAGCGTGATCGCGTCGGCCGGCGGCTTGCCGCCCGTGAGCGGACCGCTGAAGATCGCGCCCTCGACCGAGTGGGCGGATCCGCGCACTCGGAGGGTCTTCTTCTCGCTGCGGGCGCGCTGAACGGCGACGACCACATCGTCGGTGGTCTCGGGGTGGACGTAGCCGTCCGGTCCAGTCTTGGCGTCGGTCATCGTCCGGACGCTACCAAGGCCGCGAGCGCTTCGGGGAAGCGTCGCGCGTTCACCGCGCGGCCGACCGATCGCGCGTGTATGCTGCCGCGCGGTGAGCTTCGCCGGTTCCACACGATTCCGCCTGCTCGAGACCCTCGGCGCGGGCGCCTTCGGGGCGGTCTACCGCGCCGAGGACCGCGAGCGGGACACCATCGTCGCGCTCAAGACCCTTCACGAAGTCCAGCCGGAGAGCCTCCTCTACTTCAAGAACGAGTTCCGCGCGCTCCAGGATCTGGACCACCCGAACGTGGTGCACTTCCACGAGCTGCACGAGGCGGGCGGCGAGTGGTTCTTCACCATGGACCTGGTCGAGGGCACCGACTTCCGCAGCTACGTACGGCCCGAGGGTCGCATCGACCCCCAGCGGCTGAGCCACGCCGCCGGCCAGGTGGCCGTCGCGCTCGGAACCCTGCACCGCGCGGGGTTGGTCCACCGCGACGTGAAGCCCTCGAACGTGCGCGTCGACGAGAGCGGCCGCGCGGTGCTCCTGGACTTCGGGCTGGTGACCCCCAGCCGCGCCGACCAACAGGACCTGGTCGGCACGCCGAGCTTCATGGCGCCCGAGCAGGCGCGACAGGCGCCGGTGGGGCCGCCCGCCGACCTCTACGCGCTCGGCGTGATGCTCTTCCAGGCCTGGACCGGCGAGCTCCCCTTCGAGGGCCACGCGCTGCACCTGGTCGTGCGCAAGCAGATGGTCGCCGCTCCATCGCTCGCTCAGGTCGACCCGGGGGCGCCCAGCGATCTGGTCGCGCTCTGCGACGGCCTGCTCCAGCGCGAGTCCGGGGCGCGGCCCGACGCGGACCACGTCCGCGACGCCTTCGCTGGCGGTCTGCTGGATGGCGTCTCGTCCCCGTCGCTGCCCTTGCGCAAACCGATGACCCCTGTCGCCCACCACGACGATGAGACGCTCTCTGCCGTCCCGACCCACGAGACGCCCATCTCGGCACGGGCCGTCGCGCAGGCCCGGGCGGCGGCGGCCGAGGCCCCGGCAGAGACGCTCTTCGTGGGTCGCGAGACCGAGCTGACCATTCTGGACCGCGCGCTCCGGCGGACGCGCGAGGGCTCGTTCGCGGCGGTCTTCGTCGAGGGCGAGTCGGGGGTGGGCAAGAGCGCCCTCGTCGATGCGTTCCGAGCTCGGGTCGAGCGGGCCGGAGGCGTCGTCCTCACCGGCCGCTGCTACGAGCACGAGCGCGTGCCCTACAAGGCCTTCGACGGGGTCGTCGATGCGCTCAGCCGTGTGCTACGTCGGCGAAAGGACCGAGACGTCGAGCGGCTGCTCACGGCCGAGGGCACCCTACTCGACCGGGTCTTCCCCGTGCTCGGGCAGGTCGCTCCCATCGCCATCGGCGGCGGCGTCCGTGCGCCGAAGGATGGGCTCGAGCTGCGGGACCTCTGCTTTCGGGCGCTCGCCGACCTCCTCGACGCGCTGGCCGACGAGGGGCCGCTCCTGCTCACGATCGACGACTTCCAGTGGGCGGACGCGGACTCGCTTCGGCTCTTCGAGGTGCTCGCCGAGCGGGCGCGCGTGCTCCTGGTGGCGACCCTCCGGGAGCCCACACCGGTGGTCGAAGAGCTGGCGTCGGGCTGGGAGCGGCTGCCGCTCGCCCGGCTCGGCCCGCGTGAGGCCCGAGCGCTCGCCGAGGCGATGGCGCCCGCGGGGGTCGACCCGGCGACGCTCGCGGAGAAGGCGGAGGGGCACCCGCTCTTCATCGCGGAGCTGGCCCAACACCTCGCCCGCCGGAGCGACGGACCGATCGATCTGCGCGCGGCCATCCGCGCCCGCATCGAAGCGCTGGGCCGCGAAGAGCGGGACCTGGTCCTCGGTGCCGCCATCGCCGCCCGTCCGATGCCGCCCTCGGTGAGCGCACGAGCGGCGGAGGTCCCGGTCGCTCAGCTCTCGCGACGGCTGAAGGCCCTGCGGATCGCGAGTCTGGTGCGCACGTCGCCCGATGCCGAGGACCCGCGCCTCGAGTGCTTCCACGACCACGTGCGCAGCGCCGCGCTCTCGCTTCTGGACGACTCGACCCGATCGCGCTGGCATCGCCGGCTCGCGACGGCGATCGAAGCCCGCGCGCAGGCGACCGACGCCGAGGCCCTGGCGCTCCACTGGCGTGAGGCCGGTGAGGTCGATCGCGGCGCCGACCACGCCTTGCTCGCGGCGCGCAACGCCGAGCGGGCCTTGGCCTTCGACCGCGCCGCCGACTTCTTTGCGCAGGCCCTCGAGCGGGAGCGCGCGTGGGACGCGCAGCAACCGATCCACGTCGAGCTGGCGGACGCCCTGAGGCAAGCCGGACGCGGCGCGGAGGCCGCCTCGTACTATGTGAGCGCCACGCGCGACACGGACCCGGTCGAGGGTCGGCGGCTGCGCGCGCTCGCCACCCAGACCTATCTGCAGAGCGGTCAGCTGGACGCTGGGCTCGAGCTCGCCGAAGAGCTGCTCCGGGAGATGGGCATGTCGATGCCGAAGGGACCGAAGCGTGCCCTCGCGTCGCTTCTGTGGAACCGCGCGCGCAACGGCATCCGTGGCCTCGCCTTCGAGCCGCAAGACGAAGCAGACGTCCCCGACGCGGTGCTCGAGAAGGTCGACACCGCGGTCACGATGGGCACGGTGCTGGCGATGGCCGACTTCATCCGCGGCGCGGACTTCCAGGCGCGCGCGGTCCGGCTGGCGCTCGACTCGGGGGAGCGGAAGCGAGTCGCGCGGGCTCTGGGGAGCGAGGCCGCGGCGCTCTCCACGAGCGAGGCCGCGCCCATGAAGAAGGCCCGCGGGCTGCTCGAGCGGGCCGAGGCGCTGGCTGATGCGATCGGCGATCCGGAGACGCGCGCGTGGGTCGACCTGAGCTGGGCGACCGCGCACCTGAACCAGTTCGAGTTCGCCCCCGCGCTCGAGCGCGCGAAGCAGGCCGACGAAGTCTTCCGTGCGGAGTGCACCGGGGTCCCTTGGGAGCTGAGCACGACCCACGCGATCCTGACGATGTCGCTCTGGAGCATGGGCCGCTATCGCGAGCTCGCGGCCGTCGCGCCGCAGGTCCTGCGAGAAGCTCGCGAGCGAAGTGACGTGTACGGCTCCACCACCATCACGACCACGGGCGCGTACGCGCTCTCGATTGCCGAGGACCGCGCGGAGGAAGGGGCCGAGCGGGTCCAGGCGGCCATGCGGGAGTGGGGTCAGCCCCCCTTTCAGATGCAGCACTTTTTCGAGATGGAGGCGATGACCGAGCTCGAGGTCTACCTGGGCGGACCGGCGGCGCTCGAGCGACTGCGGGCTGGCTGGCCCGACCTGCGGCGTTCCCTCCTGTTGACGACCCGCTCGGTGAAGTTCGTGATGCTCGCTTGCCGGGCCCGCGCGGCGCTCTGCGCGGCGAAGGACGACGCCGGTGAACGCGAACGCTTGGTGCACGCCGCGGGCAAGGACGTGAAGGCCGCTCGTCCGCTCCTGAAGAACGACGCCTGCCAGGGGCAACTCGATCAATTGGAGGCCGCCGTGCTCGCGGCGCGAGGGCAGACCGAAGCGGCCGCCCTGAAGCTGCGCGAAGCGGAGCAGCAGCTGCGGGATGGGGCGATGGAGAGCTACGCCCACGCCGCGGCGCTCCGGCGGGCCGTGCTCGAAGGAGACGACGACGCGCTTGGGCGAGCCAGCGACGCGCTTGGAGGCTGCGGAGTGGTGAACCCGCGGCGCTACGCCTTCCTCCGGTCGCCCGGCCCCTGGGAGTGAGCTTCGGCTCGCGAGCTCAGGGCGCCTTGGGCATCGAGACGAGCATGACGATGGCGGCGACGACTTCGAAGCCGAAGGCGCCGGCGAGGAGCCAGCCCAAGCCGTTCATCACGCCACTGAGGATCGCAGCCACCGAGAGCAGCGTGAGGATCCCGTCCTCGACGAGGTTGGCGTAGAGCAGGCCTCGGATGGAGCCGCGATCGTCGGTGGAAGCGAGGGTCGCGTGGAGGATCGCGACGAAGAGGAGGCTCGCCCCGAAGGTCCGCAAGAGCACCGTGGTGCTCGACCCGGGATCGAGCCCGATGAGCCCGTTGATGAGGCCGGGGACCGCGAGGCAGCCGACCCCCAGACCGGTGGTGAGCACCGCCTGGAAGTAGGCGTACTTCTTCCAGAGCGAGTGGTAGCCGGCGGCGCTCACTCGGCGGCGCTGTCCACGTCCTCGGCGTGCGGGTGGCAGAAGTAGCAGGAGAAGCCTTCGCCGGTCTCGGCGTCGTACTCCTCTTCACGGATCATCGTGCGCATCGCCGGCACCACGTGGTTGAACATGAAGCGAACCATCTGCGGGTGCTCTTCGACCATCTGCTCCTGCTCGGGTGTACCGCTGGCGTGGAGCGGCGGCAGCGAGGGCGAGGGCATCTCGAAGTTCCGCGCCTGCATGTCGGGGCCGTGGCAGGTCGCGCAGTTCATGTTGCCGAACTCGTCGGAGTCGTACTCGGCGAAGAGCTCCTTCATGTAGGGGAGCACCTCTTCGCCCATGAAGTGGCCCTTCTCTTCCGGCGTCATCTCGTCCCAGGGCTTGGGCGAGACGGGGATCTCGGAGGGGTCGCGGGTCCGGACGCCGCTCGCGCTCGGGTCCTCCGCCACGGGATCGGCTTCGGCGCCCTCGGTGGGCTCGACGGTGTCGACGGGCTCGGTCTCGGAGTCGCCGCCGCAGGCGAGCGCGAGACAGAGCGCCAGAAGGGAGAGGGTGCGCAGGGTGTTCATGAGGGCTCCGAGAGTACTGAAGGGTGGGCGCGAGGTGAAGAGACTCGCCGTCCCACGAACGCCCGGCCGCCCTCGGTGCTACGCGCGCCTGGACCAGTGGTGGACCAGTGGTCCACCCGGCCACCCGATGGCGAAGCCGCGCGCCGACGCAATCCTTACGAAATTGAGGGCTGCGTCCGCTCCCGCCGGTCGGCACGGCGAGTGCAACCCCTTCGACCGTCCGGAAGCACCGGAGCGAGATGCGGCGGTCCGCCGCGGAAGGAGAGTCCATGGAAGCGACGACGACGATTCGAGACCTACCCCACGAGAAGACCCCAGCCTTGGCTGGCCCGGGAGTGCTCGTTCGACTCCCCCTGCTCGTTGGGGCGCTGCTGCTCTCCGCGTGCGGCAGCGATGGCACCGCCGTCGATCCGGACATGGGCGCGATCGCCATCGACATGGCCACACCCACCGGTGAGGACGGCGGTCCCGGCGACGCCTTCACGCCCCCCGCGTGCGACCCCGAGAGCTGCGCCAACGGCAGCTGCGCCGGCGACCTGTGCGAGTGCGAGGCCGGGTGGACCGGCGAGCTCTGCGACGCGCTCGACGCGCCCACCGAGACGGGGATCGCGTTCTGGTTCGACGCGGACGCGGCAGACACGATGACCATGGTCGACGGAGAGGAGGAGCAGCTCGACAGGTGGGACTCACGGGTCGGCGAGATGTGGGTAGGCGCGCAGCTGGTGGACGAGCACCCGCGGGTGCTCACCGGCGGCGCCAGCTTCGCGAACGGGCGGCCGACGGTCACCTTCGACGGGACCGACGACAGGCTCACGGGCGTCTGGTCGGCCGGTGGGACCACCGAGTACACGGTGTTCGCCGCGTACAGCGCCATGGGGGGCAACGAGTCCGTCCTGGACATCACGACCCAGTTCTCGAACGAGATCCTCCGGTTCCGTTTCGGTGGCGCCGTCGACCCCTTTCAGGTCCAGGCGACGGTCGAAGACGGCGAGGCCGAGACCGAGAGCATCCTGTCCACCGCCGGAAATGCGTCGCTCGGCGAGATCGTCGTCGTGGCCGTGCGGGTGAGCGAGAGCGAGGTCACNTTCTGGCGCGATGGGGCGGAGGCCAGCACCATCGCGCTCGACAGCCCGCTCTACGGCGACGGCTTCGACACGCCCTTCGTGACCCTCGGTTCCACCGATGGGTCGCTCGGAGCCACCGAGCTGTACAGCGGCAGCCTCGCGGAGGTCATCGCCTTCGATGGCGCGGTCACCGACGAGATGCTCGAAGCGGTGAGCGCTTACCTCGACGCCAAGTGGCGCTGAGGGCGGTCACTGACGGAAGGACTCGAGGTCCAGGCCGAAACGCGCCACGAGCCGGCGGACCTGAGAGCGAGAGGTGTCGAGCTCACGCGCGACGGCGCTCACGTTCCCGCCGTGGACCGCCAGGAGCGCGCCGAGCGCCTCACCGTCGATGGTGTCGGCGGAGCGAGGAGCGCGCGGCGGCGGCGCCGCTTCGGGGTCGGTCACGGACGCCGGCAAGTGGGCGAGTCCCACTGGCGCTCCAGCGGCCACGGCGACGGCTGCCGCGAGGGTGTGCTCGAGCTCGCGAATGTTCCTCGGCCAGTGATGTCGGAGCAGTGCGCGCGCGGCGGCGGGCTCGATGGTCGGGTTGGCCTCCTGCCGCGCGAGGAGGGTGCCGAGGACCAGGCCAAAGTCCTCCCGGCGCTCGCTCAGCGCGGGCAGTTCGACGCGATAGCCGGCCACCCGCGCGAAGAGGTCGGCGCGGAAGGTCCCTTCGGCGACACGCGCGCTCAGATCCTGATGGGTCGCGGCGATCACCTTCACGTCGACGGGAATCGGGGAGTCCGCGCCGACCGGCAGGACCTCGCCCTCCTGCAGGACCCGAAGGAAGGCCGACTGACTCTCGAGCGGTAGCTCGGCGATCTCGTCGAGGAAGAGGGTGCCCCCATCAGCGCTTCGCACGAGCCCGGTGCGGTTCTCGGTCGCGCCCGAATAGGCGCCGCGGCGGGCGCCGAAGAGCTCGCTGGTCAGGAGCGTGCTGGGCAATGCCCCACAGTTCACGGCCACGAAGGCACCGGTTCGGCTGCCGGCGCGGTGAATGGCACGAGCCATCAGCTCCTTGCCCGTTCCGGTGTCTCCACAGATCAGCATGGGCACCGGGGACGCCGCGACTCGGCGGCACCGGTCGATGGCTCGGGCAAAGGGCTCGTTGAGCGTGGCCACCGGCCCGTCGCGTTCGCCCACCCCGCTCAGGTCCACGTCCGGCTCCTCCGGGTCGAAGGGAAGGGACTCGCGGTAGGCAAATACCGTGTGCCCCGTGGTGAGCAGCGCGCCCTCCCGAAGGAGCGCGGTCGTCAGCGGCTCCTCGTCGAGCAGGGTGCCGTTCTTCGACCCGTCGTCGTGGGCGACCCACCCTTCGCCCGTACGCTCGAGGCGCACGTGCCGAGAGCTCATGAAGCCGTCGGGCACCTGGATGCGAAGGACCCGTCGGCCGTCCTCTTCGCTCCGAACCCGGCGCCGCTGTGCGCCTCTGCCGATGAGGACCTCGTCGAGGTCGGTGAGCGCGAAACGGGCCGGCCGCGCGCGCGGGTCGGCGCAGTCGAGGACCAGGACGAGCTGCGGTCCGGCGAGCATCGGGCGCTCCCCCGACTCGCTCTGCTCTCCGGAGACGAGGGTGAGCGTGCGGGTCACGACGACCACGATACACCCCCAGCCCGCTCGGCCTCATGAGCCATGCCGTACTTCTCCGCCGCGGAGAGGGCTCGCCCCCGCGCCTGGCGCGCCACCCACGGCCGGTCGGCCCGCGCGTACTCACGAGCCGCGAGGCTCGCCGCGCGCGGGCGACCGATCGGAAAGAGCGCGGCGAAGAGCCCCATGGCGCGCCGGGCTCGAGCGATCGCCGCCGCGCTCGCCCCGGTCTCGATCCGCGTCTCCAGCACCCCCGCGTAGCCTTCGAGGAGATAGTGCGCGCTCGGCACGCCGACGACCGCAGCGTGGATGGCCGCCCGGTCAGCCGCCTCCCTCGCCTTCGCGAGATCCCGCTGCCCCAGATGCCACTGGGCCCAAAGCCCGTGGAGGCGGAAGAGCTCGAGGGCCATCCCCTTCGCATCATCGAGTAGACGCATCGCTCCCTGGAGGGCACGGCGCGCACCCTCTTGCTCGTGCCGCCGCATCCGCGCCTCGGCTTCACCGAGGGCCGCCCACACCCGATGCTGCTGGTTGTCGATGCGCCGGCCGTTGACGCCGGCCTTCTGGAAGAGCGCCTCGGCTTCCTCGAAGGCTCCCCGGTAGAGGTGGGTCATCCCCAGCACGGTGAGGCAATCTCCAAGGAAGCGCGCGTCCCCGATGGCCCGGCAGAGCTCGATGGCTTGCGCCAGCTCCGCCTCGACCGCGGCCCACTCGGCCCGTCCGACCCGCGCGACGCTCACGAGGAACCGCGCGTAGATGGCGGCGGAGGGATCGCCCACGCTCTCGGCGGCGTCGAGGGCCAGCGCCGCGTAGCGCTCACTGACCCGAGGCGCGCCATTCGATGCCAGGCTCATGGTCGCGTAGGCCCGGACCAGCTCCGGCGAAGGGCCTGCCCGCTCCGCGGAGTTCAACGCCGCCAACCCGCAGGCGAGCATTCGTGGCGGATCGTTCGCGAACCAGTAG
>JGI12210J13797_10261464_pt1 | contig 11520 bp, 8 predicted proteins | sample ElkSlonscriptome_3_FD_13797 | JGI IMG/M metagenome (IMG submission 13797) | reverse complement strand
CGATCCGCTCCGCGTCGGTGCCGTGGCCCTGCGCGGCCGCCCACACCGAGGCCCGCGCGGGCCCGGCCGCCTTGGGGGGCGGTCGATAGAGGTGCTGGGCGGGGATCGAGACCACATCGGGGCGTGCCCCCTCCAGCAGCGCCGCGGACACCGTACCCGCGGCCAGATCGTCGGACTGGGTGAGCAGCAGGGTGCCGGGCGGAAGCTGGGCCAGGGTGGCGCGCGTCCAGGCGTGCGGCGCCCACGAGCGGGTCACGGCCAGGTCGCCCGCGCTCAGCAGGGCGGGCGGCAGCATCAGCACCACCGCGGCCAGCGGCAGCACGGCCCACTGCAAGCGCCCGCGCCCGGCCAGCCACCGGCGCGCCACGTCGCCCACCACCACCGCGGCCAGCGGCCCGAGCACCAGGCCGGTCTGCCGGTCCTCGCCGCCCATGGGGTTGATCCCCACGATGTAGACCAGCTCCACCGCCCACAGCCACGTGAGCGCCAGCGCCACCCCGCGCTCGTCGGCCAGGCGCGGATCGGAGCCGCGCCGCCAGGCCAGCCCCAGGCAGACCATCGCGACCACCAGACCGGGCGCGCCCAGATCCTCGGCGAGGCGCTCGAGCGCTCCCTCGGCGTTCAGGGCCCACATCGACGACGAGGCGGGCAGGATCTGATCGGCGAAGGCGTCGCGGATCGACCGGGCCGCGAGGTGATCGACCAGCGCGGGCCAGGCATCGGGCGAGCCCCAGTCCACCTGCGGCATGCCGACCGAGGCCAGCGGCAAGGTGAGCACCACCAAGCTCGCGGCCGCGGCCACCGGCGGCGCCCAGCGGGCCCAGGGCGCCCGCGCCCGCAACCCGGCGATCCACGCCACCACCAGCAAGGGCCCCAGCGCCAGCCGCAGATCGCCGAAGCACCACGCGGCCCAGGTCGCGGCCATCACCGCCAGCAGCCGTCGGCCGGTGCGACGCTCGGGAGGCACCGCCGGGTCGAGCCCCCACAGGGTCACCATCAGCAGCGCGGCGGCCAGCGCATACACCTCCACCACCCGGGCCTGGCGAACGAAGGTGAGCCCGGTGAGCACCCACGCCCCCGCCACCAGCGACAGCCCCGTCGACGCGCCGCGGCGCTCGAGCACCGCCACCACCAGCCCCACCGCGGCCGCTCCCAGGGCGGCGTCGACCAGGGCCATGCGCAGGCCCAGGCTGCCCAGCGGGAGCACGCAGGCGGCCCGGAACAGCAGCAGCAAGCCGGGTGCGCCCGGCGGGTGGGCCACGCCGAGATCGAAGCCCGCGGCCCCGAGCTCTCCCGCATCCAGCCAGAAGTGAGCGGGCGACGCTCCCAGGCCCAGCACGACGAACGAGAGCCAGGCCGCGATCGGGGGGGCGCGCACCACGAAGAGGGTGTCACCGCCCGCCGAGCGCCCGCAAGCCGCCCCGAGCCCAACGAAATCAAGGGGTTCAGCGCCGGGCCGAGGGCCCTGCTACCGTGCGGCCCCCATCATCCATGGCCCCGCTGCGCGAGCAACGAGACGCATCCGCCCTTCCGGCCGACACCGCGGTGTGCTTGGGGGCCTTCGATGGGCTCCACGTCGGACACCAGGCCCTGCTCGATCGCGCCCGCGCTCGGGCGGGGCACGTGGGGGTGGTGACGTTCGACCCGCACCCCCAGCAGGTGCTCGCGCCCGAGCGCGCGCCGCAGCTGCTGCACACGCCGGTGCAGCGCCGGCGGATCTGCGCCGCGCTCGGGGTGGAGCACCTGGTGCTCTTGCCCTTCGATCGGGCCATGGCCCAGATGAGCCCCGAGCAGTTCGCCCGCGAGATGCTGGTGGAGGGCCTGGGCCCGCGCGCGGTGGTGGTGGGCGAGGACTTCCGCTTCGGTCGCGCGCGGCAGGGCGACGGCGCGGGGCTGCAGCGCCTGCTCGCCCCGGCCGGGATCGAGGTGGAGCGGGTCCCCGCCGTGCCCGTGCCCGCGGCCGCTCGCCCCTCGGGGGCCAACGCCGACGCCGACGGCAAGCTGGGCGCCACCGCCATTCGCCGCGCGGTCGAGGCCGGCGACGTGGAGCGGGCCGGGGCCATGCTCGGCCGCTGGCATGCGGTGGCGGGCACCGTGGCCCACGGCGCGAAGCGAGGCCGCACGATCGGCTTCCCCACCGCCAACATCGACGCTCCCGGCGCGTTCTTGCCCGCCCCCGGGGTCTACGCGGGCGCCCTGGCCGTGTGGAGCCCCGAGGGCCCCTGCGCCGGCGCGGTGTGGCCGGCGGTGGCCAACCTCGGCCGCAACCCGACCTTCGTCGAGGGCTCCGGCGCCGCCCCGCTGCGGCTCGAGGCCCACGTGATCGACCACGACCTCGGCGAGCAGCTCTACGGCCTGGAGGTCGAGTTCTCGTTCGCGCAGCGGCTGCGGGGCGAGCAGCGCTTCGACGGCCCCGCCGCCCTGGTCGAGCAGATCCGCCGCGACGTCGAGGCCGCCCGCCGCTCCCTCGACCCCGCGCTCCCCCACGTGGTCGCCCCTCCCCCGCCGTGAGACCTCCCGACCCCATCGCCAGCGCCACGCTGGCACGCCTCTACATGACGCAGGGCCACTGGGTGCGCGCCCGGGCGATCCTCGACGAAGTGATCGCGCGCGTGCCCTTCGACGGCGACGCCCTGGCCCTGCGCGCGCGCTTCGAACCGCCTCGCCCGCGGCTGGCCGTGACCCTCCACGACGATCAGCTGTGCCTGCGGTGGCAGGGCGTGACCGATCCGCGGGGCGTGCACGTGGTGGTGTGCGCGTGGGGGGCCCCTCCCCCCGCCGCCGGCCCGCGGGTGACCTCGCGCGCGTGCGCCAGCGCCTTCGGTCGCCACCTGCTGCCCCGGCCGTGGGCGCGCGGTGTGCTCGTGGCCTCGCTCGGCCGCATGCGCCCTTCGGGCTATGCACCCCTGGTGGTCGCCGAGCCCCTCGGCTGGGGCTGAGCGGGAGCGCTGGCCGGGCGCGGCGTGGGACTGATAAGGTCCCCGACGCCCAAGCGAGGAGGACCCTCTTGAAGTTCGAAGGCGCACTGACGGCGTTGGTGACCCCCATGCGTGAGGACGGGCTGGACATCGCCGCCCTCGAGCGGCTGGTCCAGGCTCAGCTCGACGCAGGGATCCACGGGTTGGTGCCCTGCGGCACCACCGGTGAAGCATCCACCCTCTCCCACGAAGAGCAGCTGCAGGTGGTGGAGGTGGTCGTGAAGACCGTGGCGGGGCGCGTGCCGGTGCTCGCCGGCGCGGGCTCGAATTCCACCGACGAGGCCCGCGGGCTCGCCGTGGCCTGCGAGCGGCTGGGCGCCGACGGCACCCTGCAGATCACCCCCTACTACAACAAGCCCACCCAAGCGGGCCTGCTGGCCCACTTCGACGCCGTCGCGCAGGCCTGCGGGCTGCCGATGGTCGTCTACAACGTGCCCGGCCGCACCGGCTGCGACCTCCAGGCCGAGACCCTCGCGACGCTGCGCGAGCGCACCCCGCAGGTGGTGGGCGTGAAGGAGGCCACCGGCGACATGACCCGGGCCGCCCGGATCCGCGAGCTGTGCGGCGACGAGCTGGCCCTGCTGTCGGGCGACGACTTCACCCTGCTGCCCTTCCTCGCGCTGGGGGGCAACGGCGTGATCTCGGTGGGCAGCAACGTCGCGCCCGAGCTCTACGCGGGGCTGTGCAACGCCGTGGCCGAGGGCAACTGGGACGAGGCCCGCGCCCTGCACTTCCGCCAGCTGCCGCTGTGCCGCGCCCTGTTCAGCTCGGCCAACCCCGAGCCCACCAAGGCCGCGCTGGCCATGCTGGGTCGGATCGAGCCTCACCTCCGCCTTCCCCTCCAGATCCTCCCCGACGATCACCCCGGGCGCGCCGAGCTGCGGCGCGTCCTCGAAGCCCTGGAGCTAGCACCATGACCGAACGTCTCACCTCCGTCGTCATCGTGGGCGCCCGTGGTCGCATGGGCCAGACCCTCATGCGCACCGTGCTCGAGAGCGAGTCGATGACCCTCGTGGGCGCCGTCGACCGCACCGGGGGCCCCGGGCTCGACCAAGATGCGGGGAACCTGTGCGGCATGCCCGAGTGCGGCGTGAACGTGTCCGACACCATCGACCCCCCCCGCGGGGCGGTGATCGTCGACTTCTCGCTGCCGGGGGCCACCGAGCGCAACATCCGGCGCTGCCTGGAGATGCGCGCTCCGCTGGTGCTGGGCACCACCGGGATCTCGGCCGAGACCCTCGCCCTGCTCAAGGAGGCGGCCAACGAGCTGCCGATCGTCAGCGCCGCCAACTTCAGCGTGGGGGTCACCCTGCTCACGCGCCTGGCCGCGCATGCCGCGAGGTCGCTCGGGCCCGACTGGGAGGCCGAGCTGTTCGAGCTGCACCACCGGCACAAGCGCGACGCCCCCTCGGGCACCGCCCTGCGGATCGGCAAGGCGGTCGCCGCCGCCAACGGTCGCCGCCTCGACGACGTGGCCGTGATGTCCCGCGAGAAGACCGACCGGGCCCGCACCAACGACGAGATCGGCATGATGTCGCTGCGCGGCGGCAACTCGGTGGGCGAGCACACCCTCATGTTCTTCGGCGAGGACGAGCGCATCGAGCTGTCCCACCGGGCCATGGATCGGGCCATCTTCGCCCGCGGCGCGCTGCGGGCCGCTCGCTGGGTGGCCGATCGCGGCCCCGGCCTCTACGACATGGTCGACGTGCTCGACCTCGGGCGGCTGTAGCCGCTCGGCCGGGGATCGACCCCGAGGGCTCGGCATGGCGCCACGACGATCGGCACGAGGCTGGGCCGGGGTCGCGGGCATGGTCGCGATCACGGCCGCCGCCCTGGTCGTGCACCAAAGCTCCCGCCTCGGCTCGCCGCCCGAGCCCGAGGCCCGCGCGCCCGAGACCGGCGTGATCCTGATCGTGCCGGCCGGTGCCGATCCCCTCACCGCTCGGCTCGCCAGCGCCATCGCCGGCTACCTCGGCACGCTCGCCGGCCGCGACGTGCCCGTGGTGGAGGCCGAGGCGGGCGCGCTCGATCTGCCGGCCGTGGAGCGGATCGCCCGGGCCGAGGCGGCCGGCCTGGTGGTCGTGCTCGAGGCCGAGCGCCTCGCCCCCACCCTGCTGCCCCCCGCGCGGATCGAGGCCCTGGGCGGGCAGGGCTTCGTGCTCGAGACCCACGAGGTGGGCGACTTCTCCAACGGCCTGGGCGATCGCGGCGCGACCGTGGTGCTCACCGCCGGCCCCGACCGCCTCTCGCGGCAGTACGCCGCCTACGAGCTGCTGCGCCGGCTGGGCGTGCGCTTCTTCCACCCCGAGCAGGAGTACGTGCCCGCCCACGCGCCGGCCGATCTGCGCCCGCTGGCCCGGCGCCCCACCGTGCTGCACCGCGCGGGTGAGGCCGACGACCGGCCCGACTTTCGCTCGCGGTCGTGGACCTTCCACGGCCCCCACCCGCTCGAGCACCTCGAGGCGTTCTCCGACGCCGCGCATCCGATCGACGAGGCGGTCCACGTCAACGACTGGATCGTGAAGAACTTCGGCAACCGCTTCCGCGGGCCGGGGCGCGGGGTGGCCTCGGCTGCGTCGGCCGCCGAGCGGGGCGAGCAGCTCGAGCGGCTGCGAGAGCGGCTCGGGTTTCCCCGGGGGGCCAGCATCTCGCTGCACAACCTGCAGCAGGGCGCCGACGCCGAGATCGACGCGGCGGGCGACGTGCCGGTGCGCGAGCAGATCGACGCCCTGGTCGCCGAGAAGCTCGCCGCCGCGCCCGATGCCGTCGAGTTCGGCGTGCACTTCGGCGCCACCGAGTTCACCGTGACCCCCGACGCACAGACGGTCCAGTGGCTGAACTGGGTGGGCGAGGCCGTGCACCGGCAGCGGCCCGAGCTGCCGGTGTGGATCAACGATCACATCACCGGTCACCAGCCCAGCCCGCACTTCGACGACCTGGGCTGCCCCAGCGGCACCAACGACGACGGGCGGATCGACTACTACGATCTGGCCTTCCACACCGATCCCCGCCTGGGGGTGTCGGTGCACACGGTGATGTTCTACCCGCTGGAGGGCCCGGCCGGCGTCTACAACCAGCGCAGCTTCGCCCACAAGCTGTGCCTCATGCAGCGGGCCTCGGCCCGGGGCCGGCCGCTGCGGTGGTTTCCCGAGGGCGCGTGGTGGCTGAGCTTCGACAACCCCATCCCGATGTACCTACCGCTGTACATCGCCACCCGCGCGCGGGACATCGAGCTGCTGCGCCCGCTGCTGGCCTCGCGCGGCGAGGGCACGCTGGTGGGCCACCGCATGTTCGACAGCGGGCACGAGTGGGGCTACTGGCAGCAGGACTACGCGGTGGGGCTGATGGCCTGGAACGCCGACATCACCGCCCGCGACGTGCTCGGCGAGCTGTTCGATCCCCTGTGTGCGCCGGCCCGGTGGCGGCAGGGCTGCCCCGCGCGGACCGAGGCCATCGCGGTGCTCGAGGAGGTCATCGAGCACCAGCGGGCGCTGTTCCTCACCCAGCCCGACGTGGCGGGGCGGCCGGGAGGTCTCTATGCCTACTTCGCGGGCGAGGACGCGGGCGACGAGATCGCAGCCGCCAGCGGGCTGGAGTTCCGGCCGGTGCGGGTGCCCTTCGCCGAGGTGATGCGCTGGGACGCCGCTGAGCTCGATCGCTTCGCGACCACCGATCTCGCCGCGCTCGACCAGGCGGCCGCGGCCTACGAAGGCTGGGCGGCGCGGCTTCGGGCCCAGCGCGACGCGGTGCCCGAGGCCGGCCGGCCGTGGCTGGCCGAGACGCTGGACGGGATCGAGATCGACGGGCTGCGGGCGGCCCAGGGCGCGGCGCTCTACGGGGCGGTGGTGGAGCTGCGCCGGGCCACGCTGGCCGGGCACCCCCGACCCGCGGCGGCGGCGGCCGATGCCTGGGCCCGGGCCCAGCGCGTGCTCGAGGGAGCCGAGGCGGTCGTGCGGCGGCGCGAGCGAGCGTACCGCTACCCGCCCGCGCAGACCCACGGCGGGGGGCTGTCCCCCGAGGACGGCCAGGCCAACGGCACGCCCTACCCGTTTCGGGTGCACACCAAGACCCATCACCTCACCTATTGGACCGGTCGCCACCAGCAGGTCGCCGAGCTGCTCGAGCGATCGCAGCGGGTCGGTCTGCGGCTGGGCGAGGCGCTGGCTGGTCCGGGGGTACCGCTGGCGCTCCAGTGGCCGAGGGACGCCACCGGCGCGATCACGGTGGGGCCCCACGCCGTCGATCCGACGATGGATGCGCTCGCGCTGGGTGATGCGCCCGGCACCTGGGCGGTCGAGGGCACGCTCGAGCTCGGCGGCGGCGCTCCGCTGGTCGTGCGCGGGACCGTGGTGCGCAGCGACGTGCGGGCCACCACGCCCCGAGGCGGCATGACCCTCACCATCCCCGAGGACGCCACCGCCCGCCGGGTGCTCGGCAGCGTGCTGCCGTCGCTCCGCTGGGCGTGGGTCGACGATCCGCCCGCGCTGGTGTTCGCACCCGACGTCGACCGCGACGGGCAGGTCGCGTTCGAAGACCTCGTGGTCGCGCCGGTGGCCCAAGGCGATCGGGCGGGCTTCCGCACCGCACCGATCACCTTCGAATTGCCCGTGTCGCTGGCCTCGGGCGGCTCGCCGCTGTTCATTACCCTGTCCAATGCGGTGCTCAGGGGCCGCGTGGGCCCCCAGGGGCTGGTGCACCCGCTGCGGATCGAGGCGGAGATCTCCATCGAGGACATCGTGGCCGCCGCCGAGGCGCTCGCCGGCTTCGACGAGCGGGGCATGCACGCGCTGCTGGCCGGCATGTTCGGCTTCGACGCCAGCGCCGTGCCCGAGACCGCGCCGATCGCTGCGGAGCTGCACCTCGCCGATCCGGCGGCGCCGTAGGGGGCGGATCATTCGATTGCAGGGGGGACCTTCGTCCCCGAACATGGAGCGGGACTCACATGCGCTACGAACTCATCGCAATCTTGGCCTTCGTCTTCATCGAGTCGGGACCAGCATCGACGGCAGCAGCACCTCGAGCACGGAAGGGTACCACCACCACCACCGGTGCCCGGTCTACGGCGAAACCGACCAAGAAGCGAAAAGGCATGCGCATGGGGAAGCTCCTGCGCAAGGGCAAGGTCCCGGCGAGCAAGCTCGAGGTTCGGCACCGGCCGATCGGTATCCCGAGCGCAGAGCTGGTGGGGAGCAAGCGCGCACGCTCTCCCCTGAGCTTCCGTGCGCTGCGCAAGCCGGCCAAGGTCTCGTTCGCTCCCTGCTCTTCCGCCCTGCCGCCGCAAGCACCCCAGCCGGCCGCCACCTCTGCACGGCCGGGTATGGACGCCGCGATCTCCGAGCGCTCGTACCGGTGGCCCAACGGAGCGACCCTCGCGATCGGCTTCGTCGATGGCAGCCCACAGGCTCGCAAGGCCGTGCGGGACATCGCCAAGGAGTGGACGAAGCACGCCAACATCACGTTCGACGTCTCGCTGGGCTCTCCGCCGGCCAACGCGGACATCCTGATCCGCTTCGATGCCGCGACGTGCGACTCGTTCCTCGGCACCTCGTCGAAGTACTACACCGAGCGGGGTGAGCCCTCGATGAACCTCTGCCACCTCGACCAGCAGGTCGGGACCCCATGGTTCGAGCGCGTCGTGCTGCACGAATTCGGGCATGCCTTGTCCCTGCATCACGAGCACCAGAGTTCCGGCATGAACGTGCGATGGAACAAGGAGGCGGTGTACTCGTACTACGAGACCAGCGCGGGATGGTCCCGTGACTTCGTCGACATGTGGGTCTTCCGGCGGATCTCACCGCAGGTAGCCGATAGCTCCGCGTATGATCCCGACTCCGTGATGCACTACTCCTTTCCCCCCGAGTTCACCGTCGACGGCGTCGCACTCGGCGGAGCAAGCGAGCTGTCGGCCACCGACAAGAGCTTCATCGGCGAGGTCTACCCCGGGCGCAACGGGCCCGCGTCCACGCGCCGCTACGAGCGGAAGATCGCGGTTCGCAACGAGACCGGGCGAGTCATCGAGGTCCAGTCCGTCTACGAGACCACGTCCGGCAAGGCGCGGATCTGGGCTCCCGACGAGAGCCTCGACGATGCACCGGTGGTCCGGGTGCCCAAGGGGGCAGAGCGCATGCTCGACGGGGTCGGGCGCCGGCTCAAGCTCGTGGCGCGCTCGGTCGACGGTCACTCCACGTGGAGCCAGTGGGCCACCACTCCGCTCCGGATCGCCCCGACCGATGGGTACCTCGATGGTGAGATCCAGACCTATGTCGTGGTGATCGACGGCCCCGCGGATCCGCCCAAGAAACCGGGCAAGGACGAGCTGTACGCGAGTGCGACCAAAGCACTCCAGCAGGGGCACCACGACGAAGCCCGAGCGCTCTTCACGGCGTTCACCGAGCGGTTCGCCAGCGATCGACTGGCTCCTTGGGCGCAGTTCAACATCGCAGTGAGCTGGTACGATGAGGGTCGCTCCGAAGAGGCGCTGAAGCAGAGCTACGCGCTGATCATCGACCATCCCAACGCCGATCCGACCCCCTATGCATGGTTCTACGGCGGCCTGTCCGCTCTGGGCACCGGCTGGTGTGAAGGAGCGCGTTCCTACTTCGAGTACGCAGCCGAGGAGCGCTCGGGATTGCCGAGCGAGTGGCGCGAGACGGCGGGCGAGTACATCGGTCTCATCGAGAAGAACCCGAAGCGATGGTGCTGGTGATTCGTCTCGCCCCGAGTATCTCGACGCCCGCGCTCATCGTCGGGGGGTGATCCTCGGCGGCCACGCGGGCTCGGACCCGCCGATCGCCCGCGCTTCTTGCCGCACCGCGCAAAGAAGGGCGACCGAGCCCCGCGCTCGATCGCCCTGCGAAGAAGAAAGGCGGGGCGACCGGGCCGAAGCCCGGCCGCCCCGTGGTGGTGGCGGTATTACCCGCGCTTGGCGTTGCTCCTGCCCCGAGCGAGCGCCTTGCCGTTGCCCTTGCCCTTGCTCCGCGCCTGGGCCTTGCTCGGGCGCGGGCTGCGTCGCTCGGCCTTGGCGGCGAAGCGCTGGGCCTTGCCCTGCTTGCCGGCCCGGGCGGACGCCTTGCCCGGCTTGCCTCGCTTGCCCGGCTTGCCGACTCGAGCGTGCGCCTTGCTCCGCTTGCCCTGCTTGCCGGCCCGAGCGGACGCCTTGCCCCGCTCGTCCTTGCTGCGGGCGTGCGCCTTGCCCTTCTTGCCCTTCTGGCCCGCGCGCTTGGCCTTCATCGCGTCGAAGCGCTCGCGCTGCTCGGGGGTGAGCACGGCCGCCACCTCGGTGCGCGACTCCTGCTTGGCCTTCTTCATCGCCGTCTTCAGCGTGTCGAGCTCGGCCTGCAGGCTCGCGACCTTGGCCGCGTCGGGCTTGGGCGAGCCCCGCTCCGCGTGCAGGGCCGCGCGCACCTCCTTCACCCGAGCGCGCTCGTCCGACGTCGCCTCGCGCTGCTCGGCGCGGATTGCCTTGATCTGGGTGCGCTGCTCGTCGCTGCACTCGAGCACCTCGCACATGCCCTGGCCTCGGCCGCGATGGCCTCGGTCGGCGCCCGCGCCGTCGGCGACCGCCTCGGGGGCGGCGAAAGCGGTGAGCAGGGAGAACAGGCCGTTGAAGATGATGGTGTTCATGGGGTTGGCTCCTCGCCCACTTCGACGGCCGGGGGCGCCCGAGCATCGTCACCCGCGTGCAAAGGGGCCGGGGCTGACGTAAGCGGCCCGTCAACGAAGACGCGGGCGCAGGTGTTCGGGCCGGGGCTCGCTCGATGGTCGGCCGCAGCTCGCCATTCTCGGCGTGCCTCCGTCCCGTCCTCGGTATCGATCATGCGCACTTTGCGCACTTTGCGCACTTGCTGTCCGGTAACCTCGTAGCCGCCCCCATGCTCCTTTGGCTCATCCCTCTCCTCGGCCTCCTCGTCGCCGGCTGTAGCTGCAACGAGCGGCCCATCCCAGACGAGCCCCCCCCGATCGACATCGAGGGCATGTGCCACACCTACTGCGAGCGCGTGATGGAGTGCCTGTGGACACCAGACCTCGGCGTGGCGTTCTCCACGGTCGAAGGGTGTGAGGACACGTGTCGCTCTGACATGACCTGGGACCGATGCCCCCAAGAGCGCACCGATGTCTTGGAGTGTGTGAACAGCTATGCCTGCCCGGAGTTCGCCGCGTTCGGTCGGGGCTGCCACGACGACGACCCCGCCACCGGCCAGTGCTGCGAAGAAATCCACGCCTTCTCAGGGGCATGCGCCTAACCGAGGAACCGAGGACACGTTGGCCCGACCTTTCATGACTTCCTTGATCATCAGCCTATCGCTCGCTGGTGCATTGGCTTCGAGTTGCGTCGACATCCCCCCTCTCCCCGATCCCGTCACGGGCCATCAGTGGTGCATAGACGCCGACCCGGCCACCGGCCGCCGCCAGGACGGTCTCCCCTTCGAGATCACCCACCCCGATTCTGGCGTCTGGATGCGGGGCTGCCGGTGCTTCTGCCCCGCCGAGCACGAAATCATGGTCGCCGGAGCGAATGGCCAGCTCGTCGCCGACTCGGCCG
>JGI12210J13797_10022548_pt1 | contig 11520 bp, 7 predicted proteins | sample ElkSlonscriptome_3_FD_13797 | JGI IMG/M metagenome (IMG submission 13797) | reverse complement strand
GACTCCCCGACCTCCCCCGTCCATGAGCCGCCTCCGGGCCCGCCCCGCTCTCGAACCGCCGACCGGTCCGCCGGCGGTGTGCTGCAATGGGGCTCGCCTCCGGGTCTCCGACCCGCATCACTGCGCAGATGCCCGCCCCGCTGCGGTGTCGTTTCGCCGATAGCCACGAGATCCGTCAAGCTGCGGACCGCGCAGGTCCAACGTGGGACGGAGGCGCTCGCCTCGAGTTGCGGCAAGCTTCCCGAACGGAGCACTGACCTCCGGCTGGCCGAGCATCGGGGTCAGCGTGCAGGGTTGCGTACATCGACACCCCTCTGAATTCCTCGCTTGTGCTTCCTAGTCGCTTCGACACCGGATCGGTCGTCCTGGTTCGCCCCCGCGTCCCGCGTCCGGGCATCGGCGAAGCCTCGCCCTCCTCCGGCGCGGCCCCGCCCGCCCAGCGGCTCAATACACGTAGGCCGCCCCCGCGGCGAAGGCATCGTCGGGGAACGGATCGCCGCCGATGCCCGTCGCGGCGCTCTGCTCGGACGGAGCGCTGACGGCGAGGGTCTCGCCCCCCTCGCTCAGCGCCAGGCCGTCACCGAACGCGTCGTAGCTGCCGGTGTTGATGGCCTTGACGTATCCCCGCTGGGTCCACGCCCCGTCGTCGCCGAGCACGAACGCATAGACGGCTCCCGAGTTGGTGATTCCCCCCTCTTGCGCCCCTCCCACGCCCGTCGCCTCGCTGTCCTCGAGTCGAGCGGAGACCGCGAGGTGGTGGCCGTCCCCGCTCAGCGCCACCGCGTTGCCGAACGCATCCACGGCGCCGGTATTGGAGGCCTTGACGTAAGCGTGCTGCGACCACGCCCCCATGCCATCGCGCATGAAGACGTAGACCGCCCCCGCCCCGGTGGCACGATCGTCGGTCTGATCGCCGTCGATGCCGGTCGCACCACTGCGCTCGCTCACGGCCCCCACGGCCAGCGTGCTGCCGTCGTCGCTCAGGCTCAGGCTGTTGCCGAATCGGTCGAAGATGCCCGTGTTCGAGGCCTTGACGTACGCCTGCTGCGACCATCCTCCCCCGCCATCGCGCACGAAGACATAGGCGGCGCCCGCGTCCGACATCGAGTCGTCGGCCTGGTCTCCGTCGATGCCCACCGCGCTGCTGTCCTCCCCGTACGCACCGACCGCGAGCGTGTCTCCGTCGCCGCTAAGCCCCAGGGAGACGCCGAAGCGGTCGTCCGCGCCAGGATTCGAGGCCTTGACGTACGCCTGCTGCGACCACCCTCCCCCGCCGTCGCGCGTGAAGACGTAGACGGCACCGGACTCCTCCGCGGCCGCGTCTGCCTGATCCCCGTCGATCCCCTCGGCGCTGCTGTCCTCGTTCGGCGCCCCGACGGCGAGCGTGCTGCCGTCGGCGGAGAGCGCCACACTGTTGCCGAAGTAGTCCTCCGCGCCGGTGTTGGAGGCCTTGACGTACGCCTGCTGCGACCATCCTCCCCCGCCATCCCGAGCGAAGACATAGACGGCTCCCGCGTTGTTCATGGCGTCGTTGGCCTGGTCGCCGTCGACGCCCGCGGCATTGCTGCGCTCACCGGTCGCCCCCACCGCAAGCGTGTTCCCATCGGCGCTGATCGCCACGCTCCGGCCGAAGTTGTCGCCCGCGTCCGTGTTGGAGGCCTTGACGTACGCGTGCTGCGACCACGCCCCCAGTCCGTCGTGACCGAACACGAAGACGGCCCCCGAGCTCGACGCCGACTCGTCGGTCTGATCGCCGTCGATGCCGGTCGCCATGCTGTCCTCCCAGTGCGCCCCCACGGCGAGCAGGCCACCCTCGGCGCTGAGATCGAGCTCGATGCCGAACTGGGCCGACGAGCCGGGGTTGGCGGCCTTGAAGTATCCGATGGCCTCGTCCAGCGTTCCGGTCACCGGCACCGGGGCCGAGTCCGTGCACCCCGCGTCGTTGCATGCCCGCAGCACGTAGCTCGCCTCGGCTCGGTGGTGAAGCGGCACCTCGATCGAGAGCGACTCTCCGGTGACGTCCTCGCCGACCTGCACGAACGGATCCCCTGGCCAGCGACTCTCGAGCAGCTGGTAGTAGTCCGCTCCCGCCACGCTCGCCCAGTCGAAGCCGAACACCTTGATGCTCGCGATCTCGAGCTGCATCTGGGGAATCTCGGGCAGGGCCGTGCATCCGCTGGTGTCGTAGGTGCAGCCGGCTTCACACGACAGCACGCCGCCGTCGAAGCCCAGCCCCTCGCACGTGGCACCGGCGAGCTCGTCGCCCTCGCACTCCTCTCCGGCCGCGACATTGACGGTCGCGTCGCCGCAGGCGACCTCGGTGCAGTCGGCATCACACTGCGGAGACTCTCCTTGCGCGTCGCAGGTCTCCCCGGGATCCACCACCCCGTTGCCACACACCGCGCCCCCGGTGTCGTCCGCACCCGTGTCGCCGTCGCTGCCGTCGCTGCCGTCGCTGTCGACGCCCGTGGCGTCACCGCTCGAACCGTCTCCGTCCGACGACATCGGGTCCGAGCACCCAGCCCCGAGCAGGAGGAAGAGGACGGACCACGACGACGGACCCCATGAAGCTCGCACCGCGGGATCCTCGGGGGGCGCCCCTCGGGCTGTCAACGCGCGAGATCGAGCGCTCCTCGGGCTCGCTCGCGACCAGGAGACGAGCCCGGCCCGGGCGGCTCGACGAGCGCGGCTCCGCGAGCGCTCCGAAGCGCTCCGAGGCGCTCAGTACCGGTGCCGCGCCAGGTTGACGAGCATCCAGCGGCTGCCGATTCACGGCAGATCTTCCCCCTCTACGACGACGGCAGCCGTGGGTACGGCCACCACTTCAACCTCGACGGCTTCTGCTTCCACGACGAGCTCGACAAGGATTTCGGGGCGTCCGGCTACGTGCAGCTCTTCCGGCAGGGTATGATCGAGGCCGTCGATACCGTCATGTTGAGTCTTCAGCACGAGAACGGGGCCGGGACCTTCATGGCCGACGAGATCGAGAAGCGTGTGGTGCGTGGTCTCCGTCGCTACGCCGAGGTCGCGCGCGCCGACCTCGACATCACCGGCCCTCGGTCCAGCGCTTCGGTCCGGCCTCGCTACCCGCGGTTGGGAGGGCACTTACGGTATGGTTCCGGTCGATGCCCGCGCTCGCTCGCTCGCTCGCCGCCCTCGCGATCGCCCTCGCCCTCCCGGGGCTCGCCTGCGAGGGGACCCAGAGCCTGCGAAAGGCCGAGGCCGAAGCCGAGGCCGAGGCCGCCAAGACGAAGACCACGCCCGACATCGAGTCCGAAGCCAGGGCCCGGGCCAAAGCCCTGGCTCAGGCCCGGGCCGACGCGGTCGAGTCCGTGGTCGAGGTCGAGGGTGAAGACGAGGATGCGCCGACGAAGGCCGACGGACCGCCGGTGCTGACCCTCGGCGCGGCCAAGCTCATCCAGGTGAAGAAGCCCGACGAGGTGCTCGAACTGCACGCCGACGGGGGGATCGCGATCTCGGGCCGGCCGCTGGCCGTCCTCTCGGCCGACGGCAAGCTCACCGGACCCGGAGGCACGGTGGTGCTGGAGGTCGGCCCCGAGGGCACGGTCACCTCGAGCGGTCGCCCGGTGGGCCTGGTGCTGGTCGAGGGCGGCGGCAAGGTGACGATGGGCGGCGGGGTCATCACCATGTCCTTTGGAGAGGACGGCTCGGTCACGGTGAACCCCGTGGCCGATGCGGTGCCCGAGGTGAAGCACGAGGGGTGCGCGGGGCCGGTCGCCAAGGCGTGCGCGCTGCTGATGTTCGGCATGCTGGTGCAGGTGGGCGACGACGGGGGTGAGGGCGGCGGCGGCAAGCCACCGCCCTCCGCCCCGCCGGCGGCCATGCCCGCCGACGGCTGAGATTCCAGCCCCGCGACACCGCGCGCTTTCTTCCCCGGGCCGCGACGGCCGGCCGCGGATCGTCAGCCCAGCGGCAGCGGCCCGGCGCAGAGATCGGGCTCTCCGAAGCTCTCCACGTCGGACTGACCCATCGCGTGGCAGGCAGAGACCAGCAGGTCGTTGACGTTGCGCTCGCCGGCGTCGAGCATTCGCCCGCCCCGAATTCCGAGGTTCTTCCCGCCGAAGACCGCCCACGGGACGTCGTGCTCGCCGTGCTCTTCTCCGTCGGAGATGTCGCTGCCCCACATGAGCATGGTGTTGTCCAGCAGGGTGCCATCCTCCTCGTTCACCCCGTCGAGCTCCGTCAGCAGCTCGACCACGCGCTGGGTGTACCACTCGCTGATCTCGATGTAGGGCTCGTCCGAGCCCGCCGCCGTCGCGTAGTGCGAGTTGTGATGGTGCCCGCCGGAGACCCCGAGCGAGTCGTCGGTGACCCCGCCGTGCGCCTGCCCGAGCTGGAGGGTGACCACGCGGGTCAGGTCGCAGCTCAGCGCCAGGCGGGTCAGCGCGATGTGGTCACGAAGGACCTGCTCGTAGTTCCCGCTGCCCCAGTCTTGGTCGATGAGCCCCTCGAGGGGCTCGCAGTGCGCCCCGTCCAGCGACCCCGAAAGCCCCTGCTCGATCTCGCGGATGCCGTCGCAGTGGGCCTCGAGCCGGATCCGATCGTCGGCGCCGAGCTCCGAGCGGAGCGCGCAGACGTCATCTGCGACCATGTCCAGCACGCTCAGCCGCCGCTGCAGGCGATCTCGAGCCTCCTGGCTCGGCCCGTCCTTCCCGCCCCCGAGCAGCGGGGCGAAGAGGTTGGCGTACGCGGTGGCCGGGTTCTGCTCGGGGGCTAGCGCCATCCCCCCCGGCCCGAAGCTGACGCGACCGTAGACGTTGGTGTCGTGGACGCCCGCGCCGAGCTGGATCGAGCGCAGCGGGGTCGTGTCACCCAGCCGCTGCGCGAGGAACTGATCGACCGACTCGCCGGTGGGCCACCCGTTGCCCACCACCGGGCGCCCGGTGAAGGCGATGCCGGAGCCGAGCCCGTGCTTGGTGGTGGGAAACGAGCAGCGCGACATCACGTTGTGATGCAGCCGCGAGAACAGGATCATGCGATCGCGGAACGGCTCCAGGGGCATCGCGATCCGGTGGAGTTCGAAGTCCTCGTCCGAGTACCGCGTGGCCCACTGACCCCGTCGGTGGCCGTTGCCGTGGAACAGCATCACCAGCCGGCGCGCAGACGGCTCCTCGGCGTGAGCGGTGAGGCGGTGAACGAAGGGAGCCGCGACCGCCAGCAACCCGGCGTTGAGTAGGAATCGTCGTCGATGGATGTGAGACAGGGACATGGGTCACCTCGGCGCTACCGCTTCGCGCGGGACTGGAACATCGGAGAGCTGATGAAGTCGAGCAGCAAGCGCTGCACGTCTAGTTCGCCGGCCTCTGGCGACGGGACGAGGGCCGCGATCGCGAGCGACTCGTCCGCGCTCGGGGTTCGTCCGAGGGCGAAGCGGACGAACTGCCGGGCGAAGCAGTTGCGGGTGACCTCGCTGGCGCCGAGGCGCTCGGCGAGCTCCCGACCGCCCACGAACGCGCCGTCTTGCGAGCCTGCCCCCAGCAGCTCGCCCTGCGCGTCGATCTCGTAGTCGTCCTCGTGGGTTCGGAACTGCCCGAGCCCCCCGTACTGCTCGAGACCAAAGCCGATGGGATCGAGGTACTGATGACAGCTCGCGCAGTCGAGCCGCTCGATGTGGAGTTCGAACTTCTCGCGAGTCGACAGATCCGCCTCGGCGACATCGGGAGGAAGCATGAGCATGTCCTCGGGGGGAGGCGGGAGGTCGATGCACAGCAGTCGATCGAGCACGAAGTTGCCGCGGGTCACCGGCTTGGTGCCGGAGGCCGGGGCCGTCGCGGCGAGGAAGCCCGGCTGGGTCAGCAACCCCGCGCGCTCTTCGGCGGGCAGCGGCGTGGGCGCGGAGGGGTCCGAGCTGGGGGTCACCCCGTAGATCGACGCGAGCCGCTCGTCGAAGACCGAGTAGGGCGCGGTCAGGAGCTCTCGGAGCGTGCCCTCGCCCTCGAAGACCACGTAGCCCACGAAGTCCCGGAGCTCTTGCTTCATCGCGTCGACCATCGGCCCCGAGAAGTCCGGATGCTCGGCCTCGTCCTTCTCCATCCGCTGATACTTCGGCAGGTCGAACAGCTGTTCGAAGAACTGCCCGATTCCGGCGCGGGCCCGGGGGCTGGCGAGCATCCGCTCGGCCTGAGCGTGCACCTGCGTCGGGGTCCGCAGCGCGTCGTCCGCGGCGGCGGCCAACAGCTCGTCGTCGGGCGTGGTGCTCCACAAGGTGAACGAGAGCAGCGACGCCATCTGGTAGGCGTCATCGGCCGTGCCCAGGCGAGTCTCGTCGCGGTACAGGAACGCGGGCGACAGCAGCATCGCGTGGAGCAGCGAGTGCAGCGCCTCCGAGGTCGAGTAGGCGCTTCGGGTGGTCTCGAACAGCGTGAGGTACCGGGTGTACTCGGCGTCGGTGAGCGGCCGGCGGAACAAGCGAGTACCGAAGCTCGACAAGAAGCCGGAGGCGCAGTCGTCGACCATGTCTTCGGCCGCCCACTCGCAGGGATGGATCACGTCGATGTCGAGCACCGCCTGCTCTGCGACCTGCTCTGCCACCACCATGTAGCGCTGGAGGAACGTGCGATCCGCCCACAGGTCCTCGTAACCGTTGTAGAACGCGCCCGACTGAGGATCGAGATCCAGTCCGTCCATGGCGACCCCCGGCTGATCTAGGAGGTCCTCGAAGACGTGGTCGAGCTCGTAGCGGGTCAGACGGCGGAGCCGGCCCGGAGCTGCGGTCGAGCCCGGCACGTCGTCCGAGTCTTCGGCTCCGGGGGGCGAGTCCGAGCCGTCGGACGGCGGGCCGTCGCTGTCGAAGTCTCCGTCGAAGTCACGCGCGCCTTCGTAGCATCCGGTGCCGGCCAGCAGACACGCCAGCAGGCAGCTCGCGGTCGGGCGGTCGCTCCATCGACGGCGCATGGGGAGTACAGTCGTCATCATCTGTTGGTCTCGGGCCGATTCGAGGATCGGCCGGGCCCACGCGGGAGCGGATTCTTCCGGAGTGAGCCGGGCCAGGGACGCCGCGAGCGCCCGACGAGGTCGTCGTCGGTGTTGCGCCAGCGGGGCTATCGTTCGAGTGTCCCCAGTCGGCACAACGGCTCAGCTCGAGTTCGAAAAGGTCCTGCGCGCCCCCAGGGGCGGCGCATCGTGTATTCGGGTTCACGTTCACGACCGCGATGGCGCCCCTCGCAGGGCGTCGCGGCCTCACGTCTCCACGAGTCCCCTCGAGCGACTCGAGCAGATGAACGGCCGAACGCTCGTCGAGGAAGCAGTCGCGCGCGGGTAGGTGCGAGCGCTCGTCGCTCGGGGCGCGGCCTCTCAGCCCGTGACGCACGCGATCGGCATCAAGCAGCTCGCCACCGTCTGCCCTCCCGCCGGGCACCCCTCGCCCCCGGTGCACGCGAAGATCTCCTGCTGCTCGCCTTCGGAGCAGTCGTCGAGATCGGCGAGGCACTCGGCCGCGCAGTCGTCGGTCCACGGCAGCAGCAGCGCGGATCCGCAGGGGCCGCACGCGGTCTCGCAGAAGCTCGCGGCGTCGGGGTGCCCGGGGTTCTCGGCCGCCCACATGCACACCGCGGGATCGCCCGCCACGCATCGCGTGCCCTCGGCGCAGCTGTTGACCCCCCCCACGCGGCACGGGACCACGCATCGCGGAGGTGATCCCCCCTCCACGCTCGTGCACACCGGCGAAGTGTTGCCGCCCTGCACCGGCGGACAGTCGCCGTCCTCTGCACAGCCGACGGCGCACGTACTATGAGGGATCCCTCGAGGATCGCTGCGCTCGATGCAGCTGGCGTGCTCGGGACCAGCGTCGATGCACTCGCGGGACGCCATGGCGCCCGCACACGCGCCATAGGGCCGGTCGAGCTCCAGACCCGTCCCAGTCGAGGACACCTCGGCGCCCGACGAGACCTCGCTGGTGGCCGACGCGGACTCGCTGGGCGGCGGATCCGAGCCGCACGCGGTCGCGAACACGGCCGCAGCCCATCCCCACGCCCTCGTGCTCGACCCTCGACGCAGCGCGGCATCCCCCATGCTTCGTAGGATATCAGCCTACGAACCACGCTACGTTCGAGCACGCCACACGACATGTGGGGGCATGCGACATTCGAAGGGTTCTCCCCACGCGGCGCGGTTCGATGGCGCGTGAACGCCTCGGGTCCCCGAGGCCGGCCCGCTCGATCTAGAATTCACGGGATGGGATCGATCGGTCGGGTGCTGCTGATGGTCGTCGCGCTGCTGTGCGCGACCGCCTGCGGCGGCAGTCCAGATCTCCCGCTGGCCCAGTGGACGCTCGAGGTCGAGGGCCAGCCGGGTGAGGTGCCGGTGGAGCTTCCCGCCCAGCTCGACGAGCACCTCCCCCGCGAGCGCACCCACTACGTGCTGCGCACCCGGGTCGATCCGGGCGCGCTGCGGGGCCGAGAGCTGAGCCTGGTCATCCCGCACTTCGAGGCGCTGGTCGAGCTGTACGTCGAGGGCGAGCGGATCCCGGCGGCACAGTACGAGCCGGTCGAGGTCTACCGGCACGCGGGCCCGCACGTGTGGTCGCTGCCGAAGGAGGTGACCGACACCGATGCGCTCGCGCTCGCGCTGCGGGTGGACCATCGCTGGACGCAGAGCGGCTGGCTGGGCACGGTGCCCCAGCTGCGCCCGAGCGGTCGGCTGGGCGCGCACGCCCTGGCCATCTTGCTGTTCAACGACGAGGGGACGATCGCCACCCTCTACGGGCTGCTGCTCATCGGGGTGATGTCGCTGTGGGTCTACCTGGCCGACCGGCGGCGTCGCAGCTACCGGTGGTTCGCGGTCCAGCTGCTGAGCGCGGCCTACTACCCGCTGCACGTGTCGGGCTACAGCCAAGCGGGCGTGGGGACCTTCGACTGCGTGCTGATGGCCGTGATGCTCGACGTGGCGCTGTTCGCCTCGGTGAAGTTCGCCCACACCGAGTTCGGCGAGGACGACCCGCTGCCCTCGCGGGGGTGGCTGTGGGGGCTGGGCGTGGTGGTGGCCGCGGCGCTGGTGGGCTTCGATCCGTTCTGGTTGACCCCGATCGCGGGCCGGGCCACCGTGCTCTACCTCGCGGCGGTGGTCGTCTACCAGATCGTGCACGGGGTGCGATTGCTGCGGCGCCCCGATCGCCCCCGCGGCGCCACGCTCAACCTGATGTCGTGGGTGATCTTGGGAGCCACCTCCATCGTCGACGGCGCGGTGTGGTTCGGCCTGGGCGAGCTTGCGGGGGGCATGCGGCCGGCGGGGGTCGGGCTGGGCGCGTTCGCGCTGCTCAGCGCCCTGCGCCTGGCCCTCGAGCACGTGCACTCCATGCGGGTGACCGAGGAGCTCAACCACCAGCTCGAGCGGCGGGTGGAGGCGATGGAGACCAAGCAGCGCGAGGTGGAGCAGCTCAACGGGCGGCTGCGCGATCAGATGAGCCACCGCTCGCGCCAGCTGTTCGCCATGCTCAGCCAGCTGCCCAACTCCGACCGCAACTCACCGCAGCAGCACCTCCCGCCGGGCGAGGTGGTCAACGACCGCTACCGGGTGATGAGCGAGCTGGGCGCGGGGGGCATGGGGGTGGTCTACGCGGTGATCCGCCTGGCCGACGAGATGCGCCTGGCCCTCAAGGTGACCATGCAGGCCGACGCGTGGGGCCTCGCTCGCCTCGCCCGGGAGGCCGAGATCGCGATGCTGGTCGATCACGCCAACGTGGTGTCGGTGGTCGACGTCGACATCGATCCTCGGCGGGGCTTCTTGTACATGGTCATGGAGCACGTCGACGGGCCCTCGCTCGACGAGTACAAGCACCTCTTCGGCACCGACCCCGACTGGTCGCTCGACGTGCTGCACCAGCTCGCCTGCGGCCTCGCGGCCCTGCACGTGGCCGGCGTGGTGCACCGCGACCTCAAGCCGGCCAACGTGCTGCTGGTGACCCGCGAAGACGGCGGGCTGCTGGTGAAGCTCACCGACTTCGGCATCTCCCGCACCCTCGACGTGGAGGTGGGCGCCCGCACGACCCACCCGGAGGACTCCGACGTGCACATGCCGGTGCGCTCCGGCACGTTCGACCCCGCCACCCGGCGCCTGCTCGACGCCGAGCTGCGGGGGCACGCGGCCGAGGCCTCGCTGGCACACAACGAGCTGATGGCCCCTCCCCTGCCCTCCACCGGGGGGCCCATGGACGACTCCACCCGCGAGCTGCGGGTCGACGAGGTCAAGGAGCTCGAGCTGTGGGAGCCCAGCTCGCCGCTGACCCAGGCCGGGTGCATCGTGGGCACCCCGGTGTTCATGGCCCCCGAGCTGGCCCTCGACCCGCCCCTCATCAGCGCGGCGGCCGACATGTTCAGCTTTGGCGTGCTCGCCCACCAGGTGCTCACCGGGCGGCGGCCCTTCGCCGAGCCGCCGGTGTTGATGGTGGCCGAGGGGCGCCGGCTGCCGCCCGAGTTCGACCTGCAGCTCAAGACGATCCCCGCCGGGATGCGGGCCACGCTGCGCGCGTGCCTGAGCCTCGACCCCGAGTCCCGCCCCAGCGCCGCGCGGCTGGTGCAGGTGCTGGCCGACCTCATCGACTACCGGCGAGCGCTCCAGCGCAGCAGCCCGCCCAGCCGCCCGTTCACCCGGGTGAGGGTGGGGGACCACGAGGTGGTGGAGCACGATCCCGACGCCCCGCTCCAGCGCGAGCACGAGACCTCTCCGCCCGAGCCCCACGCGGCGTGAGGCGCGATCCGGCCCGCCGCCCGCTTCGGCCCTCGGGGCGGCCAGGGGAGCGCGGGTCCACGAGCCCGAGCCCCTCGCCGCGCGGGCGCGGTATGCTCTTCCGAGCCGATGCAGCACCAACCCTACCCCCCTCCGGCTGGTGCCGGTCCGTATGCCGCCCCTCCGGGCGGAGCGACCGGCGGCCATGAATTCTCCGACGCCGACAACCACGTGATCGGGCGCATCGGCAGCCGCGCGTGGTGGTGGGGCCTGGTGTGCGTCATCACCGGCGTGCTCGGGCTGCTCATGCTCGGCTCGGCGTGGATGTTCCGGGGCGAGGTGATCGCGGCGGGCGTCGAGCCGCAGTACGTCACGCTGTTCTTCGGCACGATCACGCCGATCGTGCTCACCCACATGGTGATCGCGTTCAACTACATGAGCGCGGGCAGCTCGCTGAAGGCGGTGGTGGAGACCCAGGGCCGCGACGTCGAGCACCTCATGCAGTCGCTGCACAAGCTCGGCACCGCGTTCATGATCGAGTTCATCGTGGGCATGGTCGCGCTGGTGGGCGGCTTCGCGGCGGGCATCTACTTCGCCGGCATGGACTTCGCGTCCTCGCCAGACTCCTTCCAGTTCGACATCGACGACTAGCAGGCAGGCCCGACGATGAACAATCCATCCCCACCCCCCGGCCAGCCCCCGCAGTCCCAGAGCTACGGTCAGAACCCCCAGCAGGGCTACCCACAGCAGCAGGGTCAGCCCACCCCGCAAGGCTACCCGCCACAGCAAGGCTATCCGCCACAGCAGCAGCAGCAGCAGCAGCAGCAGCAGCAAGGC
>JGI12210J13797_10015020_pt1 | contig 11520 bp, 10 predicted proteins | sample ElkSlonscriptome_3_FD_13797 | JGI IMG/M metagenome (IMG submission 13797) | reverse complement strand
CGCTCGGCCCGCATGGGGTTGCGCTTGTACGGCATCGCCGACGAGCCGATCTGCTCTGCCTCGAAGGGCTCTTCCACCTCCCTCAGGTGCGCCAGGATCCTCAGGTCGTGGGCGAACTTGCTCAGGGAGGCGGCGACGCCGGCCAGCGTTCCCTGTACCGCCATGTCCACCTTCCGGGTGTAGGTCTGCCCGCTGACGCCGTACGTCTCCCGGAAGCCCATCTTCTCACCGACGCGGCGGTCCAACTCGTCCACGGCGTCGTGGTCGCCCTTGAAGAGCTCCAGGAACGAAGCCTGGGACCCCGTGGTCCCCCGCACACCCCGGAAGCGGAGGGTGTCGAGGCGGAAGGCCAGCTCCTCCAGATCCAGCATCAGGTCCTGGATCCAGAGGGTGGCCCGCTTTCCCACCGTCGTGGGTTGGGCCGGCTGGAAGTGGGTATAGGCCAGGGTGGGGAGGTCTCGCCACTCCCGGGCGAAATCGGCCAAGGCCTCGACGCACCGGATCAGCCGAGCCCGGACCAGGGTCAACGCCTCGCGGTGCAGGATCAGATCGGTGTTGTCCCCGATGAAGGCCGAGGTCGCCCCCAGATGGATGATCCCCCGGGCTGCCGGGGCGTCGTCGCCGAAGAGGTGGACGTGGGCCATGACGTCATGACGGAACCGGGCCTCGTACTCCGCAGCCCGTCCCAGGTCGATGGACTCCAGGGATCCCCGCATCTGTTCAAGGGCCTCGGGAGGGATGGGCAGCCCGAGCTCGGCCTGACCCTCAGCCAAGGCGAGCCAGAGCGCTCGCCAGGTCCCGAAGCGATTGAGAGGGCTGAAGACCGTCTGCATCTCCCGAGAGGCGTATCGGGTCGTCAGAGGGTGCTGATATCGGAGCAGCTCGGGGAGTTCGGAGGTGGTCAAGGGTCGGGTCGGGTCAGGGGGACTCGGGTGGACGACGGAGACGTCGGCTCGACGGGGTGGAGGTCGGGCGTAGGAGGAGCATCAGGAGCTCATCGTCCCAGGGTCCGAACACCCAGGCTCCCGTTCCGCTCGAACACGATCTGGACCCTCACCCGCCCGGTGGCGGCGGTGATCTGTTGGAAGAGTCGGGCCGCGTCGTCCGCGGAGGCGATGGGGACGGTGCCCTGCTGCGATCGGACCTGGACGAGGACATCTCCAGCGCGGAACCCGAGCTGCTGGGTGCGCTCCGGCGAGATATCGACCACCAGGGCGCCTTCCTGACTGGAAAGCCCTCGCTCGCTCCGGATCTGTGGCGTCACCGTGATCAGCTCGATGTCCTGGAGCGCCTGGACCCGTGCCGCTGTCATGGATGGAAGGGCCCGAGCCTGGAGCCGTACCGGCCCCGCCTGATCCTCGACCTGGAGCTCCACGGTCTGCCCGATGCGCACGTCCAGGAAGACGTCTTCCCAATCCAGGGGTCCGGCCAGCGGCTGTCCGTCGGCGGCGAGGATCCGGCGTCCGGCGAGAAGCCCGGCCTCCTGGGCCGGGGAGCCTCCCACTACCTGGCTGATCAGGACACCTCGGGTCCGGCCCCAGGCGTCGCCCTCGGCAGGCTCCACTTCAAGGCCGAGCCACGCCCGCCTCACCTCGCCGTGGTCGACGATGTCCTCCGCAACCCGGAGGGCACGGTCGATGGGGATGGCGAAGCCGAGGCCCTCGCTCCCACCGCTGCGTGAGAAGATGGACGAGTTCACGCCCACCACCTGGCCCAGCGCGTTGACCAGAGGTCCCCCGGAGTTCCCCGGATTGATCGACGCGTCGGTCTGAATCATCCCCAGGTAGAAGCTCCGGTCGTTTTCGGAAGGGACGATGTGTCGCCCCAGGGCGCTCACCACACCCGCGGTGACCGAGGGCTCGGAGTTGGAGATCAGGTTGCCGAAGGGGTTGCCGATGGCCACCACCCACTCGCCGATCAGGAGGTCCTGCGAGGTCCCGAGCGGCACCTGGGGTAGCTCGGCGTCCGGGCCGACGCTGAGGACCGCGACATCGGTAAGGGCGTCCGCTCCCACGACCTCCGCGTCCAGGTCCGTCCCGTCGGGAAAGGTGACCCGGACCTGCTCGGCGTTCCGGATGACGTGCTCATTGGTCAGCACCAGGCCGCGGCGGGCGTCGATGACGAAGCCCGAACCGTAGCTCGCCCTCCGGCGCTCGGTGGCGTAGGGAGCGAAGAAGCTGTCCCACAAGCTCCGGGGACGGGCTTGCTGGGTCGAGAGGACGCTGATGGTGGCAACGCCGGATGCGACCCGATCCGCCGCCCGTACGATGGCCGTGCTCCGGGACGAGGTGATCGTGTCCTGGATCACCTGGAACGGGGCGCTCGTCGAGACTCTCGCCGATCCGCCCTCCCGGTGCGCCTCCGAGGCCCGCTCCGAGGCCCCGACCGACGCATAGGCGACGGATCCGGACTCGCCACCGCCCTCGCAGGCTGCGGTGGAGAGACCGACCCACAGGATCGGCAGTGTCGCTAGAGCGCGTACTCGATGCATCGGTTTCGGGGCCGTCACAGGTCCTTGCCCAGAGTCTCCCAGTCCGCCAGGAACGCCTCCAGCCCTCGGTCGGTCAACGGGTGCTTCAGGAGTTGATACAGGACGTTGGGGGGAAGGGTGCCGCAATCGGCCCCTTGCAACATGGACTCGACCATGTGCATCGGGTGACGGATCGAGGCGGCGAGGATCTGGGTTTCGATGTCGTAGTTGTCGTAGACCTGACGAATCTGGGCGATGAGCCCCATCCCCTCGGCGGAGATGTCGTCGAGTCGGCCGATGAAGGGAGACACGAAGGTGGCTCCCGCCTTGGCCGCCAGGAGGGCCTGAGGGGCGGAGAAGCAGAGGGTCACATTGGTGCGGATCCCCTCCGCGGTCAGGGCCCGGCACGCCCGGAGTCCCTCCTCGATGAGGGGCAGCTTGACCACGATGTTGTCGTGGAGCGCTGCGAGCCGCCGGCCCTCCGAAATCATGTCGTCCTTGTCCAACGCGACCACCTCGGCACTCACGGGGCCGTCCACGGCCTCACAGATCTCGAGGAAGATCTCCTTCGGCTCCCGGCCTCCGCCCACCTTCGCCATGAGCGACGGATTCGTCGTGACTCCGTCGATGAGCCCGGCGTCTGCGGCGCGCTGGATCTCGGACACATCGGCGGTATCGAGGAAGATCTTCATATCGTGGGGGGTCTCGAGTCCGTGGAAGGGGGTCTGCACGTCGGTCCGGCGTCGTCGTCGTAGTCGACCCGGGTCAGAAAAAGCCCCTGAGGGGGGGCGGGAGGGGACGTCACCACCTCCCGATCCTCGCCGGCCAGGAGCACCGCAATATCCGCCACGGAGCGTCGCCGACGACCGATATCGACCAGGGTGCCCACAAGATAGCGAACCATGTGGTGAAGGTAGCGATTCGCAGTGATCGTGAAGGTCCAACCAAGGTCGTCCCAGGGCGCCCACTCCGCAGCCTGCACCGTACAGCGGTACCCACGCTCCGGCTGTCCCGCCTTCGCAAAGGCCTCGAACGAGTGGTCTCCCGGGAGCCGGGCAGTGCCCTGGCTCATGAGGTCCAAGTCCAGCTCATCGCCCAGGGCCCAGCACCAGCGCCGGTGGAAGGGCGAAGCGGCCAGGGGCGAGGTCCCGACCCGATACCGATAGGTGCGAGCCCGGGCATCGAAGCGGGGATGGAAGTCGGGAGGGGATCCCCGGGCCTCCTGGATCCAGATTCCCGCCGGGAGCAGACCGTTCAGCGCCCTCCGAAGTCGGTGTGCGGTCCAGCGGTCCGCCGGGAGATCGACGACGGCGACCTGGCCGGTGGCGTGGACGCCCGTGTCGGTACGCCCGGAAGCGACGACGGTTCGCCGCGATCCCGTGATGCGTTCCAGCACGGCCTCGATCTCTCCCTGCACGGTGGGCACATCGGGCTGGAGCTGCCATCCGTGGAGGCCCGCCCCGTCGTAGTGGACGAGGAGTCTGAAGCGGGCGAGGGGAGGGGAGGACACGTGGAAGCTGGGACGGGGGGCGTCGCTGGAACTCCAAGGGGACGCGGGGACTACGACGCCACATCCCGGCCTGACGGGGCGGCGTACCCCACCTACCGAACGTGACCGCGCGACCGCCTCGAGACAACCAGAGTAAATCCATGTCCGAGCCCTTGGCCCCACCCTCCGTCGATCTCCGCCAACTGATCCGACGGGTCTCCGACGGAGAAGACCTGGGGGTGGACGACGCCAAGGCCGCGTTTCGCCTCTTCATGCGGGGAGAGGCCTCACCGGTCCTGATGGGAGCCCTCCTCGCGGCGCTCCGGACCAAGACCGTGGCGGCCACGGAGCTCGCGGGCGGGGTCATGGCCCTAGCGGAGGCCGTCGTTCCGGTGTCGTCCCGGGATCCGGAGGAGCTGGTGGACACCGCCGGAACTGGCGGTGGGAGCCTCACGACCTTCAACATCTCGACGGCCGCGGCCCTCGTCGCCGCAGGCGCCGGGGTTCGGATGGCGAAGCACGGGAATCGATCCTTCACCTCCCGGAGCGGAAGTGCCGACGTCCTGGAGGCGCTGGGGGTCACCATAGAGCTGAGCCCGGAGCGCATGGCCGAGGTCCTGGATGAGGCGGGAATCGTCTTCATGTTCGCCCCGCTGCTCCACCCCGCCATGCGCCACGTCGGCCCGGTCCGTCGCGAGTTGGGCATCCCGACGATCATGAACCTCCTGGGACCGCTGACCAATCCTGCCGGCGCTCGACGGCAGGTGGTCGGCGTCTCGGATCCGGCTCTGGTCCCGTTGGTGGTGGAGGCCCTTCAGGCGCTCGGGCACCTCCGGGCGATGGTGGTCCACGGCCATCCCGGGATGGATGAGTTCAGCCCTCTGGGGCCCACTCGAATCGCCGAGCTCAGGGCCGGCACGGTGGAGCACTACTCGCTGGCACCGGAGGACTTGGGCCTCGAGCCGTCCGGGAGCGAAGGGTTGGAGGGCGGTGAGCCCGAGGATAACGCGCGCCGCATCCGGGAGGTCCTGGACGGATCGGACCGGGGTGCGGCCCGGGCTGCAGTGGTCCTGAACGCCGCGGCGGCGATCCACGTGGCGGATCGAACCTCGAATCTGCGGGAGGCGGTGGACCTCGCTCAGCGGTCCCTGGACTCCGGAGCCGCCGCGGAAACGCTGGACGCCCTCAGGCGCGCTTCGAACCGCTGACCATGGCAGAAAGGGTCCAAGGTCCGGGCATCGGGGCAGCACCCCCAGCCGGGAGACGAAGCTCTCTGAGCACGGGGGTCCGGTCGATCAACGCGGGAAAGATCGAAAGCTGTTCGGATCGCGGGTAGCGCCCGAAGGCCCCCCGACGCTGCGGCACCTTCGACCCGGGGAACCTGTCGGCTCTGCCGGGATCGCGACGGCCGCTCCGGGCGCCCTCGACCTCCCCGGACCCGACGGTGCGGAGTCCTGCGGAGATGCGCCCCCAGGCGAAGACGGTACGCCGGTCTTCCATCGCCCTGCGGCCCTCCGCGGCCGTGCGGTCTTCCATCGCCATGCGGTCCTTCGGCGCGATGCGGTCCCCCCTCGTTCCGGTCGCCATCAGTACTTCCGGATGACGCCCACGACCACGCCCTGAATCTGCACGTCGTCTGCGTTCTCCAGGATGGGGTTCATGGTTGGATTGGCGGGCTGAAGCCGGATCCGGTTGTGAGGCTCCCGGTAGAGCTTCTTCACCGTGGCGGAGTCGCCCCGGACCAGGGCGACGACCATCTGCCCGTCCTCCGCGGTGTCCTGAGCGGCGACGACGATGTAGTCTCCGTCCCGGATCTGCTCGTCGATCATCGAGTTACCCTGAACGCGCAGGACGTAGTTCTCCCGGCCCCGACGCACCATGTCCGGCGGAACGTCGAGGGTCTCCTCGTCGTGAACCGCCTCGATGGGAAGGCCGGCGGCGACCGTCCCGAGAAGGGGGAGTGACCTGCCCGAGGGGTTGGATCCGGTCTCCACGAGTTCGATTGAACGGCTCTCGTTGTAGGCCTTCCGGATGTATCCCTTGCGCTCCAGATTGCTCAGGTGCTCGTGCACGGTCGCCAGCGACGAGTAGCCGAAGTGCTCAGCGATCTCCTCGAAGCTCGGCGCGTACCCCCGATCATCGATGAATTCACGGATGTGGTCGAGGATCTGTTTTTGACGTTTGGTAAGGGGCATACTTCCGCTCCAAGGGAGTGACCCGAACAAGACCCGAACAACCGTACCCGAACGTTGCCCGAAACGCAAGCGGACCGTCCAGACGACATCCTCCAGACCATCGTCGAGTCCAAGCTCGGTGAGATTGCCAGCCTACGCACGTTGCGGGCTCGAATCGAGCGGGAAGCGGTTCGCGCCCGCTCGCCGAAGGACTTCCGAGGCGCCCTCATTCGAGACCGCGTGGCGGTCATCGCGGAGGTGAAGCGTCGGTCCCCGGGGGCGGGGGAGATTCGTCCGGGGCTCCTCCCCGCCGAATGGGCCCGGAGCTACGGCGCCGCCGGGGCCGCTGCCCTCAGCGTCCTGACGGACGGCCCCTTCTTCGGCGGATCGATGACGGACCTCCGGGCGGCCCGGGGCGCCGTGGACCTGCCCATACTACGCAAGGATTTCATCCTGGACCCCATCCAGGTTCTCCAGGCTCGCGCCGGCGGGGCCGATGCCATCCTCCTGATCGTCCGGATCCTGGACGATGCAGCCCTCCGCAGCCTTCGAAACGAGGCGGAGTCCCTGGGGATGTCGGCCCTGGTCGAGGTGCACGGTCCCGGCGAGCTCGATCGGGCGTTGGCGTCTGGGGCGACCATCATCGGAATCAACAACCGGGACCTCTCCACCTTCACCACCGACCTTGCCGTCACCGAGGGGATGCTCGACCGACTTCCAGAGGGAGGCGTGGTTGTGTCGGAGAGCGGGATCTCCACCGGCGAGGACGTGGCCCGCCTCGGCGCCGCCGGCGTCCACGCGGTCCTGGTGGGCGAGGCTCTCCTCCGGGAGGAGGATCCATCATCACTGGCGCAGGAGTTGGCCAGCCAGGAGAGGGCTCGGCGGGGGCCCTCCGGCGGATCCGTTCCGTGATCGACCCGGCGGGTTTCGGTGAGGTCCGGGTCAAGGTCTGCGGCATCACCCGCCTGGAGGACGGCTTGAACGCCGCCAAGGCGGGAGCCGACTACCTGGGGTTCATCGCCTCGGACGGGTTCAGTCGGTCCGCACCCATCGACCTGGGCGCTCGACTGGCGGCGGAGACCGGCGTCCGGATCACGGCGGTGACGGTGGACGAGCCCATCGAACGGTTGGCGCGGATGGGGCTGGAGAGCGCGGCCTCGGTCCTCCAGCTCCACGGTGAGGAGCCGCCGGAGACCCTCGAGGCGCTTCGGAAGCGGGGACCCTGGAAACTCTGGAAAGGTCTGCGGGTTCGCTCCTCCGACGAGGTGAGTCGCGCGCTGGACCGGTACGGCGAGTGCGCCGACGGCATCCTCCTGGACGGATGGCATCCGGAACATCGAGGGGGGTCGGGAGCACGGTTCCCCTGGGACCTGGTCGCCCCCCTTCGCGAGTCCTTCCCACGGGATCTGGACCTCATCGCCGCCGGGGGTCTCACCCCCTCCAATGTGGCCGCAGCGGTGCTCGAGTTGCGCCCCGACGTGGTCGACGTCAGCTCCGGCGTCGAGATGGAGAAGGGAATCAAAGATGCCGGCCGGGTCCGAACCTTCATCGAAAACGCCAAGCGAGCCCGACGGACGACGCCCTGACATGACACCTGAGACGATCGTACAGAGCCAGCGGTTCGGCACCTTCGGCGGACGCTACGTCCCCGAGACCCTCATGGCGGCCCTCGACGAGCTGGATGCGGCGTGGCGCGAGGCCCGGACCGATCCAGCCTTCCAGGCCGAACTCGGCGACCTCCTCCGGGACTACGTGGGGCGGCCCAGCCCGCTCTACCGCGCCCGGCGGTTGGAGGAGGCAGTGGGGGCGGGACCGGTCTACCTGAAGCGGGAAGATCTGAACCACACCGGCGCCCACAAGATCAACAACACGGTGGCCCAGGCTCTCCTGGCCCGTCGCATGGGCAAGCACAGGATCATCGCCGAGACCGGCGCTGGGCAGCACGGTGTTGCCACGGCGACGGCGTGCGCCCTCTTCGACCTGGACTGCGTGGTGTACATGGGGGCGGAGGATGTGGAGCGCCAGTCGCTCAACGTGTTCCGGATGAGGCTGCTGGGCGCGGAGGTCATTCCGGTGGAGTCCGGGACCCGCACGCTGAAGGATGCGACCAATGAGGCGATCCGGGACTGGGTGACCCATGTCGGGGACACCCACTACATCATCGGGTCGGTGGTTGGGCCCGATCCGTTCCCCCGCATGGTCCGGGATTTCCACGCCGTGATCGGCCAGGAGACCCGGGACCAGATCCTCGGGTGCGAGGGTCGGCTTCCTGCAGCGATCGTGGCGTGCGTCGGAGGCGGATCGAATGCCATGGGCATCTTCCATCCGTTCGTGAAGGACGAGGGGGTGGAGCTGATCGGTGTGGAGGCGGCGGGGGAGGGGATCGCCACCGGTCGTCACTCCGCCACCCTGTCTGCGGGTCAGCCCGGCGTCCTGCACGGAGCTCTGAGCTATCTGCTCCAGGACGAAGACGGACAGGTCGCTCCGGCCCACTCCGTATCCGCAGGACTGGACTACCCGGGGGTCGGACCTGAACATTCGTATTTGAAGGATGTGGGTCGCGCTCGGTACGTCTCCGTGACCGATGACGAGGCGCTCGCAGCCTTCGAATCCCTGTCCCGGCTGGAAGGGATCATCCCCGCACTCGAGACCGCACACGCTGTGGCGTACCTGATGACCATGGGAGAGGAGTATCGGAATCGGGGTCCTCTGGTCCTGTGCCTCAGCGGCCGGGGCGACAAGGACGTCGTCCATGCGGCTCGGCTCCTGGGCCGCTCCCTGGACGAGGTGCGGTGAACGAGGCCCCCTCACCCGGCTCCGGCGAGGTTGAGGTCGCCGCCCTCCCGATAGAACAGATTCGGGAGTTCTTCGTGACGCTGGGGAAGGCGCTCCGTGCCTTTCAGCTCTATGACGAGAACAACCCGGTCTACCAACGATTCGTCCAGGCATTCGGTGGCGCGTTCCGGGATTTGTGGGAGGAGCTCGATTCGCTCCACGTCGTCGTGGAGGAGAATCGTCTCCTGGTCGAGGAGGCGGTGGTCTACGAGAACGCCACGCGCTCCGAGTCTCTGGCCTTCCTCCTCTACAAAGACGGGCTTCGGACGCTGACGTTCCGCCCCGGGATCGAAGACGAATCCAAGACGTTTCTCGCGGTCCTCAACCAGGCTCGCCTGGCCCGGGCGGAGGGGGACGACCTGGTCACTCTCCTGTGGGAGGCGGATCTGGAGTATCTCCGCTACCGGCACATCGATCTCCTGGCGGAAGGGTTGGAAATCCCGGAAGCGGGGCCCGGTGGCACCGAGGCGGACTTCCAGGCCGTACTGGAGGCCGAGGCGCCGACGGAAGAGGAGGTGGAGGGGGCGGCCCAGGCCGCGGAGGAGGCCGCTCCCCAGACGCTCAACCGAGAAGACTTCAACCCCACGCTCTACAACCTGGACGCCCGGGAGATGGAGACGCTCCAGGCCGCCATCGCCGACGAGATGGCCCGGGACGTCCGCGAGGCGGTGATCGCGGCCCTCTTCGATCGGCTTGAGGAGCCCCTCCCGGATCGCCAGAGCGAGATCATCGGCATCCTGAACCTCCTGGTTCCGGCTCTCCTGGCCCGAGGGGAGCTCGCTGCGGCGACCCACGTACTCTCGGAGCTTCGGGCCGTCGAGTCCCGAGGAGGCGTGCTCGGGGAGGACCACCGCCGTGACGTGGCCGTCCTCCTGGACCGTCTCTCCAGCCAGGAGACCCTCGGCGAGCTGGTACAGGCCCTGGAGGACGGAGCCATCAATCCGTCCCCGGAGCTCCTCGGCGGCTTCTTCGGTCACCTGAGGGCCGGCGCCCTGGGGACCTTGATCCGGGCATCGGAGACGACCAAGTCCCGGGAGTTGAAGCCGGTGCTTCGGCGAGCGGTCGCGGGAATCGCACAGCGGAACCGGGAGGCGTTGGTGGGCTTCCTGGATGCCCGGGACCCCGTTGTCGTCACCGGAGCGCTCCACCTGGCCGGGCAGATGGGGGTCCGAGAGGTTGCGCCTCGGCTCACGGGCCTCCTGTCCCACGCGAGTCCCGAAGTCCGCACCGCAGCCGTGCAGACGGTGCTGCAGCTCAAGGCCACCACCCTGGCGAGTCACCTTCTGGACACCCTCCTGGACCCGGAGATGGAGGTGAGGGTCGCGGCGGCCAGGGTCCTCCAGGCCATGCGTTCCCGAGGGGCGGCCGGGCGGCTCCGGGACATTCTCCAGAGCAAGGAGATCCGAGCGGCGGAGCTTTCGGAGCAGATTGCCATGTTCGAGGCCTACGGCTCCGTCGAGGACCCCCAGGCCGTTCCCTTCCTGGACAAATACCTCAACGGGAAGGGTTTCCTGGGACGCCGAGAGCCCGGGGAGATCCGGGCCTGTGCCGCGCTGGCCCTGGGCAAGGTCGGGTCGGAAGAGGCCCGCTCCTCCCTGCGGAAGGCGGCCACCGCCGACGACCCCGTCGTCCGGAATGCCGTGGGCCGGGCCATGCGAGCCATGCAGGACGTGCGCCGATGACGCTGACGCAGGAGCAGGGGAGAAAGATCCTGACCTCGCTGTACGGGGCGCTCCGGGCCCTCAAGCTCTACCCCCTGGAGAACGACGCCGTACAGAAGTCGCTGGATGAGCTCCACTCCGGAGTCTCGGCGCTGTTGGAGGCCGAGGAGGGGATGGAGCTTCGGGTCGTGGGAGAGTTCTTCTTCCTGAACGAGACCCGCCTTCGCCTGGATCTCGGGAACTTCGCCACCTTCGGGACCGTGGCCCAGGTCCTTCAGGATCACGAGATCGGGGCCGTCGAGATCGCTCCCGGGGTGGCCCGGGGGGAGTGGGCGCCCTTTCTGTCCCTCCTCCTTCGCAAGCCTGACGGTGCCGACCCTCACGCCGCCTTCCTGTCTCGCCTGGCTGGAACGCCGGTGGACCACATCCAGGTCCGGGCCTCTCAGGAGGTCTCCGGGGAGTTGGACGAGGAAGAGGCGATGGAGCAGGCCAAGCGGACGTACGCCCAGTCGGTGAAGGTGGCCAAGGACATCCTGGGAGACGTCCGCCTGGGGAAGGCGGTCAACGTCCGCAAGGTGAAGCGGGCCGTGCAGGGGATCGTGGACCAGGTGCTGAGCAACGAGCCGTCCATGCTCACGATGACCACGCTCCGGGACTTCGATGAATACACCTTCACCCACTCGGTGAACGTGTGCATCCTGAGCGTCATCATCGGTCAGAGGATCGGCCTCGATCGCCTGCAGCTCTACGAGCTGGGGATGGGCGCCCTCCTCCACGATCTCGGCAAGATGCGGGTCGGGGCCGAGGTCATCAACAAGGCCGGGTCCCTGGACGAGGAGGAGTGGCTGGCGCTCAAGGAGCACCCCACCGACGGCCTCCTCCTCCTCTTCA
>JGI12210J13797_10008105_pt1 | contig 11520 bp, 5 predicted proteins | sample ElkSlonscriptome_3_FD_13797 | JGI IMG/M metagenome (IMG submission 13797) | reverse complement strand
ATACGAGCCCATCGCCAAGGAGCTCGAGAGCGTGCTCAAGCGCTTCGAGGGTGAGGGTGGCGAACAGAAGTTCTACGAGTTCCTCATCAAGGTGCGCGATGGCGAGGCCAAGCTCTCTGCCCCCGTAACCCCCATCGTCGAGGCCGCGCTCAGCGACCGTCAGCTGCTCCGCAACATCGAGTACGTTCGCGTGCTCGACGAGGAGCTCGCGCGCTTCAACAAGGCTCCGGCATCGTTCAAGAACTCTCCGGTCGGCGCCGACGTCGAGGACAACATCGCGATCGCGAAGACAGCGGCGGTGCGCCAGACCGGCATCCTCGCCCGCAAGCGTTACAAGCGGAACGTGGACGAGCTCAAGGAACACCTCCGTAGCGCACAGAAGATCATCGTCGACATCACCAACGCGCAGCGAAAGAAGATCGACGAGGAGATCGCGACCGGCCAGTGGACGGCCGAGGACGCGTACGAGTTCGGCCAGGTTCCCGCCGACTCCGAGCACCACATCTGGCCCTTCAACGGCGAGTACTGGCGCGACGAGTTGGGTTCCTACCGCCAGGTCGTCGAGTCGCAGTGCGGCGGCGCTCAGTGACCTTCAGCGTAGAGTGACCCCGATCGCACAGTGACGACGAAAGAATCCCGCCGACCACGATGAGTTTCCAACCGAGGGGCGGCACAGCAGGCACAGCGAACGAAAGTTCACTCGCCTGTGCGCGGCCCCTCGACCATTTCGGACTTCAGGAAAAGCACACATGAGGAGCAACAAACAACTCCGACGACGCGTCGCCACCTTGCCGACCGTCATCGCATTCCTCGCCCTCGCTCTCACCGCCGCGAGCGGCGAAGCGCAGGCGCAGCAGTGCATCTCGCCGGCAGCGGAAAAGGCGCTGAACACCTGCCCGGGCGGGAAGTTCAAGGCCAACGTCACCAAGCGTCCGCAGGTCAGCTTCACCACGGCTCCACAGGGCCAGAAGAAGAAGAACCGGGTCGACGAAATCAAGCCGCCGTCGGCCAAGGCGCTCGAGAAGATCGCCGAGCGCGACGAGCGCCAGGCGCGCCTGAAGCCGAAGGTCCGCAAGCTCCTCATCACCGAGATCGCGAACGTCGAGCGGCTCTACCGGTCGACGCCGAAAAAGGACAAGGATCGTCCTCGACTCATGCGGCGTCTCGCCGAGGGTTACGTCGAGCTCGAAGCCAGTGCCTTCCGCGACAAGGTCACCGCCGAGGTCAACGCCCAGAAGTGGCGCAAGAAGAACCCGAAGAAGGCGGCGGCCTACAAGAAGAAGTCGCAGAAGGCGGTCAAGGTCATCAAGGCCGCCCGCAAAGCCGCCATCAAGTACTACCGCAGGCTCAAGAAGAGCTACCCGAAGTGGTGCCAGTTCCCCAACCAGAAGAAGGGGAGCCGCGGCTGCATCGACGAGGTGCTCTACTACCTCGCCTACGAGTACGAGCAGGCCGGTGACCTCGACAAGGCGCGCGACGTCTACCTCGAGCTGACCGAGAACTGGAAGGACTCGCGCTTTGTTCCCAACGCCTACCTCGCTTTCGGCGAACTCTACTTCAACGAGGCTCAGGGCAACCCGAGCCAGTGGGCGGTCGCGGCCAACTTCTACAAGCGGGTGAAGACCTACGATCCGCCGGGCAACAAGCTGTGGGGCTACGCCACCTACAAGCTCGGCTACGTCATGTGGAACCAGGGCGAGTACGGCGACGCCATCGATGAGTTCAGTCAGGTCATCGAGTTCGGCAAGAAGTACTCCAGCCTTCCCAACGCCTCGGGGCTCGCCAGGAGCGCCCGACGCGACATCATCCCCGTGTACGCCCTCGCCGGCGACCCGGCCAAGGCCTACACCTTCTTCAAGCCGCTGAGCGCCAAGGGCGACGACGGCAGCACCTACGAGATGATGGAGGACCTCGGGCAGAACCTGCTCGACACCGGTCACTACGCCGAGGCCATCGTCCTGTACAAGGACCTCATCAATCGCCAGCCGCGCGGTGGAAAGGCCTGCTTCTACCAGGCTCAGATCACCGAGGCGACGATGGCGCTCAAGTCGGGCAAGAAGGACCCGATCGTCGCCGAGCTCAAGAAGCAGCTCGACGTCTACTCGACCTTCATGAAGGCCAAGCACCGCGGGGGCGACAAGCTCACCTGCGCCAACACGACCGCCGCGCTCATGACCGAGACGGCCATGGCCTGGCACCTCGAGGCGGTCGGTTCCGGTGGCGTCCGCGGTACCAACGACGACAAGACCATGAAGCTGAGCGCCGACCTGTACCAGCTGGTCGTCGACAACTTCACCTCGGAGCAGTTCAAGCAGTTCAAGTTCCCGCGCATCGTGCGGGAGGACTGGCCGAGCGTCGCCAAGATCCGCTACGCCATGGCGGACCTGCTCTACTACCAGAAGGACTGGGAGAAGTGCGGTCCTGCCTTCGACGCGGTCGTCGCGGAGGATCCGAATGGTCGCAACGCGGCCGAGGCCGCCTTCGCGTCGGTGCTCTGTTACCAGAACATCTACGCCAAGCGCCACGCCGACGGCTCCGATCGCGAGGGCGGCGGTCTCCTCGACGAGGACGCCGGCGACAAGACCCAGACGGACAAGCTCAAGCCCAAGGAGTTCACCAAGGAACAAGAGGGCATGATCACCGCCTTCAACCGGTACGTCTGCTACATCAAGCCCCCCGAGGGCGACAGCGAGGCGTCGGAGCAGTACGTCGAGGTCAAGTACGCCCGCGCGCGCACCTACTTCGAGAACCAGCATTGGGAAGAGGCGGCGCTCGCCTTCCGCGATATCGCCATCAACCACCCCAAGCTGGACGCTTCGCTCTACGCGGCGCAGCTCTATCTCGAGTCGCTCAACGTCATGGGCAGCGTCATGCAGCCCACCAAGCCGCAGTGCTTGGACATGATGGCCGACGACGTGCCGAAGTTCGTCAAGAGCTTCTGCGCTTCGAAGGAGCAGCAGGAGGAGAACGAGGACCAGTGCCGCGTCTTCCTGCGCATCGAGCGTGACATCAAGGCCCTCCAGGCCGCCGAGTACATCAAGAAGGCGGACAAGGTCGCCGATGCGGGCAACGAGAGCCCCATCCCCCTCTACGAGAAGGGCGCCGAACTCTACCTCGATCTGTGGAAGACCTACGGCAAGGAGACCTGTCTCCTCGACGACAAGAAGGCGCGCGAGGAAGGTGACTGCAAGAAGAACGCAGCCATCCTCTACAACGCCGCGCGCGCTTTCCAGGCCGCCCGACTCATCGCCAAGGCCATCGCCGTCCGCAAGATCCTCATCGACCCCCGCTACCACCTGACCGACGCCAAGGCCGAAGACGGCTCGACGCCGGCCATCGAGGCGGTCTTCGAGATCGGCGGAAACTACCAGGCCATCGCGGTCTACGACCTCGCGGCCCAGTGGTACGAGAAGTTCGCGAACGAGAACCCGAAGCACGAGAAGGCGCCCGATGCGCTCAGCGATGCCGTCGTTCTCCGCCTCGGTCTCGGTCAGAACGCCAAGGCCATCGAGGATGCGCGCAACTTCAACACGCGCTACGGCCGCGACCGCAAGCAGGCGACCAAGGCGGCCCAGATCGCCTTCGCCATCGGCGCGCACTACGTCGAGAAGGGTGAGTACAAGGACGCGCTCGACGCGCTCGGCCGCAACGCCATGCGGCAGATCGATCAGAACGCGACCCCCGACGTGAAGATCCAGGCCCACGCGCTCCTCGGTCGCATCTACGCCGAGCAGGGCAACTCGCGCAACGCCGACAAGGAGTTCGGCACCGTCAAGAACTCCTGGAAGGATGCCGACAAGACGCAGCAGGCCATCATGGCCATCCCCGGGGGCCAGGCGGCCAACGAGCGTCGTCTCGGCAAGACCCTGACCGCGGTCGGCGAGGCGCTCTTCTACTTCGCGGAGAAGGAGCGCGCCAAGGCCGACGCGATCACGATGCCCGAGTACAAGGGCAAGGGTGAGCGCGCCGATGTCGACAAGTTCGTCAAGAACGACATCAAGACCTGGATGGACAAGAAGGGTCCGGCCATCAAGGAAGCCTCGAAGGCTTACCTCGAGATCGTGAAGCTCCGGCCCGCACCGCCCCCGCGGTGGGTCATCTCCGCCGGCGCCGCCGTCGGTAAGATGTGGGGTGACTTCGTCGCGCAGTTCCGCGCTGCTCCTTACCCGAAGGAGTGGGACCGCGACGGCTTCATCCCCGGCACCGAGCCCCCCCTGATGTGGGCCGAGCTGCGCTCGACCTACCTCGCGAGCCTCGACGCCGCTTCCGAGCCTTGGAAGCGGCAGGCCAAGGGCGCTTACCTCACGTGTCTGCAGTACTCCGTGAAGTACCAGTACTTCGACCAGGACAGCCGCAGCTGCGAGGAGTGGCTCTCGAAGAACTACCCGAACGAGTTCCACCTCATCGACGAGTTCCGAGGCTCGCCGACGCGGGTCAACTCCGGTCTCGACGAGCGCCCGCAGGCCCTCAACATCGATGGCACCCCCGTCGTCGAAGACACCCGTGAGGCCGAGGCCAAGGCCGAGAAGACCGACAAGAAGGACAAGGACGCCAAGTGAGCATCCGGAGGAACCGAACCATGCAGATCACGAAGCGATACGGATTCCGAAGCGCCTTCCTCGTGGCGTCCGTCGCCCTCCTCCTCGGGGGGAGCACCACCGCGTGCGGTGGCTCCCAGACCGCGGGCGGGGGCGCCGGCACTGCGGGTGGGCCCACCGACAGCCAGGGCAATGCCATCAACAAGGCCGCCCAGAGCGCCTACAAGGACGGCCTGGCGAAGATGAAGGCCCACGACAGGGCCAACGACTGGACCGACGCGGAGTGCGAGGCCACGGCCGCGCTCTTCGTGAAGGCCGACGAAGAGCAGGACGGTGGGTTGCTGCGCGCGCAGTACAACGCGGGCGTGGCGCACCAGCGCTGCAAGCACGACGAGAAGGCCAAGGAGTACTTCAGCAGCATCCTGAGCAAGGACGAGAAGTTCCACCGGGCCCGGGTCCAGGTCGCGCTCTACGAGTACGCCAAGACGAAGGACATCGAGAAGGCCATCGGGGAGATGAAGCAGGCCATTACGGACGCCGAGTTCAAGAACGAGGAGGCGCTCGTCAACCTGGCCATCTTCCAGATGACGCGGGACTCGGATCAAGGCGACAGCGGCTGCGACGACGACTTCGCCTGCGCGAAGCTGAACCTGCAGCGTGCTCTGGCCATCAACGACTCCTTCATGCCCGCCTTCAACCAGCTCGCGGTCTACTATCTGCAGTCGGCCAAGAAGCAGGCGGGTGCCAAGCAGAAGAAGACGGCCAAGGCCGGCGGCGCCGAGCGCTCCCAGGTCAACACCCAGGCCTTGGAGCTCGCGGCCCTCGTGTGCTCGCAGGCTCTTCGGAAGAACCCCGACTATGCGCCGGTGCACAACACGTCGGGCCTCATCAGTGCGGAGCTGGGCGACCTCAGCTCGGCCGCTCGTGCCTTCGGACTCGCGCGTAAGCTCGACAAGAAGTTCTTCGAGGCGCACATGAACTACGCGGCCGTCAACCTGAAGTTCCGCGGGTTCGAGCAGGCGAAGGCGGCCTATGAGGACGCCATCAAGCTCAAGCCGAACGATTACGAGGCCTACCTCGGGTTGGCGTTGGCGGTTCGCGGTCTCATCACGCCCCAGAACGAGAAGGCCAACGTGGCCGAGGCGGAAAAGTACCTCCAGAAGGCCAAGTCGCTCGAGCCCGAGCGTCCGGAGACCTACTACAACGAGGCCATCCTTACCCAGGAGTTCAAGGCCCGCGAGGGTGGTGTAAAGGCCGAGCCCACGCTGATGCAGGCCAAGAGCCTGTTCGAGGAGTTCACCAAGAAGGCCGAGGCCAAGGGTGGCTTCGACGATACCGTCGCGCGCGCGAAGGAGCGCATGGAGGAGATCGACCAGATCATCGCCTTCAACAAGCAGACGGCCGAGATGCAGAAGCAGATGGAGCTGATGAAGAAGCAGCAGGAAGCTCGCGAGCAGCTCGAGAAGGATCAGAAGAAGTAAAACCTCCGAGGGGATCTGAACAGGACGTCGAAGGGATGACCTTTTCGGAGAACTTCGGAACCTTTGGTGGTCGGTCGTGTCTACCCCTCCGAAGCCAGCGACATCCTCTCGGATACGCGGGCTTCTCGGGCCACCGCCCTCAAAGGGCCCCGGATCGAGTTCCGGGGCCTCGTTGGATGGGCCAACGGAGGGCGGTCGGAACAGCCGACCTTGCGGAGCTCAGGACACCATCGACGCCAAAGCAAGCGAGACGCGAGCCGCAGTGCTTGACGCAAGCCCACAGCGTTGATTACAATCCTACTGTAATTTACTCCAATTTTCTAGGGAGAGTGGAAAATGGCTCGTGCGAACGTATCTAGCAAGGTGGCTGCCCTCGCAGCTGGTGCCCTCGTGTTTCTCGCGTCATCCGCGGTCTTCGCCCAGTCGGCCAAGTCCACCGATTCGGATGATGGAGACGGGTATGGCTACGAATTCGCCGACGACCCGCTGACCGCGGGCGGCTTCGGCCCGAACGACGCCACCATCCGGGTTCGCCCGGGGCCCATTCGCCGAACGCTGATTCGGCCCCGGACCTCGTTCGTCCCCGAGATGTTGAAGTCTGTTGAGGATCTCTAGGCCCACGCGCTGCCTCGGGGGATGATTCCTCCCGGGTGGCGACTCAGCCTCACGCGGGAAAGACCACAGCTGCACTCAGGCTGATACGGACCTACCGCTCACTACGCCGATTCGGCTACGGGAACTGTGCCCATGGATGGCAAAAAGAAAGTTGCGCTGACCTTTGCGTTCTACGAGGGCGACCAGCTCGTCCGTCGAGAGACGGTGGCCCAGGACATCGTGAAGGTGGGGAAGGACCCCAAGAGCCACCTTCGGGTGGACGACGATGCTGCGTCGCGCATGCACGCCGTCATCGAGGTTCAGGAAGACGTCACGCTCATCGACCTGGGGAACGAGACGGGCACCATGGTCAACGGTGCCCGCGTCAACAAGTGCAAGCTGAATCCGGGCGACCAGATCCAGATCGGCAACACGCTCATCGTCCTCGAGAAGATGGAGGAAGGTGCGGCGGTGGCTCCGGCCATGGCCGCCGACGGCGGCGATGCAGCTGGCGGCGGGGCGGCGGCAGCCGTTCCTGCGGGCGGCGCGGCAGCCGGAGAGGACATCCCGGCCCCGCCGGCGATGAACAATCCGTTCGGCGCCAGCGGCGGCGGCGGTGCGGCGAACCCGTTCGCGGTGGCCTCCCCGTTCGGCGGCGGCAACCCGTTCGCCGCCGGTGGCGGTGGCGGCTCGGTGGGCGATGACGCGGCGGAGGGTACCTACGAGTACCAGCTCATGAAGAGCGGCCCGGACGTCCCAACCGAGGAGGTCGAAGGTGCAGCGACGGCCCTCGAGGTCCGTATCCTCTGGGGCCGCAACATCCTCCAGGTGGACCACCTGTCCCCGCCTCGTAGCTTCTACGTCGGTGAAGCGCCCGAGGGCGCGAAGGGCATGGAAGTCGACTACAACGTTCCCCAGGACAAGCTCGGTACGTCGCGCGCACCCATCGTGGTCAGCGACGGCAGCACGTCCTCGGCCATCCTCCTCCCTGGCGCCTCGGGCACCATCGAGATTCAGGGGCAGCCGAAGATGACCATCCAGGAGGCCATTGCCCAGAACATGGTGCAGCCGGCTTCCGAGGTGAGCGGGGCCCATCAGGTGCCGCTCACCAACGGCACCCACGTCGTCATGAACGTCGAGGACCTCACCTTCGAGGTTTCGGCCGTGGCGCAGGGCAAGAAAGTGGCCTCGGCTTTCACGCTCGCGGCGCTCGTGGGCGGCGCTTCGCTCTACGTGCTCGGCTCGTTCGTCGGCCACACCGGTCTACTCGCCGCCATGGCGATGATCATGCCCGACATGGGCGAGACCGGCGACGACTCGCTCAGCGATGATCAGCGGTACCTCATCCAGCAATACCTCGACGCTGCGGCCGAGAAGGAGATGGAGGAGAAAGAGACCGAGCAGATCACCGAGGCGGATGCCGACAACAACGAAGGCGGCACCGGAACCCGCGCCAAGGGCGAAGAGGGTTCGATGGGCAACCCGAACACCAAGGCGACCGGTAGCCGTTACGGCGTGAAGGGTCCGCAGGACAACACCGACCCCCACGTCGCGCGCCAGGCGGCGCTTCGCGACGCGGCCGAGTTCGGTATGGTCGGCCTCCTCAACTCGGGTGCGGGCGGTGATCCCGATGCACCCACGGCGCCGTGGGGTCGTGACGACTCCCTCGGCTCGGACCCTCTGAGCGCCCGTGGAAACATGTGGGGCGACTCGATCGGCGACTCCTTCGGCGCGGGTGGCCTCGGCCTCTCCGGCATCGGCGAGGGGGGCGGCGGTCGCGGTGAGGGCATCGGCCTCGGCAACATCGGCACCATCGGTCACGGGGCGGGCACCGGCACCGGTCAGGGCTTCGGCGCTGGTCACGGTCGCCTCGGCCGCTCGCACCGGGCGCGGCCGCCGCGAGTGCGGATGGGGGCCACCAACGTCAGTGGTCGTCTGCCGCCGGAGGTCATCCAGCGGATCGTCCGCCAAAACTTCGGTCGCTTCCGCCTGTGTTACGAGAGCGCGCTGAAGAACAACCCGAACCTGCAGGGTCGTGTGGTCGTCAGTTTCGTCATCGGTCGTGATGGCTCGGTATCGTCCGTCGGCGGCGGCGGAGACATCCCGGATGCGGGCGTCATCAGCTGCGTGGCCGGTCAGTTCCGAAGCCTGACCTTCCCGCAGCCCGAGGGCGGAATCGTAACCGTCAGCTACCCGATCGTCTTCACGCCGGGCGGCTAGCGGCATGGGCTGACCCCCGTAGGGGTCACGGTACGGATTCACACCCCATCGCGTCTTGGACGTGGTGGGGTGTGATGCATTTGAAAAGCGACGAAAAACCACGTGATGGCGCTGGACTCCGCGGAAGGGGCGAGACTATTCTCGGGTCGCTCACATGGGCGTGTGGCGTGACGAGAGCGGAGATTCTGGCGATGCAAACGGTGTCGCCGCTGCGCCCGTATGTCCGTCTCAAGTGGAGACGGTCTCCTGAAACGGATTCCGGTGGACGAGATGTTGAACGCCTCGGGCCGCCAACGAGATGCAGACACGGAAGGGACGTGTGTTCGAATGAAGTTCGGTGTGATTGCGCTTGCGGCCACGATGGCTCTCTCGGTGATGACTGGGTGCAGCCGTCACCGCCAGGAGGCCGTCAAGCTCGCGAACCAGGGTGACGCCATCGTCGACCTCGACCCCGCCGGTGCCATCGAGAAGTACCAGAACGCGGTCAACCTCGACCCGGCGAATCATCGCATCATGTACAAGCTCGCCAGGGCCCACAAGAAGAAGGACGAGTGGGACAAGGTGGCGGAGGTTCTGGGACGGGCGACCGACCAGGCTCCCAGCTTCGCAAACTACTGGAAGGAGCGCGGCTACGCGCTCTACAAGCAGGCCGAGGCGGGCAAGATCTCCTACGACGAGCCGAAGGAGCCCTTCAAGAAGTGCTTCGAGGCCGATCCCAATCAGGAGGAGTGTTACTACTGGTTGGCTCACTCCTTCCTGTGGAGTGACAAGGAGCAGGACGCTCTCCAGTACTACACGAAGGCGATCGAGTTCCGGCCGAGTCGCATCGAGTACTACGCGCCGCTCGCCGATCTCTACATGCGCCTCGGCTACCTCAAGGAGGCCGAGCAGGTGCTCAATGCGGCCAAGGAGCTCGCGGATCCGAACAAGGACGCGCAGGACCTCTTCGACGTGCACACGCTCCTCGGCGGGGTGTACCGCGACAAGGGCGACCTCGAGAAGATGGTGGCGGAGTTCGAAGCCGCTCGCGCGCTCAAGAAGGACGACCCGTCGAGCCTCTTCAACCTCGGCCTCGGTTACGCGAAGCTGAAGGGGAAGAAGGCGGAAGCACTGCAGCTGCTCAAGGGCTTCCAGGCTCGCGGCTGTAAGAGCAAGAAGGCGCAAAAGCTCTACAAGAGCGAGTGCGCGCAGGCGCGCGCCGAAATGCAGCGGCTCAAGGGACCGGGCACCTGACCCAGACCTGCGAGCACCAACGGACCCATCTTGCCCCACTCTCGTCGGAGCCGGGGCCCCACGACTCGATTCCCAGACCCCTGAACGAACTTAGCGAACGGCCCCGGCCACGTGTCTTGGTTTGGGGCTTCCGGGTGATGACGGTTTTGCCGCGAGGTTGACGCGCGACATCATGGACCAATCCCAGCGACTGAACGAGCTCGAAACCGCCAAAGACTGGCCTGCACTAGCCATTGCGCTCGAAGAAGCGATCGAAGGAGAGGAGGAACCGGACCGCCGGGCTGACCTCTTCCTTCAGATGGGGCACCTGCTGGCAGACAAACTGCTGCAGGGGCCCCGCGCGCTGAAATTCTTCCAGAACGCGTGGAAGCTCCGTCCGGCGGACGTGAATCCGCTGCTGGAGGCGCGCGCCATCTACTGGGAGCTGGGCAAGTTCAAGATGGTGGACACCGTCTTGCGTCGCAGCCTCGAGGTGGCTTCGGACCTGGTGAAGGAGGCGATTCTCTTCGAGCTGGGCCAGGTCAACTGCGACCTCGACAACCACGAGGCGGCGGCTCAGGCCTACGCGGCGGTGGCTCAGGCCGGCGGCGACAAGGCCGACCTCGCCCGCGAGTGTTTGGAGGATCTCAACCAAACGGAGGAGAGCTTCCAGGATCGCGTCGACTTCTTGGTCGCCGAGGCCACGGAGCAGTCCGACCTCGACCAGCGACTCATGTCGCTTTTGCGTGCCGCGCGCATCGCGGCGCGCTTCGACATGGCGACCTACGAAGAGCTGCTGTTGTCGGCCTACCAAGCCGACTGCAACCACCGCCAAGCGGCCGCTCTGTACGAGGAGTACATGGTCGCGGCGGGTCGCCTCGCCGACGTGCTCGACACGCAGCGCAAGATGCTCGAGTCCGCTTCGCCCGAGGTGGGGCCGGCCCTGGCGTTCCGCTATGGCGTCAGGTGGACGACACGCCACCAGAACGTCGAACTCGGAGGCCGGCTTCTCGAGCAGGCCGTGATCGGAGACCCTGAAAACGACGCCGCCTTTACCTTCCTCCGCGAGCTCTGGGGCACCCACGAGGGGGACTGGGAGCGCGTCTCGCAGCTCTGCGAGCAAATCGCTGAGGTCACCACGCCCCCGGCCTACGTGATGGCCGAGGCGGGCCGCTTGTGCTGGCTTCAGCTGGGCGACCTGATGAAGGCTCGCCGCTGGTTCGAGCGACTCGCGGCGGCCCATCCCGAGCATCCGCAGCTCGTGGCTTTCGAGCGTCAGATCGGCGAGAAGCTCGCCCCCGGGGAGGCCTCGGAGGTCCCGGTCGAAGAGGAGGCGCCGGCCGAGGCGGAGGTCCCGGTGGACACCGCCGAAGAGGAGACGCCAGCGGCGCCTGAGGCTGCCGAGCCGGAGCCCGCCGAAGAAGCCGAGGAAGCCGAGGAAGCCGAGGAAGCGGAGGCCGACGAAGCCGACGAAG
>JGI12210J13797_11185848_pt1 | contig 11525 bp, 10 predicted proteins | sample ElkSlonscriptome_3_FD_13797 | JGI IMG/M metagenome (IMG submission 13797) | reverse complement strand
GTGGGAATGGGGAGTCGCATGGACCTGTCATCGACCGGAAATCATTTCAGTCATTTTGTGGCTCAACGCTTTATCAATAATGACTACCTGTGGGAGCAAGTCCGTATGAAAGGGGGCGCATACGGATCCTCCTGCAGTTACACCCATCTGGATGGAACCCTTACCTTCTCCAGTTACCGCGATCCGCATCTGGACCAAACTCTTAACCTCTACCTCCAGGCAGGCACCTGGCTGAAAAATCTTCAGCTCAGCAAAGAGGATTTAGAACAGGCACTGATTGGAACTCTTGGGAAAATGGCCCCACCGGAACGTCCCTCTTCCATGGTCTCGAAAAGTTTTTTCCGACATTTAATCGGACTCCGTCATGCCCAACGGGAGCAGTTCTGGAGAGAAATTCTCGAAACCACACCCTCCCACCTTCACGCCTATGGAGACGCCCTCACGGAAGCTTTTTCCAAGGAGCAGCGTATCTGTGTGCTCGGCGGACAAGTCGCCTTGGAAGAATCAGAGCATCACCTGCACATCACCAAACTGATGTCCTAACACTATCCGCGGTTCACCATCCATGCACTGAACGATTCGATCCAGGAAAGTAATTCCTCCTGATCCGTAGCGTTCAGACCAAGACCCTCACATTGAGTGAATGCCTTTTTATAGCAGTCTAACCACGCGTTTTTAGCCGCCTCGTCAATGTGAAAGGGGATATGTCGGGCCCGCATACGGGGCGGTCCGTGTTTTTGGATATAGAGCTTCGGTCCTCCCATCACCCCGTACATAAACTCCGCCTGTTTTTCTGACGCTTTTTTCAAGTCGGCATCCCTTTCGGGAAAGAGACCGTTAATGGGGGTTTTCCGAAAAAGCTGATATTGAATCCAGGACATCTCATAGAGTTGTTCTAATCCAATCTGATCAAAAAACTGTGGGGCGGATTTCTGGGGAGGGCCCTCCGGGGGTATATAAATTTGATTATCCATACTCAAAAGTGTACAGTGTGATTATGGAATCCCAAAGCAAAAACACCGTTCTCCTCACCGGGGCCTCCGGTCTGGTTGGAAAAGCAATGACCCCCCTGTTGAATCAACCGTGGAAAGCTCTGCGGCATGGAGAAGAAGGGTGGGATCCGGAAAACGGAATCTGCACCCCCTCTCACCTAGAGGAATGCTCAGCCGTGATTCACCTCGCTGGCGAACCGATTGCTTCCAAACGCTGGTCCGAGTCCCAAAAGCAAAAGATATACGATTCCAGGGTAAAAGGTACCCGTGCTCTCGCGGAAGCCATGGCATCCATGCAGACGAAACCGCAAACCCTCATTTGTGCCAGTGCAATTGGGTATTACGGTGACCGGGGAGAGGAAGCACTTACAGAAACCGCCGCTCCCGGAGAGGGGTTTCTATCCGAGGTTGTCAAGGCATGGGAAGCGGCAGCAGATCCTGCACGTGAGGCCGGCATACGGGTCGTGCATTTACGACTGGGAATCGTACTCTCGCCCAAAGGGGGCGCGTTGGCAAAAATGCTCCTGCCTTTCAAATGTGGCCTCGGCGGAAAAATAGGGAACGGCCGAAATTGGATGAGCTGGATCCATCTTCAGGATGCCGCCCGGGCATTTGTCTACTGTCTGGAAAATTCTCAAACCGAAGGTGTTTTTAACCTCACCGCCCCCCACCCTGTCCGAAACTCGGAATTCACCCGTACTCTTGCTTCCGAACTTCGAAGACCCGCACGAATTCCCGTCCCGGCTCCCTTATTAAAACTGGCCCTTGGTGAAATGGCGGAGGCCTTACTACTCAGCAGCACCCGAGCTACCCCTTTGGCTCTGGAGGCTTCCGGATTTCAATTCGAATATCCCCATTTAGAAAATGGCTTAAAAAGCTTTTTTTAAATTCATGCAAAAACTTTTCGCAGGGCTATGCGGCCTTTTATTGATCCCTTGTGCGGGTGGGCTTGTATTTGCAGTGTATCAGGAGTTGGTGGCGATTCAAATGACCGAAAACTCCAGCCACCTCCTCTATTCATTTGTGGGAGGAGCCGCAGTCTGGATCATTCTGTTTTTTATATTTCCCCGCCCCCTTCGCAGCTATATTCTTGCCCATGAACTCAGTCATTTACTGGCGGCATGGCTCTCCGGAGTGAGGGGAGGCCGGTTGAGAGTGGGATCCGAAGGAGGCAGTGTTGAGGTTTCCAAAAGTACGATTTGGATTGCGTTGGCTCCCTATTTAATTCCTTTTTACAGTTTACTCCTTCTCGCCCTGCATTGGATAGCCTCTCTCTGGTGGGATCCGGTCTATTGGCAAAAAGGACTTCCGTTCGGACTCGGTTTTACCTGGTGTTTCCACCTAACCTTTACGTTATACATTTTGTCGGTTCCCCAAAGTGATGTTCAACCCTACGGACGCCTCGGAGCCTACAGCTTTATTCTATCGGGAAACCTGCTCCTGCTCTGTCTGGCCCTTTTTGTGATCAATGATCAACCCGTGATCGACGACCTCCACGCACTTCTCCATCTGCAACAGAAAGCTTATCGTTTTGCAACCGATCAGGGTCATCAGCTGATTTCTTTGATAAAAAATGCAATATTTCAAGGCTGACTCCGTTTATAGAATGTGTAACGATACCCCCCATGGAGGAAACCCACCTTGAAAGCCTGCTCCAACAATACCGCGATGGCGACCTTAACGCCCTCGGAAGGATTGTGGACCAAACCCGCGCTCCCCTCTACCGCTTTATTTATGGACTGGTACGGGACCCTCATGTCGCGGAGGACGTCTTTCAGGATGTGTGGATCCGGGCTGTCAAGGGCCTGCACCGTTATCAAAGCGACCGACTGCTGGCCTGGCTTTTCCGAATCGCCCGCAACCGGGTTATCGACCTCAGCCGCAAACGAAAACCGGAGTACAGTCTTCAACAACCCGTTTCTTCACAGAATGCCGACACCGCCACGCTTGAAACCTTTATCGCGCATCCGGATCAGGGTCCGGAACAGGAATCCCAAAACCGGGAACTCGCCATCCGTATCCGCGATGCCGTGGACCAGCTCCCTCTCGAACAACGGGAGGTTTATCTAATGCGCACCGAAGCCAACCTCGCCTTTAAAGAGATTGCTCTGGCCCAAAACGTGTCCATCAATACCGCCCTCGCCCGCATGCACTATGCGCTCCGCTCCCTGCGGGAACTCTTAGCGGACGACTACGACGATCTTTACTCCCAAACCCGAAAATCATGAACACCCGAGAATTAGAAAATGCCATTTTACTCCGTGACAGTGGAGAACTTTCCGAAGCCGAATGCCAGGAACTCGATCAGGCCCTCGAAAAGGACCCTGCTTTGGCGGCCTTTGCCGAGGAAGTGCGGGTTTTAATGCACGCCGGTACTTTCAGCACTAATCAAACCGTTCCGCCTTTGCCGGATCAGAACAGGGAACGAATCCTTCTCTCCCATAAAAAACCGGCAGTGAATAACATGCCCCGCATTCTTGCACTGGCCGCGCTTCTGGTCTTAGGACTGGGCTTACTTCCACATCTTTCCCGGAAACTCCAACCTGCTCCTCAGGTGTACATCACAGAAATTGAACCCCTGCGCCCTACCCTCGATTCAGAAGATCCCGTTCTGAGCACTCTGGAAAATTTGGAAACCGAACTTGCTCTGTGGACACTCTTACACCCTGAAGATCCTGATTTCTTGGAAAATGAGAACGACTGGGCCACTGCACTGCTTTCCCCGGAGGACTCAATATGAAACCCCGCTTGATTCTTACTCTCACGCTTGCACTCGGATGGCTCTCTTCCGCGTATGGCCAAGTACAGCCCCCTCCCCCCCCTCCGGGAAACCGGGGAGCCGGTATGCACAGGGAAAATGGAGAGATGAAACCCCGAAAACCATCTCCACAGGTAAGGGACTATTTAAACCAGCTTCAGGAAAGCGATCCGGATGAATACGAACGTCTCATAAACCTACGTAAAGAAAACCCCCAAGCCTTCCGTATGGAACTTCGGAAAAAGGTCTGGAGGAAAGGAAATAAACAAGGCCGCCGAAAAAACAAACACCCCCGCTCTCTACAGGAGGAAATTTCCACCCTGCAGAATGCCTCAACGCCGGAAGAAAAAGAGGCGGCCCTTTCCGACCTCAGAACCAAGGTAAGAGAACGGGTGGAAGAAAACCTTAACGAACGTGAAGCCGCTATTGAAAAATTCCGCGAGCGGCTTAAACAACTTGAGGAACAAAATGAACAGGAACGCATTCGAGTAGAAGAGATTGTGGATCATCACCTTGAGCGCATCCTAAACACCCTCAACACACCGCCCCCGAATGACTAAATGGACCCCCGCCCGCATCCGGGCACTCAAAGGCAAAGATCCTTTTGCCACCGTCACCGTTTTCGACTACACCAGTGCCCGGTTTGCCGATCAGGCGGATTTTCCGTACCTCTTGGTCGGTGACAGTCTGGGAATGACCGTACTCGGACACTCCAGCACTCTCCCCGTGACCATGGACATTATGGTGCATCACACCTCCGCGGTAATGCGGGGGGTGAAAAATGCTATAGTCGTCGCCGATCTCCCGTTCATGAGTTATCAGGTAACCCATGACCTCGCGCTTCAAAATGCAGGTCGCTTGCTGCAGGAAGCCGGAGCCGACGCTGTAAAACTCGAAGGCGGAGCCGAACGCGGTCAGCTGATCTCGCGAATCGTCCAAAATGGAATCCCCGTCACCGGCCATATTGGACTAACCCCTCAGTCTGTCAAAACCATGGGATATCAGGTACAAGGCAAATCGTCGAAACAGGCCGAACGGCTCAAAGCCGATGCCCTGGCCCTACAGGACGCAGGTGTCTTCTCGTTAGTCATCGAAGCCTGTCCCACCGACCTTGCCGCAGAAATCACCGCCTCCCTTGAGATTCCCACCATTGGAATCGGAGCCGGCCCACACTGCGATGCACAAATTCTCGTCTATCATGATTTACTTGGACTCTTCCCCGACATGAAGCCCAAGTTTGTAAAACAGTACGCACAGCTCGGAGAGCAAACCACCCAGGCACTTAAAGCCTACCAGGAAGATGTAAAAACGCGCCGCTTCCCCGCAGCCGAAAACTCCTACACCTGACACCAACCTTCCTGTACCTGCCGCCCCCCTCCGAAACCACTTCTCGCACTCTCAGCCCGAAATGCAATTTCAACTTTTGTAACATCACACCATGAGCCTGTTCACCCAAGCCAGTACCCTGTTGACCCTGCGGCCACGGGTGAAAGAAGAACCCCCGCTTCTGATCATTTCCAGTGGGGTTCTGACCTCAATTTTCACTCTGGGACTTTCTCTCAAACAGATTGAAATCGACACCCGGATCAAGGAAATCCGTATCCATCATCGAATGATGTGGCTGATAAAACGCACCCTTACTCTGCGCTTCGATGCTTTGTCTCATCTGGAGTATACCTACAAATCCATAGGCACATCCTGGGGATGGAGTTTCAGTGGTTTCGGCCGCCAGGATGAGGTGGAGGTGTTCACCCTTGCCGTCGTCGATCAGGACGGACGGGAATATCCTCTTTGTTCCTATCGTGGAGAAGGCTCGGTTCATACCGGGTGGAGCGGGGTCTTATTGGGAGACGATTCCACGATGGATTTTACGGGAACCCAGGAGGGGGAATCACGTCAATTGCTCAGGATGATTAAAGAAATCACCCAACTCCCCATCGGGAAACCCTTTATGGAGGATCTCCCCAAAAAAGCGTGTCCGAATTGCGGACGGGAAGTAGCGGAATACGCCGTAAAATGTATTTATTGCGCGACGAAACTGAATCCCTGAACCCCAACAAATTCAGGGGGCATCCGGTGCATTTTTCCGGGGGTCAAAATTCATTTCCGCTTTGATAGTAGCACCCGATTCATTTTGGCCCTCCAACCTGAATTCAATCTTTTCGGGTAAGAAATCCATAGGGATCCCCTCCTCCAATTCCTCCCAGCTGACCTCCTCTCCATTCAGAACCATTTTCGTGTTCTTAAGAAGGTGGACCTGTTTATTTCCTTTGATGTGAAAGAAATAATCCAATTCAAATTTTTTAAGGATCCGGCCTTCCCGGGTTTCCGGATCCAGTTCCATCACATACCGCATATCCAAGGTGCGTAAAAGAATGAGGTTTCCTTCTTCCCGCCATTCATAAGGGACCCCCTCACCAAAAGCTTTTCCATTCAGAGTTAAGTACAATTTTTCTTTTTCCTGATCAAATATCAGAGTTGACGGCGCCGTCTCCAACAACCGAAAACCATAGGGCTGCACCGTAAAACGAATTTCCCCGGTCAGAGATTTTTTCAATTCGTTTACGTCCTCATCCTTGATGCCCTTGACCACGATGCTTAGGGTTCCTTCGAGGGGGTTCTCTCCCATGTCAATTCCATTTGCTTTTAACCGAAGATCTTGAATGATATGTTCTATTTCCTCCTCCGTCGCCCCGATCATCCCCATCCCGCGCCCCTCCTCTTTGGCTTTACGAAAAAGGGCCAAGGAATTTGAATAGGCATTGGCAGCCCGCTCATACTCTTTTTTACGACTGTAAATGGCACCCAGACGGTTATAGGCATTAATATCATAGACCTCTCCCCGGGGGGGAATTTCCAGGATTTTCATCCATTCCCGGGCTGCCAGATAATCCTGCCCAATCCGACCCAGCACCTCTCCGGCCCAATAGTGGGGAGACTCCTCCTCAGGATTCAGCTGCAGCGCGGCATCACATAATCCCGACGCCTCCTGTGTATTTCCTAAATGCGCGGCCGCCGCCCCTTTTAAATACATCAACGGGGCATTTTGGTGAACTACATCCTCATACGCGGTGGCCAGATCATACATCTTTTGATAGTCCCCGGCCTGATACAGATCCACCAAAAGATCAACGGTGACTTCAATTATTTTTCTGCGGGCATGTTCCGGGAGGTATTGCAGTTTCAACGACAAGAGCCCTCCTTCATCGGGGTTGGACAACAGATAAGCCTCCGCCAGGATCTCCGCGCCTGCTACACTCTCCGGCTGTGCGGGTAACAGAGAAATAACCGTTTCCGCCCCCTCCCCGTCATCCATAATAGACATCACCAACGTTTTAGCGGTCGGGGAGGCCTCTCCATTCAACTGGTTGATCAAAAACGGAAGAGAGGCACTCCCCTTGGAATTTTTCACCTCTGTCATCAGAGCTACTTTACCCTCCGGAGGAAGAGTATCCACTTCCAGCAGACGTCGACGAAGATCTTCCGACCAATCGGGACGGATCCCCCCCTCCAGAACAGGCAGCAACTGCTCGGCCCGCCACCGGACTTCCGGATCAGAGCTTTCTGCGGCCTGCCGGACCTGCGGCAGTGCGGAAGCCCCTATGTTCCACAACGCCAGCCCCGCAGCCTCGCGCTCAGCAAAAGTCGACGCACCTAATTGTTCAACAAGATCCTCCACATGTCCGGCATCCAGGGAACCCCCACACAGAACAGCCAGAGAATAGATCAGAAAACGAATCAATCTGTTAGTCAGCGAGCAGAGCTGTGATGATTTCATGCCTTTCCTCGACAACCGTCAACGCACTCTCCGGCTGGCCTGCCCGGCCATACCAGTACCGGGCATTGGAGAGATCTCCCTCCTCCCGGTGCAGGTTGGCGTGCACCCAGGCTCCTTCCGCTTCATCCCCCTGCTGACTTTTCCGGTGAGCCGTTTCCCAGTCCCCTTTTTCCGCATACCATAAAGCCTGTAACGCAGAGCTCCATGCAGGATCCGGTTCAGAATTCGAAACAACATGATCTAAAAAGTCTTGAGTATTCATGGGAATAGCGTCCAACAATATGAAACAAAGATCAATCAAAATCCGCTTATGAACTTGGGCGATGGGAAGCCAGCAGTCAAAAGCTTCTGCAAAAAATCCACAGTGCAAGAGGTGAAATATCTCCGCGATTTCAAGGGAGAATATTAAACGGTACAGGCAAGCCCCTGGCCCCTGCGATTACTCCTGAACCGGGCGACTGATGATTTGATAAAAGATCGTAGTTGTCTCCGGGGGAACCTCCTGAAAAGAGGGCGTTCCTGTACCAGGAGTGAAGGAAGATGCAGCAGGAAGTGCCCCGGGGGTCGAGGCCTCTACCTTTTCATATTCCGTTCCGGTTTTGGTGTCCCAGAATACATGAAGTGCACCGTTGATTTTTTCGAACCACGGATGCAGTGGCGCATTCTGAGGCACCAATTGCACCTGAATCTTATAATCTCCCGTGTTTTGCAGATAGGCCTGTACATTCAGATAATGAATTCCGGCGTCTAAATCCCGGGCCATACGGAAATTCCGCTGGGCGGGGTATTGAATATCGTCCGCAAGCTGGACGCGTTCAAAACTGCTGTTGACGATTTCGCCAATCATGTCCGTGGTGCCTTCGGAATAAAACACCACAGTTGCGGCTTCACTGAGGTCCAATCGAAAGGTATCGATGTCTGTGGACTGCTCGATGCTGCCTTCAATGAGGATGGAATCAACGTCTTCGGGAATGATTCCCGAGGCCTGCGAATAATTCCCTTTGTAATCATCGGGTCCTCCGAGGATCGTAAAGGTGATCGGCAGTTCAAATATTGGCTGATCCGGCGAATTGCTGGTGATAAGCAAGGTATGACTGTATAGCGAATCCTCCTCGGTATCAAAGTTACCCAGAAACAATCCGGTAAAGGTCAGTCTGACCGGAACCCCTGCTCCGGCACCAATGGAACCTGAGACCGGAGAACTGATCTGCAGCCAGGAGGGAAGCGAGGCGGGGTCGATCTGGTAGGTAAGAGTATCGGTTCCCTCGTTGAACAGCATGGCCGTCAAGCTAAGGGGGGGATTATATCGTGGTACGCTCACCTCATATCCCTTGCTGGGATACACGGCGACCTCAGGTTCAATACGCAGGAGGGTCCCACTGTTCTGAACCTGATTGGAGGTCACGATTCGATCGGTGGGGAAAAAGGCGAATACAAAAGAAACCGGTGTGGGAACGGGTGTGGCGAGGGGCTGGGCGTTTATTCCCTCGAAGGCGAGAAAATACAGATAAATCTCCTCGCCGCCCGGTGCCAACTCCCAGTTGAAGAGATGACTGGAATTCTGTCCGAACGCATTGGCGATCACCACGCCCCGGCTCAGATCAAATTCCGCTGACCGCAGAACGTAGCGGGAATTTTCAAAGTCATATTGGATCGAATAATTCCCGGATCCACGAACCTCTTCTCCATTGGGGTCGATCTGCCCAATGGCAATACTTTCCTGGTCATACATCACATAAGCGCAAACAAAATCCTCCGTTCCTGATGTGTCGGTTCCGTCGCCCCGGAGTTGCCTGAACTCCCACCCCTGTTCATAAGGAATCAGGCTCACGAACTGCGTATTATTCTCTGCACCTAGTGCAAACATGGCCCCGGTTTCGTAATTGACAGATGAGGTTGTGCTGGAAGGAGTAATCCGGTACGCACCCGAGGTTCCGTTTGCCTGAGAAAGGGTATATTGGTTAAAAAACAACAAAGAGCTGACATCATTCTGATGAGGGTAAAAGCTCAACCAGTTGTTCCAGTGAAGGTGCACCAGGCCAGCTTTTACGTTGGCGACCTCTTGCCCATTTGGCAGGTTGGAGGCCAGCCAGGACCCCTGCGGCCAGTCTGCCAATGGAGCTTCGGTCAACTCGCCGGGGGTTTGCAGAATCGGGGTAAAAATACCGATACCCCCTGCCGCGGAAGCCAGGGTGGCCCCCGTGCCTCTGGGAACCGGCGCGACCGCCAAGGTTTCCTGTCTGAGGGGACTCCCGTCAATTTCCAAAGTGGTATCCCCAAAGTTTGGAAATTCTCCGGCAACAAAAGCAAAGCCGTCGGTCTGATCTAAAATTTCGGCTCCGGTCGTGTCCGAGGTTTTGAGCAGAGACACAAATGCGGCATTCACATCTTCTACCAGCCTGTAGAAGGGGCCGGATCCCTCCGGAAGTGAAATCGTTGTAAACGAATCGGGCGATCGGGGGTACAGGTCGGTGTTGGCATACTGCCACTTCACCCCGTCCTCCGATTCCAATAATCGCAGATCCGTATTTCCGGCGCTCTGGTAACGGATGAGATCCGTACCGCCGACTTTCTGAACCTGAGCGTAAATGCCCGATTCAGGCACGTACCGCACATGAAGGGAATAAGGTCCTGTGTTAGTACCAAAGGATTCGACTTTTAAATAATGGGTCATTCCGCTGGTCAAACTGGCGGACCCCAGAATGAAATTCCTGTTGTTACCGGAAAGGTCGTCGTTCGAGGCAAATACAAATTCATCCGCTCCTCTTACCAGTGTACCCATGGTATCCAACCCACCGGTTGTCCAAGCTTCGACGTCCATACCAGGAGGGACATTCAGCGCGAACCAATCGACGTCCGTGCCCACTTCAATCTCCCCCTGAAGGATGAAATCGGTTTCCGAGCCGGTGTCATAGGCGGTTGACAGCGTCGAGGGGTAATCGTCGGCAGGCCCCTCCACGTTGAGAACGATATCCAGGAAAACGGGTTCCTGCCGGGCATTCGGGTCCGTGCAACGGAACTCGAGAGTCGCTTCGTGCCGGCCTCCCCCGATGATCAATTCATTAAATTCCAGATGAATAAGGGCGAAATCCTGATTGCCGATCAGGGTGCCTTCGGTTGGAGAGACGGTTAGCCAGACAGGAGGAGAACTGACGAGCTCGAATCCCAAATAGGAACCCGCAGGTCCGTTATTGCGTATAACCACGACCTCATCCGTAATGGGTTGCTGGGTGCTGCTGGAGAGATTCAGGGAAGTATCTGAAATACTCAGACTGGGGAAGGGAAGCACGTAGATGGACCCATCGGGGCCGTCTCCCCCGTCGGTTACAAACGAAAAATTCCTTCCGCCGGGACCGCCGTCCGCCGAGAGGAGAAGCGATGCGGGAAGCCCCGGGAAAAGAACCTCGGCGCCACGTAAGAGAATGGTGCCGCCTCCGCCTCCTGCACCGTTCCCTCCGTATCCACCCCTGCCTCCCCGGCCGCCGACACCTCCATCACCGCCCTTGCCGCCGGTGGCACCTCCAGGAAGTCCTGTCCGGGAAAGAGGTTCACTGGGAGCCTGCCCGGAATTCGCACCCACGGTGGGTGCTCCTCCACCTTTTCCATCCGCAGTGATTACTCCGTGTACAACAACGGACCCGGTTGCCGTGATTTCCAATGCACCTCCACCGGCGCCTCCTGCCGCACCGGGTGCGCCATCCCCCCCGGCTCCACCGATACCGCCCCATCCGCCACGACCCCCGGGATCAGATGCCCCGGAACCTCCGGCTCCGCCGCCACCGCCGCCGCTTCCCCCCTGTCCACCGCCGCCACTGCCGCCGCCATCGCCACCATTTCCGGAAAAAAGACCGGGAGAAAAAGGATCATTGAGTCGAGGATCCGGGGAAAGTCCCGAGAGGCCGTTCGTACCATTGGCCCCATCGTATCCGTCCTCACCATCTTCTCCGTTGTCTCCTATTGCCCCTGAGGCACCCGGTAATCCTCCCAGGGAAACTTT
>JGI12210J13797_10888076_pt1 | contig 11528 bp, 8 predicted proteins | sample ElkSlonscriptome_3_FD_13797 | JGI IMG/M metagenome (IMG submission 13797) | reverse complement strand
GCCAGTTGTTCCGGGGTAATCAGCACATCAACGCCGCCGAGGGTGTAGAGATTGACCAACATCACGCCGAGCAGCGCGAAGCCGCGCAGTACGTCCATCACGACGTAGCGATCGTGCTTCGTCGTCGGGACGAGCGTGGGCGTGTCCAGGGTCAGGCTCACAGCAGCTCACCGACCGCACCGCGGATCGGCGAGATCGGTTCGTGGATCTTGCGTTCGCGAAAGTCGTCCAGCGAAGCGCCGTCTCGGACGGCGGCCAGCCATGCCTCGGGATCGAACTCGACGCCAACCGGGTTGACTTCGAACGGCGGCCCGGAGAGATAGGCGTTGCATTCATCCGTGGATTCGAAGGCATCGACCTGGAATTCCATCTGGTTGCCGTCGGGATCGGCGTAGTACATCGAAACCGTCAGGCCGTGGTGGACGCACCAGTAGGGTTCGATACCGGCGGCCTTGCAGCGCAGGTCGTTTTCGAACAGCTCGTCCAGCGAGGCATAGGACCAGGCCAGATGATCGACACCCACCCATGCTTTTGCTTCCGGTTCCCTGCCCTCGGGATCGATCACCGACAGATCCAGAAAGGCAAAACGATGATGTTCCTCATCAAAGGTCAGAAAGGCCATGGCCGGATTGCGATGCTGTACCCGGGCACCAAACACCGTGGCGTACCAGTCCAGCACGGCATCGAATCGACGCGTGCGATAAACCACGTGGGCCAGTGCCTTGGGTGTCGGAATCGAGCCTTCGGCGCTGCTGGGGCTTTGTTCAGTCATAGAAATGTCGCTCCTCGATGATTCGGCCGTCGCGCACGGCGAAGACCGCAATCTGGCTATGCGGGATTCGCTTGCCGGCATGCGCGATCAGCATGTCGGCGAAAACCGCGAAACGATTGCCGGTAACGAATGGGCCATCAAGGCTCAGGTCCTCGATGCCGTGTGTAGCCAGCCAGCGCAGGGACTTGGCGCGAACCGCTTCGATCCCTCGGCACACGGCAGCCGTGCCATCGGGCAAGTCATGCGGCTCGATGCTGACTACATCCTCGGCCCAGTACCTCTCGCCGGCGGCGCGAAAGTCGCCGCTCCGCCACAGTGCGACGAAGTTCGCCGCGACTGATGCCACATCGGGTTGATGCTGCGGGCTGTCAGATTCCATTGAAGAATGTCCAGGAAGAATCAGCGGCGCTGTCTAGTTGCGTCGATGTTGTTCTGTGGGTCAGCTGCAAGAGTTGCCGCACTGCAAGGGAGCGGAGCCCCCCGCAGTGCGGCGATTCGATCTGTAGATTCGATTGATCGATCCAATCAATTACTTCAACGTGATCTCTCGAATCGTGTACTCACCCTGGATTTCTCGAATCTCGTTGTAAAGCTCGAGCACGGTCGCGTTGCTGGCATCCATGTTCTCGCGACCCCAGGCTTCCATGAACTCGTTGTAGCGCTCGCGACTCGGCGCCATGGCGGCTGAATCGGGGAACTTGATGACCAGCATCAGATCAAATGCGCCTGCACCGACGGCCTGGTTGGCATAGATCGCGTAGTCCTCGAGATGTCCCAGTGACTTGGCCATCTCGTTTCCTGCAACCCAGGTCGACTTCAGACCTTCAAGGTAGATGTCCAGGGTGCCGGGATCGAGCTTGACCATCGTCACGCTCCAGACCGCATCGGAGATGTCGTAGTCTTCCCAGACCTCGAGTTGAGCGTTGGCTGGCGAGGCAATGAACAGCGCGGGCAGCAGGAATAGCGAAGCAGTGAGTGAACGAACAAGATTGGAATATTTCATGCGTGTTCCCTTTTTGGTGGTTGATCATCCGGATTGACCGGCATCGGTTTTGGCACCTTCGTCAATGATTGATCGCCTTGTCAGAGCTGCTCGATGCATTGGGCCGGTTTGATTGGCAGTCCGTGGCGGCAGCGGTCGCTTTCGGCGACTGAGGAAGCGTGAACTGCATCACATAACAGCTTGCTCCGACCCGGGACATCCGATCAAGAGCGTCAGCGTCAGACTTGCGTCAGTGTTTCAATTTCGAGCGGAAATTCGAGCGTCCGTGCCGTCGGGAAGCAGGTCCGGCGGTCCGTATTTCTTCCAGGCGGTCGCCAGACCGATGCTCTCGGCGAAGGGGAGGAACCGGGGGTCGAGTCGGATCTGCCGGATCGGCTCGAGATCGGCCCAGAGCGACATCAGGCAGAACATGTTGGCCGGCGTGATCTGGGCACCCAGGGTCTTGAAGACCATGTCGGTATATCCCATCCAGATGGCCGGCTGTACGACGCTGGTATCGCAGGGGTCGTGCAGGGTGGCGTGGAGTTGATCGAGCAGCGCGCAGTATATTTTTCGATGCAGGGCCCGCCCACTGCACACGCCACGGGCGGCGATCTGCCAGAAAGTGTAGAGCGCTGGCTCGCCCAGCGGCCGGGAGCCGGCCGGCGGGAACATCGTCTTGTTGATCAGATGCCGGGTTTGCAGGTACTGGGTGACGGCCTGCTTCCGATCGCCCGAAGCGGCGGTGGCCACCGCCAGCCACATGGACGGCATGCCGAGGTCGACCATGCGCTGGCCTGCGGCGATGGCGCCATCGATATCGCCGAGGTTGAGCCGGGCCACCGACAGCATGGCCTGATTGCGTCCGTTGACCGGATCCTGATCGACCGCCGCCTCGATGTAGGCCAGGGCTTCGCGGGTGCGCCCGATGTAGAGCAGGAACGAGCCGAGCCGCAGCACCACGTCGGGATTGCTCGGTTCGAGCCGGTAGGCTTCATGCGCCAGATCGAGCGCGCCGACCGGGTCGTTCTCGGTCCAGCGGTGAATGCCGAGCATGGCGCGGGCATGGCCCTGGCCGGGATCGAGCTCGATCGCCTTCATCGCGCAGTCTGACATCCTCGCGGACTGGCCGAGCCGGTCAAGGCACGGGGTGTAGACGACGGTGTAGACATGCGCCTCGGCGAGCGCCGTCCAGCAGGCGGCAAAGTCAGGATCGATCTCCAGGGCTGCCTCCAGCAATTCGATCGCCTTGGCCAACACGCCATCCCCGATCGCTCGCGCGGTCAGCGCGCGGCCCTGGAGATAGAGAGCATAGGCGCCCTTGTCGGCGGTGCTGTGGCGCTGGACTGGCTTGGCAAGCTGTTGCTCGAGCGTCGCATTGAGCTCGCGAGTCACAGCCCCGGCGATGGCCTGCTGCAGCGTGAAAGGATCATCGATATCGCCGTGGAAGCGGTCCGACCAGCACGCGAAGCCATCTCGCCCGTTGATGAGTTCCAGATGCACGCGCACGTTCTGCCCGTCGCGGCGAATCGAGCCCTCGACGAGTCGCGTGACGTGCAAGGCCCTGGCGGTCTCGGCCAGGCTCATGCCGGCACGATCGAGCAACCGCGACGACCCACGGCCGGCGACCCGAAGCTGCGGCACCTGGCCCAGAGTGGTGACGAGTTCGTCGAACAGCCCCTGGCCGAAGACGGCCAGCTTGTCGTCGGACTCCCCGGTCACGAAGGGCAGGATCGCCAGGCGAATACTGGAATCGCCAGCCTCAGACTTAGGGGATCGATCGCGCCAGGTCTCACGAAGCTGGTAGCGAGCGTGGTCCACATCGCGCCCGCCATCACTGGCCAGTGCTGTCTCGACCGCCCGCTCCAGGCGCTGTTCGACCCGGCGGCGACGCGCGGCGAGCCAGTCGCCGAAAGCCGGGCCGAAATCCAGGCCTTCGAGGAGCTGCTGGCTGCCGATCGTCAGCAGCCCTTCGCGCGCCTGGGTAAGACGGCCCGCCGCAAGCTCAGACTGCAACAGGCCTAGATCGGTGGTCACGACATCGGCCCGGATCGCGACGTGCTCACGCGCGACCTCGAAGGGATCGAGGCAAGCGGTAGCAATGGACTTCTTCAGCTCCAGCAGGGTCTGGCGCAGGCTGGCCCGCGCCTGGGCGCGAAACTTGCCGCGCCACAGCAGCTGACTCAACTGCTCGCGTTCGATGGGCTCGCCGGGTGACAGACAGAGCAGCGCCAGAACGGCCAGCGCCCGCTTGCTGGTGATGACAATCTCGCTGCCATCGCCAGCAGCCAGGCGAAACGGCCCGAACAACGTAGCGCGCAGCGGTGCATCCCCGTCGGCGTCGGTGCGACTCATTGCAGCGCGGCGCGTGGCTCCCCCCGTGACGCTCATGCGGCCTCGTCGGTCAATCGGTCCGGCCAAAGCCTCCCGTCCCGATCCGGGCCCTGGCTCACCGACTCTCTTCCACCGATTCGGATATCACCGTGCACGCATTGTTCCCCGTTCCTTGGCCGCTGATCCCTGGCCCCTACTCTCTGACCCGCTCGAGATAAATGCTATGTCGCTGCAGTCGCTGCGCCATGCCCTCCTGATCGAGCTCGAAACGAATCGTTTCGCCCAGCGTATCGTCATCTCTTACGCGCCGGAATTCGTCGCCTTCGACGTGCTGCAAGGTCGCCATGGCCTGGGCCGGGCTGGCGGTGTCGAGCTCGAGCAGCGCCAGCCGATCGTTCCAGGGCAGGACCAGGGCCTGACCCCAGATGCTGGCGTAGAGGCCGGCGTAAGCCTGAAGGGACGGGTCGCGTTCGATGGGCTCGTCAGGAGCACTGAGAGCCTTTTCGATCGCTGGCGAAATCACCTCAAAGGCCTGGGCGGCATAGTCGCCCGGCGTGGAGCCAATGGCGCTGGTCAGGACGATCACGCCGATCTTGCTGGCCGGCTCCAGGCGAAATTCCGTGTAGTAGCCCGGGCAACCGCCGCCGTGGCGGGCGAAGGTTCTGCCGCCCTCTCGCCGGACGCTGAAGCCCAGGCCCCAGGTCATCTCGAAGTCCTGGTCGACCCAATGTACGCGCTGCATCTCGCGCAGGCTGGAGGCCCGCAGCAGTCCATCGCCCTCACCTTCCAGCGCTCTGAACTGCCAGCTGGCGAACCTGGCGAGATCGTTCACCGTCGAGGCGTACCCGGCCGCGGGCGCAATGCCTCGCGCCTGATACGGAGCGACCACGTCGCGCGTACCGTCACGCTTCAGGTTCGTGTGCCCAATAGCCAGCTGGTCGCCTCTCAGGTCAAGCGGCATATCGGTCGTCGTGGACTCCATGCCGAGTGGATCCAGCAGCTGATCGCGCATGTAGTCGTCATAGGGCTGTTCCGCCACCGCTTCGACGATCTCGCCGGCCAGGGTCAAGCCCAGGTTGGAGTACTGCCAGTAGTTGGAAGCCGGATAGAGGGTCTGCTGCTCGCCCAGGCGCTCGCGGATCTGGGCCTGGGTCGGGAAGGGATAGTTCGGATCGGTCCAATAGGGGAAGTCCGATTCACGCGGGAGCCCGGCCGAGTGAGTCAGTATCCCGCGCACGGTGATCGGCTCATCGTCGGCGTGGATATCCTCGATATTGAACCAGTCGAGGTACTCGGCCACCGGTGCATCCAGGCGCACCCTGCCCGCCTCGCGCTGCTGCATCAACGCAATGCTGGTGAACAGCTTGGAGATTGAGCAGATCGAATAGCGCGTCTCCGTCGTCGCCTCGACGCCGCCCTCCGGACTGGCCAGGCCGAAAGCACCGCTGGCGATCAGCGTCTGATCATGGACGATCCCCCAGGACACGGCCGGCACTCGGTTGATCTGGGCGTCATAGCGCATCCACTCGCTCCACATCGTGACCGCATTCGCCACGTCGGGATGGTCAGCCAATGAAGTGGCTTCCGATGCCCAGCCAGCCGTGGTGCCGGATGCCGCGATCACGGCGGCAATGACTGTCTTTTGCAGCCCTTCAATCGATCCCGTCATATTGATTTCCTCTGATTATTTTCGCTGTTGGAAGCCACTATCTCTTTGACTCAGGCGTTGTCCGCTGACCGCCCCGTCGGAGGCAGGTGTCGCATCCTGCCTAGCGCGGACAGCGCGAAGCATATAGCGCATAGTGTCGCGCTCCGTTCTCTCGCCGACTCCATTGGCAGCGACGGGATAGTCGAACGCTGACATCGACCCAGGCATTGCAAGGATAACCCTGTCGGGGTCACTTTAATCTCGGCCCAGGTTTCGTCAGACAACAGGCCCGATTAACCCGGCATGCAAGTAGACCATATTAGGGCGACAAGTAGGCAGTTGCTGTCGCTTAAATGGGGAAGCTTAAGAGTCGGTCCTTCGGTGTGCGCGAGCGCAATGAGAATTCTTCGTAGAACCTTTTGCAAAACCCCGCCAACCTGGATTGGGTAGGATTTTCATAGAACCGGGCGAGCTACTTCAGCACTGGGAAGCGATTCGACTGTATTCGGTATTGCATGAGTGTCTAACGCTGTTCGCTTGAGTGTCTAACGCTGTTCGCTAACGAAGTTGCGCGCGCCAGAAAGCACTCTCGAATTCGCCAGTTTGAAAACCAATATGACTAGCTATATTTGCGTTAACCGGGCTTAGCAAGCGCGCCGCTGAGCCCGGCCGATACGCTATGTGCCCGAACGCCCAACAATGATCCATCCGAACAGCAGTATCAGACCTGCCAGAAAAAACATTGAGCCAATCTTTAGTGATGGCACCGGAGTGGCCGTGGAAGGAGCACGAACAATTTCGGCTTTTGGCGTGTAGTACAAACCACCATTGGTACCGACCATCAACTCGAGCGCTGTGCCGGATCCGGAAAGAATCTCTACTGATCGAATGGAGTTCCCCGTTCCTATGCCCTGACGCGAAAGCTGCTCCCACGAAGCGCCGTTATCAACGCTTACGAACAACTCGAACGCGGTCGATGCCACCACGACTCCGGCCACGCTGGGGTGCGCCACGACATCCCAGATCGAGCTGCCCTCCGGTATGCCTGTGCTGGACTTCTCCCAGGAGTCCCCGCCGTCAATACTGCGCCAGACGCCGGCTCGCGTACTCTGTCGAAACCCGCCGACAAAGATTGTGCCGACAGAGTCAATAGCAACCTCCGGAAATGCGAATCCATCGATCAGCTCGTCGAAACTTGATCCACCGTCGGTCGTTCTGAGGATCAGTCCGTCGTTGAAAGACTGATCGGTGCGCGAATGGATGCCGAAAAAGGCTGTCCCCGGTCTTGTCGGATCATCGATTACGGAGTTGGCTTGAAAGTTCAGCCGCTCTGCCGGTGGCTCAAAAACGCGCGACCAGGTACTTCCTGCGTCCGTGGATAGAAACAAACCGGTAAAGTCATATAATGACGGGACGCCAAAGCCACCGGCGATCAGTCGATTGTCATCGCGAGGATCACTCCAGACCAGCAGGCTTAATCCGTCCAAAAACACTGGCGAAGTCGGTGCCAATTCTAACCAGGAAGCGCCTCCATCGGTCGATCGAGCCGGGATTCCTAGTCCGTCAAACACCGCAACAAGAGTTGAAGGGTTCGTCGAAGACGCAACCGGTCTGTACAGGGAGTCGTTGAGGGTTGTGCGAGGGCGAAGGTCGGACCAGCTAATGCCCTTGTCCGAACTCGAGAGGACAGTGTACGTCGTATCCGCATAGATCGTTTCGGGAGCTGCTCGGTTGGTATTCATGCGCTCCACTGCATGACCACGGAATCCTTGTGCTCTCAAGGACCAGTTCTCGCCGCCGTCGACACTGAAGAAAAGCCCGGTATTGGAGAGAATGAAAAGACGATCACTATCGCGACGGTCGAAGTCCAGAGCCTCGGGGAAATCGATCATCACGGGCAGCGTGATCGAAGTCCACGAAAGTCCGTTATCCGAACTCCTGTGGATTCGGCCTTCAGAGAGCGCGAAGATGATTCCAGTTGTGGACTGAGCCGCGAAGTCGGTAATCTCCTGAACAGGATTACCTTCGGGGTCGAGCAAGTCAACGCTCGCTGCTGTCCACGTGTCGCCGCCATCGGTACTTCTGAATACCTTGCCAATTTGAGTTTCAGAGAACAAGAAGAGAATTCCCGAAATGCCAACGGTGAATTCACTTATGCGTTCGGGTGCATTAGCCAGCTCCTGCCAGTTTTCTCCCCCGTCCTCCGATTTGATCACGCGGCTGGAGCTAAGTATGAAGACGCCAGACGGGTCCGATGGAGAAGAAATGATTATCGCGCCGGACCGAATAAAATCATCGGGTGCCCCACTGAGAGAAACTGCACGCCAACTTGCCCCACCATCGGAAGATACGAAGAATTCGTTCGCAGCAAGTGCATAGGCCCTCGAGCCATCACTGTTGAAAGAGACATCGGCAACAAGGATGCCGTCATTTTCGTTCACGCTTGCGACGGACATCCACGTCCTACCTCCATTGGCCGACCGCCATACGCGAGGATTGCTCAGGCGCGCTGCCCCAAGCAGGATATCCGAGGCACTCGGACTTTGAACGATTCGAGAAAATCTGACCGGAGAGCCGAAGCTGTCGGATGACCGTGGCGTGCCCACGACAGCACTGAATTGCAAACCGCCATCTGTACTCTCGAACAGTTCACCGACTTGCGAAGAGAGCAGCAGCCGATCCGAATCATCTGCATCGATCATCAGCGCCAGGGCCGGACCGCCGTCCGGCCCAACGTAGCGCCAACTTGCTTCGCTGGAGGGCGAGATCATTCCAAGAATTAGCGCGATCAAGAATGTGGAGTTGGCGAAACTCAAGCGTCGAATCATGGTTTATCTCGTTAATGGCTCAAGCACGAGACGAAAACCGAATTCGATTGCGTGGCGTGGGAGCGGGTGGTGGTTGGAATTGGTGCTTTTGTATCTTTGCCTATTTCCCGTGATCAGACAAGTTCTAACTTTTTGTCCTTTCGTCGCGCAAACTTTCATCCGAAATCTAGAATCGAGCGCTTCGTCAGCGTCCGCTGGGTCAAATGGATTTGCCTTCGAAATCCGGCTTATCGGCCGGGACGGCTCGGATAAATCCTGGACACCCAGACAGACGTGGCGCATGACGGAGCGGAGGATCATCAGTCGTCCAGGTCGACGGGCGCGGCGAAGGGCTCGATGCCGAGGGCACGATGGATCTCGGCCGGTCGATACAGGCGTTGCCCCTGCAGCGTCATTGCCGTTTGGCGAATCGCGTTGATGTCTTCGAGCGGATTGCCGTCCAGGGCGACGAGGTCCGCGGCGTAGCCCGGCGCGATGCGACCGATGCGATCACCGTCGCCGAGGATCTCCGCCGCACCGATCGTGGCCAGGCGAAGTACCTCGGCATTGGGAATTCCGGCTTCGGCGTAGAGTTCGAGTTCACGATGCAGCGTGAAGCCCGCCAGGGAATCGGTGCCGGCGACCAGCGGGACGCCGGCCTCGTGCAGGCGGCGGATCATGGCTAGTAGAGCCTGGGCCGAGGCCGCGTAGCGCTCGGCGTTGTCCTCGTTGATGTCCATCCGTCCGGCAAGCATGGAGCGGCGCACGTTGGGCGGGAAATGGTCGGCCACCATCGCATAGGACGGGCTGATCTCACCGGACCGGTGGCGGAACATGTTATCGAAGATCGCTACCGTCGGGTCGACGACCACATCCTCTCGGACCAGCAGGTCGATGAAGGCCTGCACCTCGTCCGAATCGAGATCGAGCGCATGCCCCTCCTCGGCCACGAGCACGAAGCGAACCGGCGTGCGCGTGTCGTCGTCGGGCCCGGCGAGAAAATTAAGGAACACCATGTTGATGTGCTGAATCTCGTCGAAGCCGTCGCGGACCGCATCCTCAGCCGTCATGCCCGAGGGAATGTGGCCGGACAGGCGGATGCCTCGTTCGTGCATCGCTTCGGCCATCGGCGCAACCCATTCGGGATCGATCGACGAATAGATCTTGATGTGACCATAGCCCCGCTCGTCGATCCTTTCGATGTAATCCAGGGCCTCGTCGAGGGTCTCGGCGAGATTGCCGGTCGGCGCCGCAAAGGGCCCGGCGGCGTCGATGAAGCCCGCACGATAGACGCGCGGCCCGATGGCCGTCCCTTGTCTGAACTGGGCGATCGTGTCCATCAGCCGCTCATGGGTATTGGCCAGATCGCGAACCGTTGTCACACCAGCGGCGAGATGCAAGGCACCATCCGGAGCATTGATATGCACGTGCATGTCCCAGAGGCCGGGGATCAGGCTCCGGCCTTCTCCTTCAATCAGCGTCCGCCCTTCGCAGTCGACCGTTCCATCGGTGCCCACAGCTGCGATCACGCCGTCCTCGACGCGAACACTGAAACCCTCGCGCAGGCGTCCGGCGTCGACATCGAGCACGCGGAAGTCGTTCAGGCAGAAGCTATCGGGAAGCTCCTGAGTCAAGTCCGCCGCGCGGCGACCCAGATGTGCTCGCTCTGCCTCCTGCTGGCGGGCGAACAGGCTCGGGACCACGCCAGCCCAACCCTCGGGAATCAACCCCATCCCGCCCAGCGCCAAGGCAAACATCTCCCGGTCTTCGTCCAGCCACAGGTACTGGGGGTCGAATCCGAGCCCTGAAATGGCGTAGAGAGATACGCTGCGCGAGACACCCTCGTGCTCGACGCTTTCTTCGGCGAGCTTCTCGATACTGGCCGTGCCGCTTGGCAGCAGGGCCATGCGCTGATCCGTTGCCGCCAGCAGGGCCCGGGCAAGCGCTGCCTGATATTCCGGACTTGAATCGTTGGCCAGGTAGAAGGCCTCGAGTTCAGTCGCATCGACACGCCCGGACTCGAGCGTGCTCTCCCACTCGGCCATGCCCTGCTCGAAACTGAAGTCTTCGCGGACCGGCGCGCCCATATAGGCGTTGCCGCGACTCTCGAAGCGCGTGACCCGTCCGTCCTTATCGGTCTGGAACCGCGTAGCCAGTGATGGCCCGCGGCCGCGATCGGTGAATTCAAACTGGGCGCTTCGCCAGCCATCGTCGTGGCGAGTGACGACCAGTTCGCCGGACTTTTCGCCCTGGGTCAGCCAGTCATAGCGAACCGTCGTATCGGCCTGCACCAGGGGCGACAAGAAAAAGAATGCAAGGATCAGTCTATTGGGTTTCATGTGTTATTCCATTCAAGCCGTTCGGCCGGGCGCGCGACGCTGGTCCACTCGCGCAGGGAATTCATGAGTTCGCGGTCGCCGAGGATCCGGTCGACGCCCGCCTGCTGCAGTCGCAGCACAACGTCATGCCTTCTGAAGAATACTCCTGGTCGGGGTCCGCGCTCATGCTGACGAATGGCAGGACTGCCACAGATTCTTCAACACCAACTACCGCTGATTCATCGGCGCGCGTGTCCGGTTCGGTTACTGGATCGGCAGTCGACACCCCGGATTGCGCAGTCGGAGACGCTTCGGGCACTAGACGATCGGTGATCAACAACCCGATCGCCAGGGCGGCAGCGACCAGCGTCGCGATGTTGAGCTTGTGTGCGGTCTGATGTTGCGTGGCTGGATCAATCTTTGAATCCGTATCGAGCTTGATGCCGTCCGGCGTCAACTCGAAAACCCAGGCGAAGATCACGGCCAGCGAAAAGCCGAGCGTGAGAATGACGACCACAGCGCGCAGCGCACCATCGGGCACGTCGAACAACAGCAGGACCGTCTCGGCGACCTGGATGATCAGCCAGGCCGAAATGATGTAGAACAGCCCGACTCGGAAGACGTTGCGGCGCTTTAGTTCGCTCAATAGACTCAAGGCTCGCGCTCC
>JGI12210J13797_10782799_pt1 | contig 11533 bp, 7 predicted proteins | sample ElkSlonscriptome_3_FD_13797 | JGI IMG/M metagenome (IMG submission 13797) | reverse complement strand
GAACTTCGTCAGTTCCATCGGGACTTTTGCGAAAAACTGCCGCGTAAAAAGTAGAGATAGCAGACATCGGTTCAGCGGGGAAATCGGTACCCAGCGGAATCCAGCCCAATTGATTTTTCAATGTATTAAATGTGTAGGCGTGGGCAATTCGGTCAGAGCCTAGTCGGTCTTCCGCCCAGCCTCTGTCGGAGGTGGCGTGCACGGGCTGAACCGAAGGAATAATTCCGTAGTTCCTGTACAGGTGCAATTCCTCAGGCGAAACCACTTGCGCATGCTCAATTCTCCATCGGAGGTCACTCATCCCCTTCAGGATATCCGCATAGGTGTTTAGCACAGAGGCATTGGCTGAATCTCCGATGCAATGGGTGCAGAGTTGAAACCCACTTTCATAAGCGGCATTCGCATAACGGCGAAGGGTGGAGTCTGAAATCAGTGATAGCCCGTAATTCTCGGGATCATCGGAATACGGTTCTTTAAGAAGTGCTCCTCTCGAGCCAAGCGCGCCATCGGCGTAAATCTTTATTGAGCAAACGTGGAGGTTGTCTTTTTCAAGGGGACCGTTTTGCATAAAAACGAGTGACTCTTCACTTTGCTCGAGCATGGCATATACGCGGATTTGGATGACACCTGCTTTTTGGAGACTATCCAAAAACATGATGTCAGCCACGGATAGCCCCGCATCTGTGACCGAAGTCAGTCCCGCTGCGAAACATTCTTTTTCTGCCTCAGTGATGAGTTTTGATTGAAGCTCAAAACTCATCGGGGTAATGAATTCTTCGGCGTATTCCTCAGCTCGGTCGATCAGTATTCCCGTCAACTCTCCGTTTTCGTTTTTCTCAATAAGGCCTCCTTCAATTTCGGTTGTGCCATCAATACCTGCGCGCCTTAAAGCCTCGTTATTTACCAATACGGCATGTCCATCTACCCGAGTTAAATGAACGGGTCGGTCGGGGAAGAGGCTGTCGAGAACGGCTTTGTTTGGGAATTCTTTTGACTTCCAATTGTTGTTGTCCCAGCCGCGGCCTACGATCCACTCACGATCTGATTTGGCCACAAATTGCTGAACCCTCTCCACTACCTCTTCGAAAGATTTTGCTCCGAATAGATTGATCTCACCTTGGTTTCTGGCATAACCGAGAAAATGCGAATGCGCATCGTAAAACCCGGGGTAGACGAATTTTTTTTGTGCATCGAAGGTTTCTTTGGCGCTGTAGCGATTCAATATTTCGCGTTCCGCACCTAGCTCTATGATCTTGCCATCCTTAATAGCCATAGCCTGATAAGTGCTGAACTCTTCGTCCACGGCGTAGATGGTGGCGTTGTGGACGACTAAGTCAGCTTCTTCCGACTTATAGCAGGCGGTAAGCAGTAGGAGGAGAAGGCTGAGGTTAAAGATTCTTTTCAAGTAGATAGGCATTGGCTTGCGCGGTTGGGGTTATTTCTAAATCGTTGATACAGACATGGCGAGGCGATTCGAGAATAAAAAGTGCGGCTCTGGCAATGTCTTCTGCTTGCAATGCGTCAAAACCCTTGTAGACTCCATCGGCTTTTTCCTTGTCGCCTTTATAACGCACCACAGAGAATTCAGTGTCGGCCAAACCGGGTCTGATTTGGCTTACCCGTATTGCATGAGGCAGCAACTCAATTCGCATGGCTTTTGATAAAGCATTCACCGCGTGCTTTGAAGCACAGTAGGCATTTCCACCCGGGTAGACTTCTGTTCCCGCAATCGACCCGATGTTGATGATGTGCGCATTTTCGGAACGCTTCAATAAAGGTAGCGCTGCTTTGGTAACGTAGAGAAGGCCTTTCACATTGGTGTCCATCATTTGATCCCAGTCTTCGGTGAGTCCGTTCTCGAGGTGGGCTTTTCCCAGCGCCAGTCCTGCATTGTTGATTAAAACGTCAATATTTTTCCACTCATCTGAAAGCTTACCGAAAGCGGTACTCACTTCAGTTTTGTTCCTTACGTCGAATGGCATGGTCTTGACTTCAGTCAAAGGGCTTAGCTCTTCGCTGATTTGATCGAGTCGCTCAGCGCGTCGTCCGGTAATGATCAGTCGGTATCCCGCTTTCGCCAATGATTTGGCAATGGCTTTCCCAAAGCCTGCAGTTGCTCCTGTGACAAGGGCTGTTCTCATAGTTTTTTCAATATTTTTCTAAGAAATGGAAATCGGCGCTGTAACATCACGTGATCCGTCAAAGCAAAGATGACAACAAAAAGGAAGATCAATGCAGGCATCTTGTAGCGAACCACCGCTCCCAGAACGGGAACCACTTCGCCGATAAGGACACCCAAAACCAAGACCGAACTCAATCCGAACGCGATTATAGGAATGGCCAGTCCGTATGGCTTTCTGAAATTCCAAAGCATCACACCCAAGGCAATAAAAAGGAATAGATTTTCCAAGGCTGCCGGAATGTAAAGAAATTTAGTCCATTCCCACGGCCATGGTCTGAGGTAAGTGAGGTGCAATGCGTTTGGAGCATTCAGCAGTAAATCAGACGAATGATCGATGGATGGAAGATCCAGTAAGGAGCCCGAATCTGATTCTTCCGCCACGTTGTAAAATGCCTCTTGCTTTAGATTCATCCGTTCAGCAAAGTCGAAGGATGGGCCAACCAAAGGGCCAAGAAAAACAAGGAGTACCAGAGCCACATGAGGAATTCCGAAGGTGAACCAGAAGTTGCGATTGGGGAAGGCTCGGGCCAATAGCAGTCCCGCAGAGGCAGGAATCAAGGCAAAGAGCACGTAGCCTTTGGTGAACACCAGTAAGAGAATACCCAACAGAAATCCGATGGCATTTTGTGGTTTGAATTCACCATAGGCAAAGCGCATGATTCCTCTGAAAAATAGGCCCAACCCCAATAGGAGAATCGGTTCCTTTAAAACTCCTGATCCCCAAAAAAGAACGGTGGGCAGCAAGAACACTGCCGTGAACATGGCGGTTCTTTTTCTCGGGAAGTAGCGAGTTAGGACCTTCAGTATTGCCGTAAGGCCAATCATTGAGGCGAAGCACCAAAAGGCGATGTGCACATGGTAGTTTCCTCCCGAAAACGGCATGATCAGAGCATTGGCTCGAATGATGGTCTGATTGTCGTTGTAGAAAGCCTCCGAATAAGAACGCTCCATATGGGTCATTCGGTAGTAATACTTCATGGCCACCTTGTCTTCTTCCATCCCAATTCCCGTAAGGAGTTTCAAATACACTTCAACTCCTTCATCGGCCGATTCGTAAATGATTTGGGCATCGTCAAAAAACCGATAGGTGTCTCCCGTCTTACGATCAGTATAATGGTCGGTGTAGATCCAGCCCAGTAGAAAGCCGAAACAAAGTTTTAAGGCAAAAGCCAAAAGGATGTACTTTCTGGAAACACCGTGCACCTTGAAGTATTTCCACTTCAGGATGAGAACAGAGAAAATAGTTGCGTAGATGATAAAAAGCAGGCCGGCCAATTTCTTTTTGGTTCAAAAATAACGGGTTTAATTTAAGTGGCTGTTCATTCTCCAATTCATGCTTTCCTCAAGTCGGATTGCAGAATGATTTATTTATTAAATGCCCTGCATTGCATCGGTTTCTTTCCTTCCAAAATCACTACTTTTGACTTTCATTTTCACTGAAATCGTACCTATGGAAACCGCCCTTCACAACGAAGTAACTCTAGAGCAAGCCAAGAGTTTGGGATTGCTTGAATCCGAATTTGAGAAGATCAAAGAAGTTTTGGGCCGTACGCCCAATTTTACCGAGCTCAGCATATTCGGTATTATGTGGTCGGAGCACTGCTCGTACAAGAATAGCATTAAATGGCTGAAGACGCTTCCCAAAAAGGGAGATCACTTGCTGGTAGAAGCGGGAGAGGAGAATGCAGGTTTGGTAGATATCGGAAATGGGCTGGCTTGTGCCTTCAAAATAGAATCGCACAATCACCCGTCGGCCATTGAGCCCTATCAAGGTGCAGCTACCGGGGTAGGAGGGATCAATCGAGATATCTTTACCATGGGTGCGCGCCCCATTGCTCAGTTGAATAGCTTGCGGTTTGGCCCCATTGAAAATGAGCATACCAAATGGTTGCTGCGAGGAGTGGTAAAAGGCATAGGAGATTATGGAAATGCTTTCGGAATACCGGTACTCGGCGGTGAGGTATTCTTTGACGAAAGTTACAATACGAACCCTCTCGTCAATGCAATGAGTGTGGGAATCGTTGATGTGGACAAGACCATCAGCGCGACTTCTTCGGGAGTTGGGAATCCCGTTTATATCGTAGGATCGGCCACGGGAAAAGATGGAATTAACGGAGCTTCTTTCGCTTCGAAAGATATAAGTGACGATTCTGCCGACGATCTTCCATCGGTACAAGTCGGTGACCCTTTTCAGGAAAAATTGCTTCTCGAAGCGACTCTCGAATTGGCTGAAACCGATGCGGTAGTAGGAATGCAGGATATGGGTGCTGCGGGTATCACTTGTTCTACCAGTGAGATGAGTGCCGACGGTGGTTTTGGAATGAAAATCGATTTGGATAAGGTTCCTACTCGACAAGAAGGAATGCTGCCGTTTGAAATATTGCTTTCGGAATCCCAAGAGCGAATGCTCGTGGTGGTTCACAAAGGCAAGGAGAAAATTGTAGAAGATATTTTTGAGAAGTGGGATTTGAATGCGGTTGAGATCGGTGAAGTGACCGAAGGCGGTCAACTCGAGTACTACATGCACGGAGAGATGGTTGCGACTGTTCCGGCCCACGACTTGGTGCTGGGTGGTGGCGCCCCGGTTTATGACCGCGAGTACAAGGAGCCGGCTTACTATGCCGAAAATCAGAAGTTTGATATTGAAACGGTTTCAGAGCCTGATAACTATCCCGAAGCTGCCATGAAGCTGATTTCATTGCCGAATATCGCATCCAAGAGATGGGTTTACGAGCAATATGACACGATGGTGGGTACGCGTAATGTGACCACCAACGGCCCCTCGGATGCAGGCGTGGCTAACATTAAAGGAACTGGCAAGGGAATTGCGATGACGGTAGACTGCAACGCGCGTTACGTGCACAATGATCCAAAAAAAGGAACGTCAATTGCCGTGGCTGAAGCGGCTCGAAATATCGTGTGTGCCGGGGGTAAACCTTCAGCGATTACCAACTGCCTTAATTTTGGTAATCCCTACAATCCCGAAGCGTACTGGCAGTTTGTGATGGCGATAAAGGGAATGAGCGAGGCTTGTGAAAAGTTCAACACACCGGTAACGGGTGGAAACGTGAGTTTCTACAATCAAACGGTGAGTGAAAGTTCTGAGGCTGTTCCCGTATTTCCAACGCCTACCATCGGAATGATCGGACTGGTAGACGATGTGAAAAAGGTGATGACGCTTGACTTCAAGGCCAAAGGAGATTTAATTTTCCTCATTGGCGAAAGCCAAAACGACCTTTCGGCAAGTGAATACCTGCACACGATGAAGGGGGTGAAGCGATCACCTGCCCCGCATTTCGATATCGATCGAGAGATGGAAGTTCAAGCTGCTACGCTGGGTCTAATCGATAAAGGATTGATCAACGCGGCTCACGATATTTCCGACGGTGGCTTGTTCACCACGCTTGTGGAAATGGGGATTCACCGCGGATTTGGATTTGACGTCACGGCTGATGCCGACGTGCGTTTGGATGCCTTCCTATTCGGAGAGGCGCAAAGTAGAATTTTGGTAACGCTTGACCCTGAATTCGAAGATGATTTCATTGAAGCCATGCGGCCGACGAAAGTTCCCTTTACCTTATTGGGTCATGTGACAAGAGGTAAAATGGTGATTGACGATTCGCATTTCGGCTTTATCGATGATGCATCCGATCTTTATATGAATAGTCTTGAACGAAAGCTAGTTTAAGGTGTTACACCATTAAATACAGATAAAACCAGAACATGAATCAAACAAAATTAAAAGGAAACCCCGTTCAGTTAAAAGGGCATATCCCTGAATCAGGTCAAACAGCACCCGATTTTACGTATGTTACAGAGAGTCTTTCCGAAGAATCATTACATGACCATGGGGGAAAAATTAAGGTAATTATTGCCGTTCCTAGTTTGGATACGGGTATTTGCCAATTGGAAGCCAAGCGATTTAACAAGGAGCTCAGTCATCATTCAGACGTAGCGGGATTAATTGTTTCGAAAGATTTGCCTTTCGCAATGAGTCGATTTTGTGCGGCCGAGGGTATTGAAAACGTGAAGACTGCCTCAGATTTCCGCGGAGACTTTTCTGAAAAGTATAATACTTTGATCATGGATGGCCCAATGAAAGGATTGAGCGCTCGAGTGGTATTCGTTTTGGATAAGGACAATAAAATCACTTACACTCAAGTAACGGATGATATTACGGTTGAGCCCAATTACGAAGAGGCACTCAAAGCAGTCGAAAAATTAAAGAATTAGAGAGTATCACAAAAAGAAAAGAGGCGCATCCATTCGGGTGCGCCTCTTTTTTGTTGGAATGTCTTTGTTAGCGAACGATGAACTTTTCCGCCTTGGTGTAAGAGGCTCCGTTTCTTAAATAGATGTGATACATCCCCGAAGAGAACTCACTACTGCTAATGCGGTTGCTATTCAAGCTACCTGATTTTACCATTCTACCGGTGATGTCGACAATAAAATAGTTCCAGTTGCCCTCTGTCGATGGTGCTTCGATAATCAAATCGGTTCCTCGGTCAATGGGGTTGGGGTACATTTTAAAGCTGAGTGCAGGGTCTTCTTTGGTGCTGAGAAAGTTGCAATCGTAAAAACATTCTTCCCAACAAAACTCAACAACTTGGCTTTCGCTACCCACGCTTAGGGTTCTTTTGCCACTGGAAGCGCATTCGCCAACCACGTATTCGCCATCAAAAAGGCTTGATCCGTTGAAGAAGTTGAACTCGTACTCTCCCGATCCTACTTCAATGGTAAGCTCCCAAATATCCGTATCAACTTCATTCATGGGATTTTCTGAAGGAGTCCAGCCTTGGAAGTTTCCACCTAGGTGTATTCCACCCAAAGCAACGTCGATATTGCTTACGTCTACACGGAAGGTCGTTTCAACGGGCGGGCATGGAACAGGTGCCGTGCCTAGATTTCCTGTCTGTCCGGTGCATCCTGTGGCTTCGAATTCATAACTCAAATCAATCACGTTGGCATCAGCAGGAAGCCCGATTACTTCAAAATTGTAGGAGGTGATGCCTTCCTCAAGAATGAAATCGTTACCCGCGATGGAGAAAACACCTCCCGGACTTATGTCCAAGTTAAGCGCTATTTCCATGTCGAACAGATCGAGACCTGTTTCACAAATTCCAATTTGGATTGTAGTGAACTCAGGGTTGATCGCTATTTCTTCGCAAAGGCCAAAGTTACATATGCCTACCGAGCAAGGATCTGCAGCAACGCAGGCTGCGTCATCCAAGCATTCAGGGAAGAAAAGGACAGGGGACCCGGTAGGGTTTTGACTGTCGCCCGCAGAGAAGTCGTAAATTTTCTGGAATCCATCGGCATCCGAGTATTTAAAGGCTGTACCTCCGCTGAGGCCACCACCTTGATTGCAGAAACCATACACTGTACCGGTTTCATCTTCTGCGAGCGCTCCATTTGGAGCAAAACCATCAGCAACAGGGTCGAAAGAGTGAAGTACTTCAAAGTTCATGTTCGATACGTCGTAGCGAAAAAGTGTTCCTTCGCCCGCGCCGTCCTCGGTGGTCGTCCCATAGAAACTACCGTCTGAATGCAATAATAGGTCTCCCACAGGAGAAGCACCATCCGTAGATGTATCAAATTGGTGAAGTACAATAAATGAGGAAAATTCAGGATCAAATTGGTACAAAGTCCCCACATTAGAATTACCTCCCTCTGTAGTTAGACCATAGAGCAGACCATCAGGTCCTTCAACCAACCCTGCTTCGGGAGATCCACCATCGAAAAACCCGAAAAAATCGTGAAGTTTTTCGAATTCACCCTCAGATGTTATTCGATAAATAATTCCATCACCGTTTGTACCTCCGTTTATGGTAGTACCGTATAAGTTTCCGTCTGTATGAGCCACAACACCCGAATATGGAAACTGCCCGTTGGCTTCTCCATCAAAAGCATGGATCAACTCAAAATCACCACTTTCAGATAGGCTGTAGACCGTGCCTGCCGAGTTAGGGCCACCAAATCTTAAAGTTCCATAAAATAGACCGCCTTCAACTTCAATAATTTCGCCATTCGGATTTTGTCCATCTAGCGATCCGTTAAAATCATAAATTTTTGTTCGCTCCCCATCGAGCCCATTCGTGTAGAAGACTCCCGTATTAAATAAACCTCCGGAAGCGGTCACTCCAAAAAAGTCAGTATTAGAAATGATAGACCCATTTGGACTTGAACCATCGAGGGGAAGGCTGAAATCGTGAATTTTTGATAGTCCTAAATCATTATTGTAAGTGAATACTGTTCCAAAGTTGTTTGCGCCACCTGAACTAGTCGTTCCCGCGAAATCTTCGTTTTCGAGAAGTGTCAAACCGCCTACAGGATTGCTTCCGTCAGCCGTATACTCCATGTCTATGAGTTTTTCAAAACTTCCTGTTTCTTGGATTCTATACAAAGAGCCAAACCCGTTGGCAGCGCCAAACTCAGTAACACCGTAGTAAAAGCCATCTCCGCCGTTGGTGAGACCGGTTTTAGGAAATCCACCATTGGCCGCAGCTGATAGGCTATGTATTCTTGTGAATTCCCCGGTCGTGGAGCAAGTAAATATGGTTCCTGTTCCGGAAGAACCACCCTCCGAACAAGTACCTAGCAATAGTCCTGATTCGGTTTGAATCATCCGTCCGATTGGATATCGCCCGTCCGATGAAGAATTGTTCAGTTCGTAGATAACTTGAAAACTGTTTCCAGTTAGGTTGATGCTGAAAATTGTTCCTTGACTCAGGCTTCCGCCAAATTGAGCGGTTCCATAGAGTAGGCCATCATCAGCTAGTAGTAAGCCACCTTTGGGAGAAGAGCCACCTTCGGCTCCTGCAAAATGGTAGATGACAGAGAAAATTTCTGAATCGATTACAAATCGAAAGGCTGTGCCCGAGCCATTTTGTCCGCCGTTTGCGCATGAGCCATAGATGATATTGGACTCAGCGTCATAGGCAAAACTGCCCGAACAGTTGCTTCCCGTTGAAGGACCATTAAAATTAAAAAGTACGTCAACATTTCCGTTTTCGTCAAAATTTAAAATGGCACCTGCCCCGTTCGCAGCTCCCGATGAAGTTGCCACAATGAAGGACCCGTTAGAAAGTTCAAGAAGGTCTGTTTGGATATTCGACCCGTGAACAGCAGGATCTAAATCTGCAATTTTTGCAAAATTTTCATTTTCGATTTGGAAAAGTGTACCTGCGTCCATCAATCCTCCTGAACTTGTCGCGCCATAGAGTACACCATTTTCTGCTTCAATGAGAGCTGCTCGCGGAGCCGCTCCTTCCGGATTGTTTACAAATACGGACACTTGGTCATATCCCGAGCCATCATCAATTAAACTGAAAATAGTACCTATTTGATCCGAGCCGCCCTCGCTGGAGCTTCCCCAGATTTGAACCTGAGCTTGGAGTGAAAAGGACGTTAGGAGAAGTAGACCAAACCCCATAAAAAATGGGATTGTCGAATAGTTAAAGGGGAGTTTCATTTTCTAGTGTAATAAAATTTTGTTTCGTATACTTCTAAAGCCACAGAAGGTTACGGTGTTAAAGACCAATGAAGCCTCCTACACGGAATACCAAATCATTTGGATAAGGTGAGTTCAAATCACCAATTAAGTCGTACATCACCGAAACGAAAAATCCTGATCCTCCTGCTGATCTTTGGCTATAGCCTCCACCCACAAAAAAGACAGGAATGGTTACCCTTTCTCTGTTGTCAAAATCGCTTCCGATGGAAAAGTTAATTTCATCGAGGTTCAGAACCTCAAACTCTGTTTGCAGAAAGAGTTGTTCCAGGATGAAATATCTACCAAAAGTTGACCCTCCGTAAATTGTGGTTTCAAGAGAAGGTATAAATCTCCGATCTTCCCAATATTGAAAAGAAGGACCGGCACCGATGGTCAATTTTGGAGTGACAATATATCCCAAGACGGGTGCGACTCTTATATATGTCAGTTGATTGCCAAACGAAAGTCCCAAGTCTCCGCCAATTGTAATACGATCCTCAAAGGCTACTCCCTTATATGGATTGTCACTTTTTTGACCTTTAGAAACAGTGCTAAGAAGAATGCATCCCAAAGCGAGTAAGATAATTCTGAACTTTATCATCTAGATACCTTTATCATTGTATTCCAACAAAAGTAAAGAATATCATGAAGCGAAAAGTAGCTTGTATCACCGGTGCCAGCAGAGGAATTGGCTTGGCTCTGGTAAAGAAATATTTGGCCAATGGTCATCTAGTCGTTGCGGTCAGTCGAAATACAAAACATATAGAGGTCGATTCTGAATATGAGAATAGCTTAGTGAGAGTATCTGCAGATATTTCTTCTGAGGAGGGGATTCTCGAGGTAAAGAATCGAATGGGCGAGCTCGGAGAATTGAATGTATTAATACACAATGCCGGTCAATTGGTTTACAAGCCATTCTTAGAAATAGGACTGAACGCTTTGAAGGAGGTCTATGGTGTTAATGTATTTGCACCATTCATGCTTACTCAAGCGCTTTACGATTTGATGAAAGAATGTCATACAATAAGTATAAGCAGCATTGGAGGAGTAGAAGATAGTTTGAAGTTTCCCGGGCTTTCGGCCTACAGCTCGAGCAAAGCAGCCTTAAATTGTCTCACTCAAATGTGGGCGGAAGAATTTAAGGATAGCGATCATACCTTCAACTGCTTGGCATTGGGCAGTGTAGAGACAGAAATGTTCAGAGAGGCCTTTCCGGGTGTATCAGCATCTTGTACGCCTGATGTTATGGCTTCTTTTATCTATGACTTTGATAAAAGTGCTCCTTCCGTGCAGAATGGAAAAATAATTTCAGTTAGCAGGGGCAATCCATAGATCAGTATTTCAATGACTTGCGCATAGGCTCTAAAATTATTTTCAAAAAATAGTTGTAAAAGCATTGTGGAATTGAAAAATGACTCTACATTTGCAGCCGCTTTGAACGCAAGGCACGAATCAAAAAGGGACAAAAACACGAAAAGAAGGGTTTGAAAAAACTTTTGAACATTTCTTTTGGGAATCAAAAAACGATTCTAATTTTGCCCTTCGTTTTGAACAAAAAGCTTCTCGAAAATAATTTTTCAAAAAGCTTGTTGAAATGAAAATTTGATTACCTTTGCCCTCCCGTTTTGCAATGGCAGAATTTTGGGAAAAGCGAAAAGTTCTTTGATAAGATAGCAATAGCAGCAAGAAAAAGATCCTAGTCAATTTCAGGAACAAACTCACCAAATTTGCTCGAAAGAGCATAATGATTATTACAACGGAGAGTTTGATCCTGGCTCAGGATGAACGCTAGCGGCAGGCCTAACACATGCAAGTCGAGGGGTAACAGGGAAGCTTGCTTCCGCTGACGACCGGCGCAC
>JGI12210J13797_10575811_pt1 | contig 11537 bp, 10 predicted proteins | sample ElkSlonscriptome_3_FD_13797 | JGI IMG/M metagenome (IMG submission 13797) | reverse complement strand
TGTTTAATCAGAGCCGGTGAGCCCACTTGCGGCGAAACGGACTTGGCCTCGGTCGCAGGCCATGTTTGATTCTTCATTCGCTCATGACCTCGACCACTCTGAAACGCTATCACAATGACAATGGATGGCGTTCCGGCCGCGACGCCGCCATTGGGGTGGTCGGCGGGATGTGGGTGGTCTTCTTGCTGCAGACGGTGTCGGCCTGGATCACGCCGTGGGGAGCCTTGACCCAATTCGGATTACAACCGCGCAACTGGGAATGCCTGTTGTCCGGCCCGATTATCATGCCGTTTTTACATGGCAACTGGGAACATCTCATCAGCAACACCGTGGTGTTACTCCCGTTGCTCCCACTCTATTTCCTCTCTCACCACCGGATGAAGCAGGCCTGGTTACGACTGCTCTTGCTCTGGCTCGGAAGCGGCTGGCTGCTTTGGCTCATTGGTCCCGGTAACACTCTCAATATCGGCGCCAGCGGCCTGGTGTATGCGCTCACCGGTTATATGATGGTCTATGGACTCAGAGGCGGGCACTGGATCGCCGTCATTGTCGCCGTCGTCCTGCTCATTTTTCAAGCTGGAGCCATTCTGGGCGGTCTGCTTCCAAACGAACCTGGTATCTCTTACGCGGGACATTGGAGTGGCTTGCTCGTCGGCGGTGTCACGGGGTTTACGGTCAAAAAATAGGAGTCTTCCGGCGCTAATAACCGTGCAGCCCTTGATGTTTATTTCGGAATTGGCGCGGACTAAAACCCGCTAACTTATGGAAGACACGGGAAAAATAGAGCGGATCGTTGTAACCGGCTTCGCTGGCGATTTGGGAGATTGATAAGTCGCTTTCCACAAGCAACCGGCAGGCTACCCGGTGCCGCGCCCGTTGCTGATAACGCTGAGGGGGCAGGGGAGAAAGTCCACTCCAGAGCCTGCGAAATACGGCGTCCGACATCCCGTGTTCCCGGGGCCAGGCGCCGAAATCCATCGTTCGTTCTGGATGTGCATCGATTGATTCACGCAATTTCCAGACCTGACCTTCCTGTTCCGACGCCCAGACCGGGCGAGCCTCCGCCACGGTCTCCAACAAGAGCAAATCGGCGAGCCGATCAATGCGATCGGCCGTGTAACGAGTCGATGGGGAGGAGGCGCCGAGTTGTAGCAGCTGCCGGATGAGCGGCATGAGATTGCCGATTTGTTGGATGGGACGATAATGGCGCCGGAGGTAACCGGCTTGTTCCAATTGCTGTTCGGCTTCCGGGGAATAGACCAGAGAAAGTTCCTCCCAAGTCGTGACGGGGCCGTATTCGTGGGGAACATCTGCCCGTTGAATGAAAAGGCAGGGACCTTCGATCGACCGTAATTTGCCATCACGAAATTCGCCGCGCCCGTCAAGGAGCAGGGTGATGTTGCAACGGGAAGGGAAGGAGCGGATCCGATCGGTTTTCCGGGGGTGATAAAAGAGACCTCGCAGCGGGAGATAATGCGGGTGACGCCGTTGGGCTGTCTCGAGCCATCGAAGAAATTTGTCCATGTTTTAGAAAATACCATCCATGCAATTGAGGTTTTCCAGAAGAAAATATCCATACAGGATAGAGCTCTTCCTCATGCAACCACCTATTAAACTTGGCATCATCGGGTTCGGCCGTATCGGCGAACGTCACTGGGAACGATTCACTCAACAAGCTGCGGGCGGCTTTGAATTGCGCGCTGTCTGCGATATGTCGGAGCCGCGAAGAGAACATGCCCGCTCGCTCGGCGCGGCTTTCGTGACCGATTCGCTCAAAGATTTTTGCGAGCAAGACCTCGAATTGGTCGTCGTCGCCACTCATTCATCGGCTCATGTCGAACCGACTGAAGCGGCGTTGAAGGCGGGCTTTGATGTCGTGGTGGAAAAGCCGGTTACCATTCGCGGGCCGGAAGCCGAACAGCTCTTCGCGCTGGCAAAAAAATGCGGGCGTCGCATGTTCGTGCATCATAACCGCCGCTTCGATCCAGATTATCAGGAAGTCCGGGGATTGGTGCAGGATCGGGGTATTGGCGAGGTGGTCTTTGTCGAAAACCGGGTGGGATCCGGCAAACCGGCGGTCGGTTTCGGCGTTAAAGAATTCAATCAAGCCTGGCGGATCACCAAGGAGATGGGGGGCGGGACGCTGCTCGATTTCGGTCCGCATTATGTCGATCAAGTGTTGAACCTCATCGATTCACCGGTGGTCGGGGTGCTGGCCGATATTCGCTCCGTCAAATGGGGGACGGCGGATGATTATTTTAATCTGAACCTGATTTTCGAAAATGGAGCGCGTGCGGTTGTCTCCAAAGCGGACTTCGTTTACGCCTGCCATCCGAAATGGCTGGTTTACGGCACCGACGCCACGGTCTGGCGGGATCACGAAAAACAGACGCATTGGAAAAATGAAGAAGAAACGGTCACCGCACCGGCTTACGAGAGCGGGCCGTCATTGCATCAAAACTATTTTGACGTGATTCGCAATGGCGCCGAACCGTTGATCGCGCCGGAAGCCGCTCTGCGGGTCGCTCAAGTGCTCGAGAGCGGCATGCAATCGGCGGAACAAGGGAAATTGTTAGAGGTAAGAATCTGATAGCCGGCAGAGGCGCGCCTTCAATCGGCTGATAGACGCTGGGAGCGACCTGTGCTTCCTTTTGGATATGTGAATTGATTGTTTCCCGTGGACTTCAACGGTGCGCCCGTCATAGCGTGCGCGCCCCATGATCTCGCAGACTGAAAACTATCGTTGGATCGAAGATTGGATTCGCATTCCGGATTCGCCGTTGGCGAAGGAACGCGGCCGCACGCACGGGGTAGCCGTTTCCGCCACGGGCAACATTCTGATTTTCCATCAAGCGGATCCGGCTCTCTTAGTTTATGCTCCGAACGGGGAACTTCTGGATGGTTGGGGGCATTACCCGGGCGCTCACAGCCTGACCCTGGTGGAAGAGGATGGGAAAGAATACCTTTGGCTTACCGACGAAATGGCGCGTTCTGTGACGAAGACCACGCTGACCGGCGAAGTCGTGCAGGTGCTCGAACCTCCAGAACATCAATGCTATGCTGACCAGGCTTACATCCCGACTTGGGTGGCGGTGAATGAGCGGCGGTTCGGCGGGAATGATGAGATCTGGGTGGCGGATGGTTATGGCGCCAGTTTAGTTCACCGATTCGACCGGGAGGGGCGCTGGATCCAGACGCTCGACGGTGAAGAAGGCGCTGGGCGTTTTCGTTGTCCGCATGGGATCTCCATCGTGCGTCGCCGAAACCAGGCCGAGCTTTACATCACCGACCGGGCGAATCAACGGGTGCAGGTGTATGATTTGGAGGGACGGTTTCTTCGAGTCTTTGGTGAAGGGTTTTTGACCAGTCCATGCGCCATCACGCAGCTGGAGGACCGACTGTTAATCCCTGAATTGAAAGCACGATTGACTCTGCTCGATGCCGAGGATCGGTTGCTCGACCAGATCGGCCGGCATGATGAGATTTGTGAAGAGAACAATTGGCCCAACAATCGAGCTTTGGTGCGACCGGAAAAATTCAACAGCCCCCATGACGCAGCCGCTGACGTGAATGGGAACTTGTATGTGGTGGAATGGATCATCGGGGGCCGCGTCACGAAACTGGAGCGCACGGGATGAGCCTGATGAAGGCCGGTTATCACCCCCCGCCTTCCCCTCACCACTTTCGGCCCAAACAGATCGAGCAAGCGCGCCGGGTTGTATGAAGCATTGGGGTCAAGTCTTGGATGAGCTGAGATCGAGTTCATCGCGGACCCGGATGTATTGCATCAAATCATGCCGGGTGATGAAGCCGAGAATGTTTTTATCGGGATCGACCACCGCTAGGCGGCCGTAGCCGGGCGTCATCATTTCTCGCAACACCTCGGAGGCCGGAGTTTCCGGGGCGACGAATCGATCCTGCGTCTCTTCGTTGCTCACCAGTTCCCGGACATGGGTGTAAGGCCATTTTTCACGGTCTACATTGCGCAAATGCTCCAGGCGAGCCACCCCCAGAAAAGCGCCGTCACTGTCGCTCACAGGGAACCCGACGTGGTGGTGCCGGAGGAAATAATCGTCAACGGCCAGGTTCAAGCGAAGATCGCCCGGGATCACGATCGGATCGGCGGTCATGACATCAGCGATGGTGATCTTATCCAGGACATCCTTATAAACCGCATGGTTGTAACCGGTCTCGGCTGCGCTTTTCAAAAAGAGACCGATGAAGATCAACAGTAACGCATTGAAAATATTACCATTGAAGAGCATGAAGAGGCCGAGACCCACCAGGAACCAGCTGAACCCAACCCCGAGGCGGCTCGCCCAAAAAGTCGCTTTTCGGACATTGCCAGTTTTCCACCAGATCAGAGCGCGCAAGACCCGGCCGCCATCCAGCGGGTAACCTGGAAAGGCGTTGAAGATCAACAGAGTGAAATTGACGACACCGAGCCACCAGGTGATGGCTGTGGGCAGATTTAATTCAGCCGCGCGAAACAGTTGCGAAGCGCCGAGGAAAAGGATGCCGAGAATCAGGCTGACCACGGGTCCGCCGAGGGCAATTTGCAGCTCGGATTTCGCATCTTCCGGTTCGCGGGAAATTTCGGCGACCCCACCGATGAACAGCAGGGTAATGCGCGGAACCGGAATGCCGCAGCGCTGGCTGACAACGCTATGGCCGAGTTCGTGTAGAAGAATGCTAAGGAAAAAGAGGAGAGCCGTGACGAAACCGACTGCGAAATATTGGAGAGTAGAGAGGCCGGGCGCGGCCGAAGGGAAGTAACCGGAAGCCAGCACCCAAGTCACCATGGCTGCGATGAAGAACCAGCTGAAATCGAGGTAAAACCGGATGTCAAGAAACGTGCCGATGTAAATGCCGCGAGTATCCGGCATGCCGGATGCGGAGGAAGGGGCGCCTGAAGATTCGCTCATGAATAAGGGGAGAGGGTGGCAACAACTGGAGGAGGCGTTATGGCACGGAAAGACTGGCTCGATTGGCCGTCGCTTTTTCCTTCGGTCGTCTGGTGCATGGCCTCGAAGGTTGTTAGTTTTTCGATCAACTCCAGGGCTTCCGGGGCATTGGTATCGAATTGAATCTCGAGCTGACGATCGTGACGTTTGATCTTGAGGTTGACGAATCCGATGGGGTCCTCATGGTTTTCAACTGTGAAAAAGGTGGCGGGATTGGTCTGCATTTTTTTGGCTAACGCCTTGGCTTGATCGGCATGTTGACAGTTGACGATGAACCGGATGCGGGCATCGCTTTCATCAAAGGCGATTCCCATGGCGAGGGCGCGGTCATTTTCGATCCATCGGGAACCGAGCACCGTTTCCCACCGTTTGGCTAGCGGCGAGTCCGAGGTGGTGGCTACGCGGAAATCGAAACGATTCGACATCCGTGAAAAAACATTGAGCGGCGGTGTATCGATCCGGAGATCGGCTGATTTTCCAAGTCGGGATTCGACAAGGAGTTCGACGCTTTGCTGATCGCCGAAGGCATACATACCCGGGCCGACCGCGGCGATGGCTTTGTTATCTTGCTGAATGATTGCGATGCCCGAGATGCTGGTCCGTTTCCCTTGCACCTTCGACAACCACTCGAGTGTTTCGCGTCCGGAGATTTCGGGATAGTGCAAGACGCGCCAAGGCAGGAGACTGCGGATGCTGTCGGCTGGAGCGCTGGAGACCGGTTGTGAGGGGATGGCGAGCGTCAGGCTGCCGCGTTTCGTGGGAAGACCGAAATCGGCGGCGGCCTTCGAGACGGTGATCAATTGATTGCTTAAAGCTGCCATCCGTTCCTCACTCATCTTGGAACGGACGAGCTCGCCAGCCTGGGTGACATCGTTGATGTTGACCGAAATAATTGCGGTGGTGGAGGCTGGTAGATAGACGCTGGGAGCTTCGGGACGGGAGGCCAGGAGCACCGCGATGCCAATAATGGCGGCAAGCGAAACGATGACGAAATAGAATTTACGAATGTCCTGATGATTGATCGTGGCGGATTCTTGAGCGAGCCGGTCGTTTTCCCGTTCGACCGCGGCGACTTCTGACTGGAGCTGGCGGGTCTGCTCGAGTTCCTTTTGGCGGGAGCCAGCCAGGTCCGAGTGTAGCACGACGTATTGCCCGATTTCGCGGAAAGGTTCCGCGCGTTGACGTTCCAGCTTGAAGAGTTCTTCCTTGAGCGTTTTGACCCGGAGCTCCCACGCATGCAGGGCGTGGTGATGTTTTTTTTCTTCTTGTTTCCAGTCGTCCTGCGATTTGGCGATCCGCTCGTCCGATTTTCGAAGGCGCTGTTCGTATTGTTCGAGCTCTCGCTGAAGCGGCTTGATGCGGCTTTCCGCTTGTTCGAGTTCTTTTTTCAGCGCGTCACGTTCGTTATCGGCATCAGCCTCCAAGTTCCCCGGCGTCTCGGCCATGGTGGCCGGCGGATTGCCTTCAGTTGACGTGAGGGTCGGGGGGCGTTTGGAGAGAGCTTTCTGCGATCTGCCCGTTTTGAGGGCTTTGAGCTTTCGATTGCACTCTGTGATTTCCGCTTCGAAAGCGCGGAGCTTGTTTTTGCAGATATTCCGTTCTTCGACCGCCGGTTTGCGGTCATCTTGAAGCCGGTGCAGATCTTCCTGATGCCATTTCTTGGCCTGGTCCAGGCTGGCCTTGCCGGCGTCGAGCTGTTCCTGCGTGTCGTCGAGCAGCTTTTGCTGTTCCTGCTCTTTCTCGCGCAATCGTTCGACGGCTTTGGCTGCCGGTTGCAATTCCGGGACGGAACTGACCTGATCGGCACACGATGAACCGAGCCGGATCTCTGCTTCAGCCAGCTTTTTACGTTTGGCTTCCAGCAGGGCCCGGACATGACGGCGATGGATCTTGCGTTGCAGCTCCCGCCAACCTTCTCGGATGAACGTCATGAAGTGATGACTTCCCCCTCTTTCAATTCAGGCGGTTTGTCGAGGGGAATCAGGCTCTGCAACGCAAGGAGGCGCGAGATCAATTCTCGTCCCGCAAGCGGGTCAGCACGCCGAGATCCTCCAGGGTGGTGGTATCACCGGTCACATTCTGACCGGCTGCGACCTCCTTCAGCAGCCGTCGCATGATCTTGCCGCTACGCGTTTTGGGAAGCGCTTCGGCGAACCGAATCTCATCCGGTTTGGCGATCGGACCGATGGATTGGGCCACGTGGGCGCGCAATTTCTCGGCCAAGGCCTTGGTTGGTTTGGTTTTGCCTTTCAGGGTGACGAAAGCAACGACGCCTTGACCTTTGATCTCGTCTGGGCGCCCGACCACGGCCGCTTCAGCGACACTGCTGTGTTCGACCAGCGCGCTCTCAACTTCCGAGGTGCCGAGCCGATGCCCCGCCACATTCAGCACGTCGTCGATCCGGCCCACGATCCAGAAGTAACCGTCTTTATCCCGCCGCGCACCGTCGCCAGCAAAGTAACAGCCGGGGATATCGCTCCAGTAAGTTTTGCGGTAGCGCGTTTTATCGCCGTAAATGCTGCGCAACATGGATGGCCACGGTTTGCGGATGACGAGTTTGCCGCCGACGTTAGGGCCCACTTCGTTGCCGTCGTCGTCGACCACAGCCGCATCAATGCCGAAGAAGGGGAGGGTCGCGGAACCCGGCTTGGTCGGGGTCGCGCCGGGTAGCGGCGTGATCATGATGGCGCCGGTTTCGGTCTGCCACCACGTATCGACGATCGGGCACCGGCCGCCGCCGATTTTTTCGTGATACCACATCCAGGCTTCGGGATTGATCGGTTCGCCAACCGTGCCGAGGAGGCGGAGGCTGGAGAGGTCATGTTTTTTCAGCCAATCATCGCCCCACTTAATGAAGGCCCGAATGGCGGTCGGCGCTGTGTAGAAAATGGAGACCCCGAATTTTTCGATGATTTCCCAGAAGCGATCGGGGTCGGGCCAGTTGGGCGCCCCTTCATACATGACCATGGTGGCGCCATTGGCGAGCGGGCCGTAGACCATGTAACTGTGGCCGGTAATCCAACCGACATCCGCCGAGCACCAGTAGACGTCGTCTTCTTTCAAATCGAACACGTATTTAGAGGTCATCGCCGTGCCGAGCAAATAACCGCCGGAGGTGTGGAGAATCCCTTTCGGTTTGCCGGTGGAACCGCTGGTGTAGAGAATAAAAAGCGGATGCTCACTATCGAACCCAGTGGCTTCGCATTCCTGGCTGACATATTGCAGCTCCCGGTGCCACCAGACGTCGCGGCCTTCTTTAATGCTGATCTCATTATTAGCGCGACGAAAGACGATGACTTTTTTGACGGTGCTAACCCCTTTGAGAGCGGCGTCGACATTGTGTTTCAACGGCACGATCGCGCCTCGACGATACCCGCCATCGGCAGTGATCACCATGGAGGCTTTACAATCCTTGATCCGGTCGCGAATGGAGTCGGCGCTGAACCCGCCGAAGACGACGGAATGCACGGCCCCGATCCGGGCGCAGGCGAGCATCGCGATGGCGGCTTCGGGCACCATCGGCATGTAGATGATAATGCGGTCGCCTTTCTTGGCGCCGTTCCGTTTCAAGACATTGGCGAATCGGCAAACTTGCCGGTGCAATTGATGATAGGTGAGCGTCTGAGTTTCGCCCGGTTCACCTTCCCAGATAATGGCTGCTTTATTCTTGCGCCCCTCAGTCAGATGCCGGTCGAGACAGTTCTCGGCGACGTTGAGTTTGCCACCGACGAACCATTTGGCATACGGCAAATTCCAATCGACCACTTTCGTCCATTTCTTCTGCCAATGCAGCGCTTGCGCTTCGCGACCCCAGAATTTGGAGGGTGACTTGAGGGATTCCTCATGCAAGCGCCGATATTCCGCGAGCGACTTTATATGGGCATTTTTTGAAAAAGCGGGGTCGGGTTTGAAACGACGGTTTTCGTGCAGGTGGGATTCGATGGTATTCGGATTCATAGCTGGGGTTGAAGGGGGACCATATCAAACCGTTCAGGAAAAACTCAATGGGGAAACGGAATAAGTCTGGGGAAGCAGCTCGCCAGCCGAAACAGAGAAAAACCAACCAGAACGAAAAGCGGCAACTGGGAACTGAAAACTGAAAACTGAAAACTCAACCAACCACTTCCGCGTCCGAAACCAGTCGCTGACCCTTGCCGCCTGTGCGGTCGGCTTGGATGATTTCTGGCAACGATTCGCCGGCGGCTTCCATGTCGGCCAGCAAGAGGGCGCGTAAACGGTCGGTGACCGGCGCGTGTGCGGGGCTTTTGATCAGATTCTTGAGTTCGTAGGGGTCGCACTGCAGGTCGTAGAGAAACGCTTCTTCCATTTGTTCCGCCCAAGGTCGGCTATCGCCATTTTGTCCTTCTGGTATTGGGGCGGCGACCGCATATTTCCAGCGATGCGTTCGGACGGATCTTCCGACATGGGATTCGCTGATTTGGGTGAAATGATGATCGCGCCAGGTGGAATCTTCCCGCCGAACGAGCGGTCCGAGCGGTTGCCCATCGTAATGGTCCGGAACCGGTAATCCGGCGGCTTCCAAAAGGGTGGCGGGCACATCGATCAGGCTCACCAGTTCCCGCACTTCGCCGCCACCGGTGAACCCGGGGCCGGTGATCATGCCGGGAAGCCGGATGGAGGCATCGTGGCAGGAACGCTTGTATTCGCCGTTCCGGGTCTTGAAATGGCACCCGTGATCGGAAGTGAACAGAATAATGGTATTCTCGAGTTCGCCCCGGCTGGCCAAGGCATCGACGAGTCGCCCGAGCGCTTCATCGAGACGCTTGATCATGCCCCAGTAACCGGCGAGATGTTGCTGGCTACTGCCGCCGAGTGCGGCCAGATCAGGCGGTGTATAACGACCGGTATAACGTTCGCGGTAACCGATCGGCGGCGGGTAATCATCGAGATGATTTTGGTGATGAGGTTCGATGTAAGAAAGGAAGAGGAAGTAAGGCTGATCTTTTGGCTGTGAAACATAGCGAATAGCCGCGTCGGTCAGCGCGTCCACTCGGTAACCGGGCAGTTCTTCGGCTTCATTCTGCTCATTATAAAGCGTGGTTTGGTAAGCGTCGGAGGTGAACTCCAGCACGTTGGAAGCGAGCCAGTGTTGATACCCGGCACGGGCTTCTTCTGGGACTGGGCCTATCGTTTCGCGATCGTGGAGATGCCATTTGCCGATGTAAGCGGTCTCGTATCCGCCTCGCTGAAAGCATTCAGCCAGATTATGTTCCGATGCTGGGAGCGGAATCGCATTCTTATGACAACCGGTCCGAGTCGCGAACATCCCGCTTTGTAAACAGGAACGGGCTGGCCCGCAGACCGGTTGGCAGCTGAACATGTTCTTAAGGAACGTCCCTTCCCGGGCCAATCGATCGAGGTTGGGTGTCAGATCGAGCGGGTTGCCATGCAGGCCCATGGAATCCCAGCGTTGTTGATCGGTGAAAAAGAAAATGATGTTGGGGCGCGCGGGATCGGACATGAGAACATGTTATTTTACCGCGGAAGGTTCCGTCAACCGAACGGGTCGTGTTCTCCGCGGCAGCATCCCGGTTGCCATTTTCAATCCGACCCAGCAACACGGGTCTGAGAAAAAGGGTTTGAGTCCCGATCGGCTTCCCCTTACGACTTGAGATGATTTATGCCCGGACTCGACCGTCTTTTTACAAATAATCGCCGTTGGGCGAAGAAAACCAGCGAGGAAGATCCGGAGTTTTTCCGGCACCTGGCTGCCCAGCAATCACCGGAGTATCTCTGGATCGGCTGCGCGGACAGCCGTGTGCCAGCAAACGAAATCATTGGACTCCGGCCAGGCGAAGTGTTCGTCCACCGAAATGTAGCGAATCAGGTGTTATTGACCGATTTTAATTGCCTGTCGGTCGTGCAATACGCCGTTGAAGTGTTGCGGGTCCGGCACGTGTTGGTCTGCGGACATTATAGCTGCGGCGGGGTGAAAGCGGCTTTCAAGGAATTGCGGCTCGGGTTGATCGATAATTGGCTGCATACGATCGCGCTGATCGGTCGGAAATACCGCTCGCGACTCGACGAACTGGCTCAGGAACAATTAGAGCTCGATCGTTTGTGCGAATTGAATGTCATCGAGCAAGTCAGAAGTCTCTGTGATACCTCGCTCGTCCGGAACGCATGGACGCGTGGACAGGAACTGACCGTGCATGGCGTGATCTACGGGCTAAGCGACGGGATTTTGCACGATCTGAATGTCAGCATCAGCAGTGCGGAGCATTCGGGCGAAATTTGCGATGCCGGTGCGGATTCAGTTTTCACAGCACCACAAAATGTCATCGAGCCAGCGTTTCAAGCCGAGGCCATTTAGAGAAAAGCGACCGAAGCCCCGGACATCGGCTCGTATGTGGTGGTCCGGCTCGCAAATGGACCGCTCTTGTGCCGATTCGATTACGATGAAAACCAGCGCTGGCGCATCGGCTGGCTCGCCTCCCTTCTCGATCTGTGTAACAAGCTGCAGCGCAATCGCTTCCGGCTTCATGGAGCGCTGGGGGATTCGGGTCTGATTCAAGGTGGGTGCGCGTCATCGCAGAAGGATCAGAGGGATTC
>JGI12210J13797_10443410_pt1 | contig 11544 bp, 10 predicted proteins | sample ElkSlonscriptome_3_FD_13797 | JGI IMG/M metagenome (IMG submission 13797) | reverse complement strand
GCACCAGATCCCGGACCGCGTCGGCGCGCACCGGATAGTCGTCGCGCTCACCGAGACTCCAGCCATCTTCGTGTTTTTGGATGGTTAGCGTTTTCTCATGATTGCGGAGCGTTAGCACCGCGAGGGTGTCTGCTTCTTCGAGTAGCGCTGGAAACAGTTTTTCAGCCGCGCCCGCCGCTGCGTCCGATCGATGGTCGCGCACGACGGTCACGCCGGCCGCGATGACCACAACCACAGTGACAGCGCACAGAACAAGAAACGATCGGACGGTCACGACGTCTCCCCTCCCGCGCTCATTCGGTAATCATTGCCGGTTGCTCCGGCGTATTCCGGGGCCGCGTGCGGCGGTGGTAACGGATCACGCCGACTAGGGCCAAGACACATCCAAGGAGCAGCGGGACGGCGGCAATATTGATGAACTTTATCCAAGTCTGTAGCCGGTCGATGTCCGTTCGAAGGGCAAGTTGGACATCGCGAAGCCGCTTTCGCACCGACAGGATTTCTACTCGGAACCGGTCCAGAGCGGCCTTATCCTCGGCGGTCAACAGAACTTCTCCGGCTTCGGTTTCCCGGTAACGAATGCTGTTGAGTTTGCTCTCCAGGTCTTTCAATTCGTCCTGAAGCCGCTGTTCCTGTGCGCGATAGCGCCATTCGGCCTCACGCTGAAGATCCTCCACGAGTTTAAACGGACGATTGGAAAGACCGCGCCCCCGCAATCCGATCAAGGCATCGCTACCGCTTAGGTTTTCAAGGGCATTGAGAACGAAGTCGCCATTGCTGGCGGTGGGTACGTTGACCTGTTGGCCGAAGAAATCGCTGGCGCTCACCCAAAAATGGTCGGACAGCAGATCGGTATCGGCGACGACGATGACGTTGATGGGTTTCAGCGCTGCCTCTTCGGCCGCCGGCGCACCGCTTTCGTTTGTCGCATCATCGTTGGAAAAGGCTGATGCCGCCATTCCGGTAACGCGGGCGGCAAGTATCTCCTGCCGGTCTTCGGATTCAAATGCGCGCAGAATACCCGCCACGTCCGGAATCCCTCGAACTGTGCCGACGTCGAGGCGCATGGACCGGAGGCTGGTGGTGATCAAGGGACGAACCTCCGTCGAGGTATCGGGCTCTTGTTCAAGGATGCCGGCAGTCGCTAGGTGAAGTCGTTCCACGTTGGCCATGACGGGATCACCCGTATCCATTGCTTCGACCGGCAGTGACAGCCATGCCAGATAGTCGAAAATCATGTCGCCCGAGGCACCGCCCGTGCTCACTCGACGGGCATTGTCGGCATCGGCGGCCACTGCATCCGGTATCAGAGAAAGCCCCCAGGTGTTCAGAAGCCGGTTCAGGTCGGGGTTGGTTGGCGGCGGTGGCATGCCGGGCTTCATTGCCGATTCCGCGTGCGGGTCCACAAACACCAATGCGCGGCCGCCCCGCTGCACGAATTGATCGATGGCTGACAGCGTGCTCGAGCCTAGGGTGCCGGGGTTGACAACCATGAGCAGGTTGATCGTCTCGGGAATGTATCTGGTGTCCGTTTCGAGGATGTCCACATCGAAGAATTCGCGAAGCTGGTCCAGGATCAGCCAGTCGCGGCGGCCGCCTGGCAGCCCCGAGCCGTCGCCGAACATGGGCAGCGTTGATATTAAGCCCAGACTCTTCCGGTCGGGATTCACCAAGCGGTGGATCAGCTTGGTAAGGTCGTATTCCAAGAACGGTTCGCGCTCGAGGGTGAAGAATGGAATCAGCGCCGTACCGTCTGTGCTGTTCTCGCCGGACAATCCGAAGTAGCCAAGGTCCCCCGCCGGAGTGACGGGAACGCCCTGCAAGCCATCCGCGACCGCGCGGTCTTCCGTGTCCGAGAACGGCTTGGGGTCAACCAGCGTCAGATTGATGCCGCCGTCGGCCAAATCCTCGTATCGTCGCAACAGCTCTCGAACCCTCGCGTAATAGGTGGCGTAACGGGGAGCAGCCTCTCCCAGGCTGCGAGAAAAATAAAGGCGAAGGGTAATGGGTTCGTCGATCTCATTCAGTGTCTTGCGTGTCCCTTCGGAGACAGTGAACAGCTTGTTTTGGGTAAGATCCCACTGCATCGACGTAAACGCGCCATTGGCAAACACATTGACCGCGAGAAACAGAACTGCGGCCACACCCAGGCCGGCGATCGCCAGCCGGGTACCCTCGAGCCTCTCAAGGTATCGCCATCGCATCCTTAAGCGCCCCTCTCGACGTCCACGGCGACGACGGTGGCGTACAGCCAAAGCGCGATCATCGACACGAAAAACACCAGATCCCGAAGGTCGATCAGCCCGTTGGTCACACGGTCGAAATGGGAAAGGAAGCTGAGCGAGGCAATGGTATCCACCAGGATGTGCGGCGCCCACCCGCGAAAAACGTTGAGCACCAAGTCGAGGCCGCTCATGGTGAACAGAAAACAGACGGCGGCGGCGACAATAAAGGCGATGGCCTGATTGCGTGTAAGCGCCGAAAAACATGATCCGATGGCCAAGAACGCGCCGGCCATCAGGAGACTGCCGGCATAGCTGGCAGCGATGACGCCATTGTCCGGGTCTCCCAGAACATTAACAGTGATCCACAGCGGAAAAGTGAGTGCCAGGGCGACAGCGACGAACGCCCAGGCGGCCACGAACTTGCCGATCACCGCGGCAACCGTCGAGATCGGCAAGGTCATGAGCATTTCAATGGTTCCGGATTTTCGTTCTTCCGACCAGAGCCGCATGCTGACCGCCGGAACCAGAAACAAGTACAGCCAGGGATGAAAGCTGAAGAACGATTCGAGAGACGCCTGCCCACGCTCGAAGAAGCCGCCGATGTAAAAGGTAAAGGCGCTGGAGAGCGCGACAAAGATCACAATGAAGACGTATGCTACTGGAGTCGCGAAATAACCGGACAATTCCCGTTTTGCGATGGCGGCCACGCTAAACACGGGGGGCGTATCCCGCCGCCGCATCGTCGGTCAGAACGCGAAAGACATCGTCAAGCCGGCCGCGCTCCACATAGAGCGACTCGATGGTGATATCGCTGGATTTAAGGTGATGGGCGACCTCGGCGACGGGAGCGTAACCGTTGTGAGGCATCACACGGAGCGTGGTTAAAACGCCCGCGGTGTCGCTATCCTCTATACCGCCCAAATGGCCCAATGTGAGGAGCGCCACCCGCGCTGCCGCGGCTTCGGCGACCGGGACTGTCACGACCACCGCGTTATGATTCGGCAGCCGGGCGAGTAACTCTTCGGCGCTACCGACTGCCACTAGGCGGCCTCGATTGATTACCGCCGCGCGCGTGCACACCGCTTCCACTTCCTCAAGAGTATGAGTGGAAATGATGATCGCCTTGTCGCTTGCCATGGTTACGATGAGTTCTCGGACATGGTGCTTTTGATTGGGATCCAGGCCGTCTGTAGGCTCGTCGAGAACAAGCACATTCGGGTCGTGCAGGATGGCCTGAGCCAGACCGACGCGGCGCTTGAAACCCTTTGAGAGGGTGTCGATTGTTTGGTCGAGGACGGCGTTCAGCGATAAGGTGTCTACCACCTCCGCGATACGCCGCTTCTTCTCTGCCCTGCGGTAACCCCGGACCTCGGCAACGAAGCCCAAAAATCCTCGGCATGTCATGTCCCCGTAGATGGGCGCACCCTCCGGTAGGTAACCGATGCGACGTTTAACTTCGATGGGGTCCGTCGCGACATTGAAGCCGCAAACCTGGATCGAGCCGCCGGTCGGTTCGAGAAAACCGGCAATCATGCGCATGGTGGTGGTCTTGCCCGCTCCATTCGGGCCTAAAAACCCGAGAACCTCGCCGCGGGCGATCGAGAGCGTAAGGTCGTCAACCGCCGTTAGCGATCCAAACCTTTTCTGAACATTGTCGAGAGCGATCATGGCGCTCATGACCCCAGGAATTCCTTGAACTAGCGCGCCTGCGTGATGGTTTTGGTGAATGCTTACGAGTTAATAAAAGTGGTCACAATGGGTCACCATTCAGAGCGTCTGGCGCCGCTCGAATTCACGATTTCACGGTAGGAAGGTGTCCGATTTTTACGTAGAGCAGGCCGCCGTCGATACTAAAAGGCGTGTGCTGACTACCCGGCGGATTGCGAAGCCAGCTTCCCGCCATATAGCGTCCGTCGTCGTCTTCGACGGAACCTTCGAGGACGAGAACTTCTTCCCCGGCGGGATGCTGGTGGGCCGGAAACACCGTGTTGGGTTCCCATCGAACCAGCGTTACCAATTCGCTCCCAAACCGATGCAGCGGTTGAACCGATATGCCCTTGACCACGCCCGGAAACCATTCGGCTTCTCGCGTGTCGATAACAACGCGCTCACGGTCATCGGGATGAAACTGACGAAGTTTGACGAACAAGGCGCAGCCCTCGTCGCTCCATGGCGCGTGCGCGGTGCCCGGAGGATTACGGATGTAAGTGCCCGCTGGGTAGTCACCATCGCTGTCAGAAAAAGTCCCCGCCAGGACAACCAACTCCTCACCGAGATCATGCTCGTGGAAGTCAAAACGGCTGCCGGGCTGAAAACGCACGATGCTGGTCGCACGAGCGATCTCGCCACCGTCACGTTCCAGCATTCGCCGTTCAACACCGTCGGCTGGTGAGGTCACCCACTCAGCTTCGTCTACATAGCTAACCGCACGGCGGTCCAGGTCGGCATGGATCAGCATGGTTTCACTCGCGTTCGTTTTGCTGAACCCTAAACCTAGCCTACCCAATATCGCAGCACAATGTCACCCTTCGAGACGTTGCGAGATTTGCCGCCGCTCAGCCCATGACAGGTTGCGCCATGACACCGCCCCGCATGAGGGCCTTGAGCTTCTCAAGCGCGCGCGTTTCGATCTGCCGAACGCGTTCTCTCGAAATGCCGTATATCTTGCTTAACTCCGAGAGCGGCGGCGGATGATCGCTCAGCTTTCTCTCGGTAAGAATGTGCCGTTCGCGCTCGCTCAGTTCCGCCAGTGCGGTGCTCATCAGGGCACGGCGTTTGTCCAATTCGTCGCGCTCCATCAACGATGATTCCTGATCCTGCGAGTCATCGACCAGCAGATCCTGCCATGTGGCCCCGCCGTCATCGCCAACAACGGTGTTGGTCGACTGGTCGCGAGTGCTGAACCACTGGTCCATGCGCACGGTCTCGGCTTCAGGGACCCGCAACTCCTGGGAGATGGTCGTCACCGCTTCGGGCGACAACAAACCTTCGTCGTTCCCTTGGTGCTTTTTCTTCAAGCGAGACAGATTGAAAAACAGCTTCTTACGATGCTCGTTCGTGATCGTTCGGACAACGGAAGAGGAGCGCAGAATATAATCGCCGATCGCCGTCCGGATCCACCAGCGGGCGTAAGTAGACAAGCGGAACCCGCGCTCGGGATCAAACTTCTTGATCCCCTGCATCAGTCCGATATTGCCCTCTGAAATCAGGTCGCCCATAGGCACGCCATATCGGCGATAGTCGGAAGCCGTCTTGATCACCAAACGCTGGTGGCTGCCGATCAGCTGCTCCATGGCTTTCATGTCACCAAGTTCTTGAGTGCGTCGAATCAAGTCCAACTCGGTATCACGGTCGAGCATTGCATACTTCCGCATTGACCTCATGTACCGTGAAAGATGCTCATCCGAGGATTGGCGCCGGCTCGGAACGGCCATGACATCACTCATCGTGTGCGCTCCATTTCAAACAAGGATAGATATTTATCCAAAATTGAACTCAGCGTGTACTCTAAGGCACCCAGATGGACGTCACCTGTCCTGAGTATTAACAATTGTTAATGTTAGGTCACGAAACCGTGTAGCTATGAGCGCGTGTCGACGCTCAATCTGGCGCGGCGGCGTTTCGTCAATTGGTGGGAATTCTCTCGTCGCGAACGGTTTGCCCGATGTGATCGGCCAGGACAGGGACCATCGCCTCGGCAGTTTCGAACGGATCCCGGGCGGGTAGCGCCGCCGTGACCGACCCCTGCCAAATGGCCGGCGAACCATCCCGGCCGAGGATAAACGAGAGGCTGTAGTTGTTTGGCGTGGTCCCCGGGCTGCTTTCAAGCGGAATCGAAGCAATATTCGAGTCATCCATGTCGGGTTCGTCGCGACCGAGCTCGCCACCGCCGTCATTCCAGCCAGGCGTATTCTCCATTTCCCGTGCCGCCTCCTCAGCACCGCTATCTCTGAACCCTGGCGCCTCGGGGTCGGTCTGTCCCGACATTTCCGTATCGTAAGAGAGGATGAACGGAGCGTCGGCTTGAACGGTATAGCCTCGTGCCGTGAGAGCCTTTTCGACGACTTCTTGCAAACGGTTGTTCAAATCCGTGAATTCAGCGGCTTGGACCGAGATCGGTGTTCCCGCCGGAAGGGCCGGTCCAGCGACCGCATTGAGTTCAAAAGTCGCTTCTTGAGCCGACGCGCTTGCAAGCAGCAGAATGCCGAGGACCGGAGCCGCTATCCACGCCAACGTCAATGAACAACGCATTCGAGCAGCACGTATTTGCATGTATCGGTCCCCCGTTCATCCGGATTTGCGCGTGCAGTATGGCGATAGTAAGTGGCCTGAATCAAGGCCGTGGGCGAATCGATGGAAAAAGAAAGGCCCCGATCTCAGTGGGGGAGGGATCGGGGCCCACTGGCGCTATGGTAACAGGGAGGATCGCGCCAGGTCGTCATGGCCGGCGCACGAGTGCGCGCGGCTGGGACGATCGAGTTACGCTTCCGCCAACTCCACGGCGACGAAACGGGACTCGCCTTGCCGGTCAATGAGCAGCAGAACGGCCTTGCGATCGGCGTCCTCCGCCTTCTTGACGGCCTTAACCACGTCATTGGGGGAAGCGACCGGAGCCTGATTCACGTGGGTAATCACGTCGCCGGGCCGAAGTCCCTTCGCCGCAGAGTTTGTGTCACTATCGACACCGGCAATGACCACGCCCGTGGAGTCTTCGCTGAGGCCGAGGCCGTCGCGCGTTTCTTTGTCCAGATTGGCCAAGGTAAGGCCGAGAGACGACAGCTGGATTCCGCTGTTTGCGTCTTCATTGCGGTCTTCTTGCGTATTGGCCGAAACCTGCTGGGGCATTTCGCCGACACGGACGTTCAGGTTGACCCTTTTGTCGTCCCGCCACACGCTGACGCGGGTTTTGTCGCCAATCGCTGTGTCCGCCACGACGCGGGTCAGGTCGCGCACCTTGTCGATGTCCTGGCCGCCGAAGCCAAGCACGATGTCGCCTTGCCGCAGACCGGCCTTCTCGGCCGGGCTGTCGGGGGTGACGTTGGCGACCAGAGCGCCCTTAGGCTGTTTTAGCCCCAGGCTTTCCGCCACGTCCGGAGTAACGGGCTGAATCATGACGCCGAGCCATCCGCGCTCCACCGTTCCATTCTCGCGCAAGTCCGCGACGACCTCCTGGGCGATGTTGGAGGGGATGGCGAAACCGATTCCCACATTGCCGCCGTTGGGGCTGAAAATGGCGGTGTTGACGCCGATGACGTTACCCTTGCCATCGAACAACGGACCACCCGAGTTGCCGCTATTGATGGGAGCATCGATCTGGATGAAATCGTCATAAGGTCCGGAACCGATATCCCGACCGCGGGCGGAAATGATGCCGACCGTAGCGGTGCCACCGAGGCCAAAGGGGTTGCCGACGGCGAGCACCCAGTCGCCCACGCGGCTCTTATCGGAGTTGCCCCAGGACCGGGCCGGAAGCGCGGTATCGGTCTCAACCTTGAGGACCGCGAGATCGGTTTTTTCATCCGCGCCGATCAGCTTGGCGGGGAACTCTCGCCCGTCTGTAAGGGTGACCTTGATCTCCGACGCATTGGAGACGACGTGGTTGTTGGTCACCACGATCCCCTCGTCGTCTACGATAAATCCGGAGCCCAGTGCGCCCTGCCTCGGGTGCGGGCGCTGGTCACCGTGCGGACCACCCTCCCTCGAGAAACGGTCGAAGAAATCCTTGAACGGACCGTTGCGGAATTGTTCCGGAATTTGGGGTGCCGGGCCGCGCTCACGGGCGATCTTGGTTGCGGTGATCTGAACCACCGAGGGGCTGACGTCTTCGATCAAATCGCCGAAACCGTCAGGCGCCGCATGGGCAAATGCCGGCGTCGATGCCATCGGCGTCAGAGCCAGTGCGCTGGCGACCGTCAAGGCGCCCAGAGCCGCCATGCGGCGTCTCGGCCGTTTCAATGTATCTGTGTTGGTAACGATCATGCTCACGGAAAGGCTCCCTATCCAGGAAAACGAAACTCTGTTGGTGGGAGGAATATGGAGCCGCAACCTTACGGTGTTCATACCGGGGCATTACAATTCGTCCACCTGGAGATCGGCCGCGAAAACACGGCACTTTCCAGCTAGACCTGCGGGATTACGTTTGGTTAGGCTTGCCTGAACCTAAAACCGGGCGGATAGATTGGCTCCCGCGGCGGGCCAGATAGATACCGGCAAGAATGACAACGGCACCCACAGCTTGCCATTGTCCCAGGGCTTCGCCGAGGATCAGCCAGGCGAGCACGGCCGCCGCAGCCGGTTGCAGCAACAGGCTGACAGATCCGAAGGCCGCGGGAAGATGTGCCAGAGCGTACGCGATCATGCTTTGGCCGCCGGCATGCGAGATCAACGCCAGTCCAATCAGCATCGTCCACCCGAACAGAGTGGTGGCGATAAGGCTTTCGCCGGATATCAGCGCGACGGGCAGTAATATGGCTCCGGTCACCAGTCCACTCCAGGCCATGATTGTCGCGGTGGAAAAGCGTTCGCGCAGCCGTCCAACCGCGACGATATACGCGGCGTAGAACATCGCGGTGACGACGCCGAAGGCGTCGCCCAGCAAGTGGCCCGCGCCCAAATTGAGGCTCTGACCCATCAGGATGCAGGCTCCGGCGAGGGCCAGGCTCATGCCGATAAGGAAGGTGCGTGAAAAGCGCTGCCCGAATAGAACAAATCCGTACAGGGTGACGAATACCGGCGCGAAGTTCGCCAGAAGCGTGGCATTGGCGACGGATGTGAAGCGGATGGACCAATGCCAAAACGCGAGGTCACCGGCGAAGAACACGCCTGCGGCTATCAAACCGAGGTAGTCCGGCCATCCGGCCGGCTGGCGCGGCCTGCGGGGACCACGGCTTTCCATATACTGCCATAGCCAAAGCGCCGGAAGCGCCAGAAAGATTCGGTGAAACGCCGTTGCCGTGGGGCCCAATTCGCTCAGTCGCACGAAAATCGGCGAGAAAGCGATGCCGAGCGCGCCCGCAAGCAGGATCACAAGCGCGATTCGGGCCTTTCGGCCGTCTTCCGCGGCTCGTTCCGGGCCGGACTCTACAACAGACCTTCGCAAGGTGGGCATGGGTGGCTAATATAGGGGTTTGTTTCCCGCCGCCAGTCGGATTATTGCTGATCCGCATGGTCGCGGGGATTGCAGTTTCGAAGGTTCGGATGACCCTCAGTTCATTTTCGGAAATACTGGACTTGCAATCGGTGCGCGGTGGGTCGCCGCTGATCGGTCCCGACGATCCGCCGCCGGTGGAAGTTTTCAATGAGGGGGGAACCGCTCCCATCCTTCTCGTTTGCGATCACGCCAGCCGGGCTATCCCCGAGGCCATGCACTTGCTGGGGCTTGAGCCCGCGGCTCTGGACCTTCACATCGCCTCCGATATCGGGGCCGGCGAACTGACCCGGCTTCTGGCGCGCCGGCTGAACGCGCCGGCGGTGCTGGCGGGGTATTCGCGGCTGTTGATCGACTGCAATCGGCAACCGGGCGATCCGCAATCAATACCCGAGGTGAGCGATGGCGTTGTGATACCGGGCAATCAGGGTCTAAGCGAAGAGGAGCAGGCCGCGCGCGCCGAGGCATTTCACTGGCCCTATCACCATGCCATCGACAAAGCCTTTGCCCAGTTGCGGCGCACCGGTCCGGAGCCGTTGCTGTTCTCCATACATACATTCACTCCGTCCATGGGCGGGGAGGACCGTTTCTGGGATGTGAGCGTTCTTTGGAACCGGGATCCGCGTATGGCTGTGCCTCTGATCTCCATGCTGCGCGATCACGACCGGTTTAATGTGGGCGACAACGAGCCCTATTCGGGTAAGGAAATCGCTTATACGATCAACCTCCACGCCGGTGCGGCGGGTCTCGCCAATGCCGCCATCGAAGTCCGCCAGGATCATTGCGAGACCCTGGAGGAGCTGACGCGGTGGTCGGAGCTCTTCGGGGACGCACTGGAAGCGCTCTTGGGGATGGATCATCTTCACAAAGTGGAGCACTTCTGAACATGGCTTACGCGGAACCTGCTTTCACCGTTGGCGTGGAAGAAGAATACTTGCTGGTTGACGTCGAGACCCGCGAGCTTGCCACCGATCCGCCCAAGAGCATGTTCAACGAGTGCGAAGCACGCATCCGGGATTTGGTTCGCCCCGAGTTCCTGACATCGCAGATCGAGGTAGGGACCCGGCCCTTCAAGACCGTCAAGGAAGTGCGCAACGATCTCGCCTGGTTGCGCCGCACTGTGGCCGATGTGGCCGCGAAACATGGACTAGCGCCCATCGCCGCGTCGACCCATCCCTTTTCGGAATGGCGGTCCCAGAAGCAAACGGATAAAGCGCGCTACCACATCTTGGCCCGGGACATGCAGACCGTTGCGCGGCGGTTGTTGATCTGCGGCATGCATGTGCATGTGGGCCTCGACGATGATGAACTTCGCATCGACGTGATGAACCAGGTCAGTTATTTCCTGCCGCATCTGTTGGCGCTCAGCACTTCTTCGCCGTTCTGGCGGGGAAAGGACAGCGGATTGAAATGCTATCGCCTGAGCGTCTTCGACGAGTTGCCCCGCACCGGCTTGCCGTCGCGATTCGACTCCTTTGGCGAGTATAAGCGCCATGTGGACGTGTTGGTGGATGGCGGTATTTTCGAAGACGCCAGTATGCTCTGGTGGGATGTCAGACCCAGCGCCAAATTTCCGACGCTTGAGATGCGCATCACCGATGTGTGCACCGTGGTGGATGACGCCATGGCCATCGCCGCCCTTTATCAGTGTATCGTCAGAATGCTGTACCGGCTGCGCCGCGGCAATAAGAGATGGCGGGAGTATGACAGCATGCTGATCGACGAGAACCGCTGGCGGGCCAAACGTTATGGCATCGACGAAGGCCTGATCGATTTCGGCAAGGGCGAGATCGTACCGTGCTCCGATCTCCTTGAGGAATTGATCGAAATGACGGAAGAGGACGCGGAAGCGCTGGAGTGTACTCAGGAACTTCATCGTTGCCGCCGGATCGTGCAACATGGCACAAGCGCGCACCGACAGCTTGCAGTGTATAATAGTGCCATGGAACAGGGAGCAAGCCCGCATGACGCCACAGTCGGCGTGGTGGATATGTTGATCGCGGAAACGGTCCGCGACCTTTAGAGAACCTATTGAGAAAGGCGTTCATGCCGGGGAGGCATGCATGCGAAGGAGGCGTTCATGTACGTTAGGGATATTCTGAGAGACAAAGGCGAAAACGTAGTCTCGCTGGCCACGAATGAACCGGTTGCCAACGGTCTTGCGATGATGGC
>JGI12210J13797_10392680_pt1 | contig 11550 bp, 9 predicted proteins | sample ElkSlonscriptome_3_FD_13797 | JGI IMG/M metagenome (IMG submission 13797) | reverse complement strand
CAAACTCGATATTGATGTTAACCGAGTCCGATCGGGTTGCTCGAATGAAAACGCAAAACCCCGCGTACAGAACAAATCGTCAGGGCGCTGCAAGTCAGTCGTCGTCGGTCGCCTCATTGGCCACCCCGTGAGGCACATGCCCGGTGGCGATCATCTGGCTTGCGCTGTCGCAGTGCAGCTGCTGGTCATCAAAGAAGATATCGGCGCCGAATGCGCGCAGAAAGACGGACTTTTCGCGCCCCCCCAGGAACATCGATTCGTCGATCCGGATGCCCCAGGCGCGCAAGGTCAGGATTACACGCTTGTGCGCTGGCGCAGACCGTGCGGTAACCAGCGCGGTTCGAATCGGGTTTTCTTCTGCCGGATACGACGACTGGATCTTGTGGATGGCTTCCAGAACCGCCTTGAATGGCCCTGCACGCAGCGGTTTTTCCGCCGCATCGCGTTCGCTGGAACTGAAAGCTTCCAGACCCTGGGTCTTGTAGATGCGCTCGGCTTCGTCGCTAAAGATGACTGCATCGCCATCGAAAGCGATTCGGAGCTGGCCGGAACGATTTTCCCGTGTCGCCTGTGGCAGAATCGTCGCCGCCGCGTAACCGGCCGTAAGCACCTTGCGCACGTCAACGGCGTTGGCCGATAGAAACACGTCCGCGCCGCATGGCTCGATGTAGTTGCTGGGACTGGCCCCGTTCGTAAACACAGCGCGCTCTATCTGCAGAGCGTGATGCTCGATCGAATTGAAAATTCTGAGCCCGGTATCGGCGCTATTCCGCGAAAGCAGCACGATTTCCACGCCTGGGTGGTCGTGATCGTCGTGGTTGAGCGCAAGAAGCTTTTCAACCAGCGGGAAAGCAACGCCCGGCTGCAAGAATTCGTTTTCGCGTTCGCGCTGATAGTCGATGTAAGCCTGCAAACCGTCGTCGAGATAAATCTGATGGGTAGAATCCAGGTCGAACAATGCACGCGAGGATATTGCCACCACCAGCGGTTTGGCGTCGGGATTCACAACCGGACCCTCAATGCTCGGTTGCCGAGGCCTTGAGGCCGGTCAGGATAGAGTCTATAGAGGGTCGGATGTCGCGGCCCTGGTTTGGCAGCCGGCGCATTACGTGCAGCCCCATGCCGGACGCGATAACAATAGAAGCCAGATCTTCTGCCGGCCGGCCGCTATCGAATTCGCCGCTTCGCTGGCCGCGCTCGATTACCCGCTGAATTGAATGCCTGACCGTTGTTACACAGTCTTCGAGAATCTGGCCGATTGCCGAATCGTCGATCGCGATCTCGGTGGCGGTACGAACCACGAGGCAGCCTACCGGCAATTTTTTATCGCTCCCGTCGGCGATAGACTCCAGGTAGCTGCAAACCAGATCTGTAGGTGAACGCGAATGGTCGGACAGCTCTTCAAGCTTCGGTTCAATGATTTCGCCGCGATATTTCTTGAGCGCCGCTTCGAAAAGCTCTCGCTTGTTGCCGTAGGTATCATAGAGACTCTGCCGGCTGATACCCATTCGGTCGACCAGATTCTGCATCGACGAGCCTTCAAAGCCGGATTCCCAGAACTGAAGCATTGCCGCCTCGAGCGCCTGGGTCTGATCAAACGTTTTTGGCCGCACTTTTTTAGCTCCCATGCGCGTTTATCCGGACATAATAGCTGAACTGCAGTGAATCCTGAACCGAACCTGAGCCCGCGACTGTACCCAACTCTCCTTTTCCGGAAAGCTTGTTCGTAAGCACTTCTACTGCCTGTCGCGCCCAGCCGAACGAAACAGCGCTTTATCTCGTCAATAGTGACGATGTTATTCGGGAACGGATCTTTCCATCCAAATATTGCACTCCAGACCGTGCATTCAGTGCGTTCGAAGGTTATTCTTGTCTAAATAGACGCTCTGGCTTGCAATGCACATCACACTAAAACGCATGCAAATCCTGCTGTTTGCGACCTTGCTTGCAACGATGGGAACACCAGAGGCATATTCGCAGAACTTTCCGCTGCAACTCGACCAGCTTGAACAGCTGGCCTATTCGGGCACCAGGCAGGAGATACGAGACGCAATCAAGCGCCTGGAAAATAATCTTGACCAGGCCGACACAAGGCAAAAGGCTCGCCTTACGCTGTTGAAGGCCAGGTCGGCGGCCCTGGAAAAAAAGAGTGCCGTTGCCATCAACCTGCTCGATGAAATGCTCGCCGTTCGCAGCATGCTGGACGCCGATCTTGAGCTTCGCGCGCTGAACCTGGCGACCAATCTGCTCGTCGTCGAAGACCGGTTCGAAGCCGGGTTCGATTACTTCCGCGAAGCCCTGGAGCTGGCGCCGGGGGTCCGTGCGCCTGCAATGCGAGCAGATACGTACAGCGTTGCCGCCGAGTTTCACGCCAGGATCGGCGAATACGCCACGGCGATCGAATACGCCAATCAGGCGATGGACCAGGTGGCCCTCGAAGACTCGCCGCGCACTCACTGCGTTGCTTTCGAGCGACGCGCGAGAGCCCGCCTGGGGCTGGAACAGCTGGACCAGGCCATCCCGGATTACAGAACAGCGGTCGAATTGTGCCAGTCGATTCCCGACCTGGTGTTCGCCGGAATTGCAAAAATAGGACTGGCCGCCGGATTACGCAAACGCGATATCGTCGATGCCGCAGAGACCAACCTCGTAAGTGCGGTCGAAATGCTGTCGCGCAGCGGGTTCATTGAAGGAGAACTCGAAGCCCGTTATCGACTGGCCGACCTTATGCTCGACCAGGACCGGTTGAACGAAGCGAAGCGGATCATGGCGCCAACAATGGCCTGGATCGAGACCCCCGGAAGCCACGCCATTCGCGCCGCCGCAATGCGGGTGCATGCACGGATTGCTGCACAGGACGACAATGAGCGGGCGGTTTACCACTACAGCCTGCAGGCAATCGACTTCAGCCAGCAGCATGCATCCCGAATCCGCCACATGCGATTCAAGCTATTGATGAGTGCCCAGGATGACCGCGCCCGCGAACGAGAGCTGGATTTGCTTCGCTCTCAAAATGCTCTTGCCGAGCTCGACCGGGAAACCCGCCGACAAGAGGAACTGGTGTTGACGGCAGGTGGGTTCGGCGCTGTCATGGCCGGAATTCTGCTGCTTGGGTTGTTGATCAAGGCAGCGCGCGACCGACGGCTGTTTCAGAGTCTCTCACAGCGAGACGGACTGACCGGGCTTTACAACCACACCCGGTTCTTCGAACTGGCGCAGCAGGCCTTTCAGCGTGCCCGCCAGAATGCCACGCCGTTCTCGCTCATCGTGGCAGACATCGACCTTTTCAAACAGGTAAACGACGAGTACGGGCACTTGGTCGGCGACAGCGTTCTGGAACGCGTAGGCTCACGCCTTCGGTCTGCATTCGCGTCGGACGCCATCATCGGCCGGTTGGGCGGGGAAGAGTTCGGCATCGCGCTGATCGACTGCGATATCGACACCGCTGTGGCTCGCATCGAGCACTTTCGGGCGACGCTGAACCGACGGCGGTCGGAGGAAGGCGAGCCCGCGGTCACGATGAGTTTCGGCGTGGCAGAACTTTCCAGGGAACGCAGCCTGGAGGTTCTCTACGCACACGCCGATCAGGCGATGTACGATGCAAAAGACGCGGGCCGCAATCGCGTTATAACGGTTGCAAGAATCAATCTCACCGGGGTTGAATTCGCGACCTGAACGAGGCCGTCGACCCGCGGCGCAACGGGTCAGGGACTCGGACGAAGCCGTTCCTCACCGCCCATCCAGGGGCGAAGCACTTCGGGAATCGTCACCGAACCATCCCGATTCTGGTGGTTTTCCAGTACCGCGACCAGGGTCCGGCCCACGGCCAGACCGGACCCGTTGAGTGTATGGACGAGTTCAGGCTTGCCCGATTCCGGGTTACGCCACCTGGCTTTCATGCGGCGGGCCTGGAAATCGCCGAAGTGGCTGCACGATGAGATTTCGCGCCAGGCGTTCTGCCCCGGTAGCCAGACTTCGAGATCGTAGGTCTTGCGGGCCGAAAAGCCCATGTCACCGGTGCAAAGCAGCATGCGCCGAAACGGCAGCCCCAGCTTTTCAAGTACGGTCTCTGCATGGCCGGTCAACGACTCCAGGCACGCCTCGGCCTCGTCCGGCAGACTGACCTGCACCAGCTCGACCTTGTCGAACTGGTGCTGTCGAATCATCCCGCGCGTGTCCTTGCCGTGCGAACCGGCCTCGCGTCGAAAGCAGGGCGTGTGCGCCACGAATTTCAGCGGCAGGTCCGCGGCGGATATAATTTCGCCGGCGACCAGATTGGTGACCGGTACTTCGGCGGTGGGAATCAGGTAGCGCGGCGGGTCGTCGTCTACCCGAAAAGCGTCTTCCTCGAACTTTGGCAGCTGGCCGGTACCCTGCATCGCGGCGGCGCCGACCAAATAAGGAACGGCGACTTCCCGGTAGCCGTGCTGACCGGCATGAAGATCCAGCATGAACTGGGCCAGCGCGCGATGCAACCGCGCCACCTGCCCTCCCAGCACGGCGAACCTCGCGCCGGAAAGCCGCGAGGCGCGGTCGAAATCTATGCCGCCGAGCATTTCTCCAAGCTCGACATGATCGCGCGCAGGGAAATCGAGTTCCGTCGGTTCTGAGCTGCGCGAGATTTCGAGGTTGTCAGTGTCTTCCCGTCCGACCGGCACATCCTCTGCAGGAAGATTGGGCATATCGAGCAGCAGGTGGTCCAGTGCCGCACGTACTTCCTCGAGCTTGTGCTTGCTCGAATCGAGCTCGTCCGCGAGATCGGCAACTTCCTGCTTCAGCGGCTCGATATCTTCACCGGCGGCCTTGGCCTTGCCGATCTCCCTGGAACGCTTGTTACGCTGGCTCTGCAGCTCCTCCACCCGGGTCTGCAGCTGTTTGCGGCTGGTTTCCAGCGACGCAAACTGTTCCATGTCGAGGTGGTAGCCACGGCTCGCCAGAGCGGTCGCCACCTGTTCGAGATCGTGACGCAGTATTTGCGGATCGAGCATTGCGAGTCCTGAATTTGGCCTGAATTCAATTGACAGTGTAGCCGCACAGCGCGCCGTTGCCGTACTGCCGGAAACGGATCAATTTCCCGAGTAGGGATGCCGGTAGATGACGTTTGCTTCGCGCTCCGGTCCGGTTGAAAGCATATGGACCGGCGCACCCACCAGAACCTCCAGCCGCTCGAGGTAGGCGCGCGCAGCGCCGGGAAGCTTGTCCGCGCTTGTGATTCCGCGCGAGTCACCCGACCAGCCCGGCATTGACTCATAAACCGGCTGAACCCGCTGCCAGTCTTCGGCCCCGAGCGGGAACGTCTCCACGCCCTCGTATCCGGTACAGATGCGCACCTCTTCCAGCCCGTCGAGCACGTCCAGTTTGGTCACGCAGAGCCCGGTAATCCCGTTGACCCGGACCATTCGACGCAGCGCGACCGCGTCGATCCAGCCGCAGCGTCTCGGGCGACCGGTAGTGGCGCCGAACTCGACACCGCGTTCAGCGAGGCGTCGACCAATGTCGTCGTGCAGTTCCGTAGGGAACGGTCCGGACCCGACGCGCGTCGTATACGCCTTGGTGATTCCCAGGACATAGTCGATATCCACAGGACCGACGCCGGCGCCGGTCATTACGCCACCAATGGTCGTGTTCGAAGACGTCACGAAAGGATAAGTGCCATGGTCAATATCCAGCAGACTGCCCTGCGCACCCTCAAACAGGATTGCGCCACCTGCGGCCCGAAGCTCGTGCAACTCTTCGGTCACGTCGCAAAGCATCGGCTTGAGCTCGGCGCCGAGGCGGCCCGCGTCATCGGCCACCTTGTGCGGGTCCAGCGCTTCAGCGCCGTAGAAATCCTTCAACAGAAAATTGTGATAGTCCAGCACCGCACCCAGTTTGTCTTCAATCCTATCGGGATCGACGAGATCCGCCAGCCGGATGCCGTGGCGCGAGGCCTTGTCTTCGTAAACCGGACCGATTCCCCGGCCGGTCGTGCCGATGGCCTTCTTGCCGCGCCGCTGTTCGCGAGCACGATCCAGTGCCACATGCGAACCGAGAATGACCGGACAGGCGCCTGAAAGCCCGAGCCGATCACGCACCTCGATGCCGGCCTCCTCCAGGCCCTCGATTTCACCGATCAGCGCTTCTGGAGAGATCACTACCCCGTTACCAATGAGGCAGCGAGCCTTTTTTGTCAGGATACCCGAGGGGATGAGATGAAGAACGGTCTTGCGGCCATCGACCAGCAGGGTATGTCCTGCATTGTGTCCGCCCTGGAATCGAACGACTGCGTCGGCATCGTGCGCAAGCAGATCGACGATTTTGCCCTTGCCTTCATCGCCCCACTGGGTCCCGAGGATTACGACTGAGCGTGCCATGTGAAACTGACTCCCGATTTTATGTCGCGGGCACCGACTCGGCATTTTTTTGGTGCCTTCCAGCCGGATGCTGTAAAAAAATGCCTCGCGGTAACTGCGCGGTCAGCGCGCGAGATGAAAACACAGCGCTCCGACCACTATCATCACAACGCCGAAGCGTCGTATGGTGCCGTCCGGGAGCGCAGCCAGCTGCGCAACTGCACGCCGCCACGAGCCCGGATTCAAGGCGGGCAGAAGGCCCTCCAGTACCAGGACCAGGGCGAATGCCAGAAAAAGGTCTTCAAGCATGCCGCAGGCGGCCAGTCAGGGACGCTACTCGCGCCTTCCCATGTAGCGGAAGAAATCAGAGTCGCTGTCCAGCAGGAGCATATCGCCGTCTGCGCTGAAGCTGTTGCGGTACGCTTCCAGACTGCGGATGAACGAGTAGAACTCGGGATCGCGCTCGTACGCGGCGGCATAGGTAGCCGTGGCCTGCGCGTCACCTTCACCGCGCAGGCGTGCCGCGTCGCGCTCGGACTCGGCCAGCAGGATGCGAACCTGGCGGTCGGCATCGGCCCGGATTTCTTCGGCCCGTTCGCGGCCCAGAGAGCGCAGCTCGTTGGCATATTCGGTCCGCTGGGTTTCCATTCGATTGAATACCGAATCCAGAACTTCTTCGGTGAGTTCAATTTTCTTGATTCGCACGTCATTGATACCAATGCCGAACTGTTCGGCACTGCGGCTTGCCTGCAACAGCAGGTCTTCCATCATGTCGCGACGCTGGATCGAAACCACTTCATTGAGAGAGCGCCTGGCGAACTCCTCTCGCAAGTCGTCACGAATCAGTTGCGCCAGACGCGTACGGGCAATCCGGAAATCCCCGCCGGAAGTCGAGATATAGAATTCTCTCGGATCTTCGATCTGCCACTTGATGTAGTAATCGACGTCGACATACTTCTGCTCTGCGGTATTCATTTGCTCCGGCTGCATGTCCAGGAGCTGGAGACGTTTATCGAACTTGACTACGTTGTTGATGAACGGCGTCTTTAAATGCAGACCTGGGTCGTAATCTGCACGCACCACCTCGCCGAGACGGAACTTGATGGCGTATTCGGTCTGCTTGACGATGAACACGCTCTGAAGGGCGGTGAAAATGCCCGCGATGATCAGGATGGGTATCAGTATACGCATGGTTTAGCGTCCTTCCCGGCCGGTGCGGGTTCTGGTCTGTGTGGCCGTGCTGTTCTGGCCTTCGCGTTCCCTGTTCGACATCAGTGGAGGCGGCGGCATATTGCTTGCACCACTGGCCGCACCGAGCCTGTCCAGCGGCAGATACAGCAGGTTGTTGGAAGAATTCGCGTCAAGCAACACTTTTGGTGTTGTCGAATAGAGGCCTTCGAGCTCCTGCAGATACAGGCGTTGTCGGGTCACCTCGGGCGCCTTGGCGTATTCTTCGTAGACCGCCACAAAGCGGTCGGCCTCACCTTCGGCCTGGGCAATCACCGAATCCCGATAACCTCGGGCTTCTTCCATGATTCGAGCGGCTCGACCACGGGCTTCCGGGACAACCTGATTGGCATAGGCCTGCGCCTCGTTGGCGAACCTCACCTGATCTTCCCGCGCTCGCACAACGTCATCGAACGCAGCCTGCACCTGGTTGGGCGGGCGCACCTGCTGCAGGTTGAACGAAAGAATTTCTATACCCGCGCTGTACCGGTCCAGAATCTGTTGCAGCAGGTCGCGAGTGGCACTTGCAATTTCGCCACGACCCTGCTCAAGGATGAAATCCATCTGGTTGGTACCCACGACCTCTCGGATCGCACTGTCCGACGCCTCTGCCAGAGTGCCCTCGGGTTGTTCGATCTCGAAAAGGAAGTTTGCCGGATCCAGAACGCGGTATTGCACGGCAAATCCGAGCTCGATCAGATTCTCGTCGCTGGTCAGCATGCGTGCCTGATTTTCCTGGGAGCGAACCTGGGCAACATTGACCTTTTCAAGGGTTTCGATCGGAGTCGGGAAAGTGAACCGCAAACCCGGCATTATCGTTCGAGTGTACTCACCGAACCGGAGCACGACACCGCGCTCGGATTCATCAATGATGTGCACCGAATTCCAGACCGCCCAGATTCCCGCCAAAACCACGACGAGCGCAATGATGGCGCCCATGCCGGGACTGTTTCCAGTGCCCTGTGGGCTGCCGCCGTCATCATCTCCTCCGCCGCCCATTATTTTTTTAAGACGTTTCTGGACGTTGGCGAAAACCTCATCAAGGTCGGGCGGCTGTTGACCACCCCCTTTCCAGGGATCCTGTCCGTTCCCACCACCGCGTCCGGGCTCATTCCAGGGCATTTAATTCTCCGTAGCATGCATACGTCAGGCAAAGCCGCAGTCTTGGATCAAGGGACGTAGCTGCCCTTGATGTAACGCGACCGGCAAAAATATTATTTTAGCAGGTGTTGGTGAATCCACGTGCCCTCGGCACCCCCCGTTCGACCGAGCTCCTGGGCGTCGCGGAGGGTGAGATCAAGCTGCAGTCGACTCGATCCGTCCTCATCCACCGATTCGGATTCTATGGCGCCTAGCTGGTAGAGCTGCGACCTGAGCTTCTGCAAATCCGCGGGCAGCTGTACTTCGGCGCATATCCGGCCCTGCCCTATTCGCTCACCAATCGCGTCCAGCAACAGACCGAGGCCCTCGCCGGTATGTGCCGAGACCCATACCCGGATCACCTGACCGTGCTCGTCGCGTTCGACGCCTGCGCTGCCCTCGACCAGGTCAATCTTGTTGTAAACGGTCAGCCGGGGCAATTCCGCCGCCCCGATGTCGGAGAGAACTCGCTCCACCGTCGCGCTGTGTGCGCCGCGCTCGGGGTCCGAGGCGTCGACAACCTGTACGACCAGCGAAGCCGAAAGCGTTTCTTCCAGAGTCGCCTTGAAGGCCGCTACCAATTCATGGGGTAGGTCCTGGATGAAACCGACCGTATCGCTGGCAAGAACTTCGCCGCCGCGCTCGGTCCTGATTTTTCGCACCGTAGGATCCAGCGTTGCAAACAGCTGATCGCGGGCATCTACGTCCGCGTCGGTGATCCGGTTGAAAAGCGTCGACTTGCCTGCATTGGTGTAGCCCACAAGAGCAACCAGCGGTAGCGTGCCGCGCTCCCGCGCCTTGCGTCCCCGCGCTCGATGTCTTTCGAGGCGATCGAGGCGACTGTTGAGCTGTCGTATTCGGCCGGCCAGCAATCTGCGATCGGTTTCAAGCTGGGTTTCGCCTGGCCCGCGCATCCCGATGCCGCCACGCTGGCGCTCCAGATGGGTCCAGCCGCGCACCAGGCGCGTGGAGAGGTGGCGCAACTGGGCCAGCTCCACCTGAAGCTTGCCTTCGTGGGAACGGGCGCGCTGAGCAAATATGTCCAGAATCAGCGTTGTTCGATCCAGCACCGCTACGCCCAGCTCACGGCTGAGGTTTCGCTCCTGCACCGGCGAAAGGCGATGATTGAACAGAACGAGCGACGCAGCGCCATTCCTCACCGCCTGGGCAATCTCCTCGACTTTGCCGCTGCCAACCAGCGTTCTGGCGTCGGCATTAGCCCGGGGGGCCCGGATGACCCCCAACGAACGGCAGCCCGCGGCGTACGCAAGCGATTCGAATTCCTCTATTTCGCGGGCAGGCGTTGGCGCACCGAGCTCCGGCTGCACAAGGATGGCGCGAGAAGTCTCGCTGTGGGCTGCGGACTTGGGCTTTGGCTGGTTCAATCGCTGTCTTGATCTTCCGGATGCGGCGCGATTCTGACGTTGCGCGCTGGGACCACCGTGGAAATGGCATGCTTGTAGATCATCTGGCTCACCGAATTCTTCAGCAGCACGACGAAATTGTCGAAGGACTCGATCTGTCCCTGCAGCTTGATCCCGTTGACGAGGAATACCGAGACCGGCACGCGCTCCTTGCGCAGCGCGTTGAGATACGGATCCTGCAGTGATTGACCCTTGCCTGACATTTGTAATTCTCCTTGGTTGCCTTTGTAATTATTGCGGGTCTTTCGTGAATGCTGCGCCGACAATACGATGGGATGGCGCAACCGAACGATTCTCCTGCACCGGCGTCGATCCAGGCGGCATGCAGCCGTCGATTACCGGACCATATTCAGAATTACTCATACTGCGATCCCCTTCGCCGCACCAAACCGACTGACCTTCGTGATTATGCGGCCGGTTGTTCGAAGATTCAACGGGTCATACCACAATGCCCCCGTCCATTTCCGGAACGATGTCAGTTGACGCTTGGCTAACTGGCGCGTTGCCGCGCTGGCCCGATCGGCCAGGTCTTCACGCTCAATGCCACCATCCAGGTACTCAATAGTTTGCCGATATCCGACAGCCCGCAGTGCCATGGAGCTGCGAGTCAGTCCAGGACGCTTCAGCAGCTGCTCGACTTCGTCGATCAGTCCGCGTTCCAGCATTCGCGACCAGCGCGCGCCGATCCTGCGGTGCAATTCACCCCGATCAGCCGGCGAAATCACCAGCAGCAGGCTGTCGGCCAGGCGATCGGGGCCACGACCCCGGAGGAACGAGCTGGCGGGCCGGCCGCTCACGAGGCATACTTCGAGCGCCCGCTGGATCCGCTGCGGATCGCTGGGCCGGATGCGGCGGCCGGACTCGGGATCAAGCGCCGCCAATCTTTCGTGCATGACCGCCCATCCGGCCTCGGCGGCCTGTTCGGTGATGCGCTGTCGCAGTTCGGCATCGGCCGAAGGCATGGTGTCCAGGCCGTAGCGCAACGCACGCAGGTAAAGCGCCGTACCCCCCACCACCACGGGAAGGGCGCCGGCGGACCATGCCGAGAGGATTTCAGCCTCCGCGTCGCAGGCAAAATCGGCGGCAGAGTACGCCTGTTCCGGATCCCGGATATCGATCAGGGCGTGAGGAAATTTCTCCAGCGTCCGCGCATCGGGTTTGGCCGTACCAATATCCATCCCCCGGTAGACCTGCACCGAGTCGGCGCTGATCAGTCTGACAGGCATGCGTCGGGCAATTTCGAGCGCGACCTCGGTCTTGCCGGCTGCGGTCGGGCCGCAGATGACAACGGCCGGCGGCAGCTTCAACCGAGACGCCTCTCCAACGCTCAACGGAAAGTCATTCCTGCCGTGAAGGCGCGGCGGTTTCGCCGGCAGCTTCCAGCCTGTCCCAAAGGCAATCACCGTCTCCGGCCACCCTGGCAATCT
>JGI12210J13797_10307964_pt1 | contig 11550 bp, 9 predicted proteins | sample ElkSlonscriptome_3_FD_13797 | JGI IMG/M metagenome (IMG submission 13797) | reverse complement strand
TCGAAGCAGCGCGCGTCGCGTGCGTCGCTCGCCGCCGGGATCTGCGGGAAGCGGGCGACTGCGCGCCGCAGCCCGAGATCACCGCCCGGGAGCTCGGGGGTGAAGCGCACCCTCCGCATCGGCCGCAGCCGTTCGCGATAGTGCTGCGCGCAGTCGTTGAAGCTGGTCATGCGCAGCCGCTCCTGCTGCAGCCGTTCCAGGTCGATGTCGGCGCAGATCATCTGCTCTGCGGGCGCGAAGCGCTCGGATTGCGCGAGCAGTCGGTCGTGCTCGAAGATGACCGCGTGCCCGTCCCAGGCGAGATCGGTGGTGGACTCGCCCGGCCCGGCGGCCGAGTAGAGGTAGGCCGCAATGCATTTGCCCGACTGCGCCGCACAGAGATCGTTGCGGTACTCGGCCTTGCCGATCGTGATGTTGCTCGCGGACAGGTTCAGCAGCACCGTCGCGCCGGCCATCGCCGCATAGGTGCTCGGCGGTATCGGGGCCCAGAGGTCCTCGCAGAGCTCCATGTGCAGCGTCAGGCCCGGCAGATTGCCGGCTTCGAAGAGCAGGTCGGTGCCGACCGGCACAGTCTGCCCCAGGAGTTCCGTCTCCGTGGCGGCTAGCGCATCCGCCGGGACGAACTGGCGCTTCTCGTAAAACTCGCGGTAGTTGGGGAGATAGGACTTCGGCGTTACGCCGAGCACGCGGCCTGCATGGACGGCGACCGCGCAGTTGAACAGGCGGCCCTCGATGCGCAGCGGCAAGCCGACGGCGAGCAGCGGCCGCAACGCGCGACTTCCCTCGACCACGCGCTCGAGCGCCGCCTCGGCGGCGTCAAGCAGCGCTTGCTGGTGGAAGAGATCGTCATTGCTGTAGGCGGCGAGGCCGAGCTCGGGGAAGAGCGCGATCAGCGCCCCGTCTGCGTCGGCACGCCGTGCCAGCGCCAGCGTTTGCTCCGCGTTGGCGGCGGGGTTTGCGATCCGAACCTGCGGGACGCAGACCGCCGCCCTGATCAGCCGCTGGTGATAGAGGTTGAAGAAGCGCAACGTCAGTCGCCGGTATAGGGCTCCTTCAGCGTGACCAGCTCCTCGGCACTGACCGGGTGGATCGCGACCGTGTTGTCGAAGTCTTCCTTGGTGGCGCCCATCTTCACCGCGACCGCGAAGCCCTGAAGCATCTCGTCGACGCCGTCGCCGACCATGTGCACGCCGACCACGCGCTCGTTCTCGCCGGCGCAGACCAGCTTCATCGCCGTGCGCGGCCCCTTGGGGCTGAGCGCGTACTTCATTGGCGTGAAGGTCGTCTGATAGATCGTGATCTTCTCGCCGGACTCGCGCGCTTGGGCCTCGGTCAGACCGACTGCGCCGACGGGCGGGTGCGCGAACACGACCGTCGGGATGTCCTCATAGACCAGCCGGCGCTCGGGTTGATTGTTGAACAGCCGCTCGGCCAAGCGGCGGCCGGCGGCGATCGCGACCGGGGTCAACGGATAGCGGCCGGTGATATCGCCAAGTGCATAGATCCCGGCGACGTTGGTGTTCTGGTAGGCGTCGGTCGGGATCACGCCGTTGCGCTCGACCTCGACCCCCGCGGCCTCGAGGTTGAGATCGTCGGTGTTCGGCCGGCGGCCGATCGCCCAGAGAATGGTGTCGAAGCCCGTGAGCGCGTCGCCTTCCTTGTCCACGACCGCGAGGCCGTCATCGCGCCGCTCGAGCGAGCCCACCGCGAACGGCAGATGCATCTCCACGCCCTGCTCGGCGAGGTTGTGCGATGCGGTCTCGCCGATGATTGGATCGAAGACCTCGAGCACGCGTGACTCCAGCGCGACGATCTTGACCTCGGCACCCAGCGAGCGCAGCACCCCGGCGAGCTCGACGCCGATGTAGCCGCCCCCAACGACGCAGACCTTCTTCGGCGCCTCCTCGAGGGCAAAGAAGCCGTCCGACGTGATACCCAGCTCGTGCCCCGGAACCGGCGGGACCATCGGCCGGCCGCCCGTCGCGACGACGATGTGGTCGGCGCTGTACTGCTCACCGTCGACCTCGACGGTCTTGGCATCGACGAAACGCGCATGCCCGCGGATCACCGTGAGGCCGAGTGAATCGGCGTAACCGTCCCAATAGTTTCGGATACCGTCGATCGTGCGCTCGCGGCCGGTGACGAGCCGCTTCCAGTCGATGCCCTTGAGCTCCACGTCGACGCCGAAGTCGGGTGCATTCTTGACCGCCTGTGCGAGCTCGGCGCCGTACCACATGATCTTCTTCGGCACGCAGCCGACGTTGACGCAGGTGCCGCCGAGCGCCTTGGACTCGATCACGGCGGTGCGCTTGCCGTAGGCGGCGGCCTTTTCGGCAACCGCAAGGCCGCCGCTGCCACCGCCAATGGCGATGAGGTCGAAATGCTTGTCCATCCCCTACTCCTCGGATTCGACGGGCCACGGCGTAACGGCAAACGCCGTTCCGGGTGCTTCAGCGGGCCGCACGCAGGCGTTGCGATGTCTGGTGAGTGCGTGCGGCCCGGGCAGGCGAGATGCGCTTAGCGGTTCGCGATCCACTTCTGGAGATCATCGGACCCGCCGATCTTCTCGCCGTTGACGAAGACCTGCGGGACCATCGTGGACGCGGCCACTGCGCGCAGCGTCTCTTCGGTGTAGTCCTTGTTCAGCACCAGCTCCTCGAACTGCATGCCGGCTTCGCTCAGGAGCTCCTTGGCCTTGGCGCAGAATGGGCAGCCGGGGCGGGTGAAGACGGTGATGTCGGACGGCTTGGTCGCGTTCGGCGCGATGTACTCCAGCATCGTATCGGCGTCGGAGACGTGGAAGGGATCGCCCGGCTCCTCCGGCTCGATGAACATCTTCTCGATGGTGCCGTCCTTGACCAGCATCGAGTAGCGCCAGGAACGCTTGCCGAAGCCGAGGTCGTCCTTGTCGACGAGCAGGCCCATGCCCTCTGTGAATTCGCCATTACCGTCCGGGACGAACGTCAGATTGTCCGCGTTCTCATCTGCCTTCCAAGCGTTCATCACGAAGCCATCGTTCACGGACATGCATATGATGTCATCGACGCCGGCGGCCTCGAACGCAGGTGCGAGCTGGTTGAAGCGGGGTACGTGCGTCGACGAGCAGGTGGGTGTGAAGGCGCCGGGCAGCGAGAACACGACCACGGTCTTGCCCTTGAACAGGTCGTCAGTGGTGACGTCTTTCCAGTCGTGGTCGGTGCGTGTGCGGAAGGTGACGTTCGGGACTTTTTGGCCGGTGCGGTCTTGCAGCATTGTCGAGACTCCGTGAATGGTGGGTGAGTAACGTTGTCGCGGCGGGCCTCTGCCTCGCTCAGCGCACAGAATGGGGGAAAAACCGCGGGCATCCAAATGGATTCTGCGGATGGCTGCGATCGGTTTGGCCAATCGAGCAGCACAATACCCATGTTGGGATCGATCGGCGGGGCCGCGCAACCGGTCGGCAACCGGACTGGTGAACGCTCGCTCGCCGCAGACAAAACGGCCCTGCCAGTAGAGCTGGCAGGGCCGGGACGAGCGTGGCGCCAGGGGCCTCGCGTGAGGCGGCCTGGACGTTACGGGGAGACGCTGAAGGCGCTTATGCCAAGCAGTGCTCTAGCCGAGCGGCTGCGCGGGCATCACGACCGCGGCACTGTCGCCCTTTTTCTTGTCGCCGCAGCTCTTGCCGTCGCCGGCGATGGCGGAGCCGGCGCCGAGCGCCAGGGTCAGGCCGAACAGCAGGGCGGTGCTCAGGGTGGCAATACGCAGAGTCATAGGGATCACCTCGTTCGCGATCATGCGGGTCACATTGGTTATCGGCGGCGGGTCGTTCAACCCCCGACGCTTGGGAGATTGGTGCAGGCTGGGCAGCGAACAACCCCCCGCCGGTCCGGGAAACCGCGGTTTCGGGTGTCGCGCCGATCGTCGGCGCGATGGCAGGCCGATCGGCGCTGCCGTCACGTGATGACGTCCGGTTGCTCTCGGCCCGTGCGCGTCTTGATCTGCGCGAGCTCGCGCGCGATTAGGATCAGCGGTGCCAGCGCCTCCTGCACCGGCTGGCTGTGGCTCGCGCCATCGGGCTCGTAGCGCTCGATGTAGACACGCAGGGTCGCGCCCTGAGTGCCGGTGCCCGAGAGCCGCAGCACGATGCGCGAGCCACCCTCGAAGCCGACGCGGATGCCCTGATGCTCCGCGACGCTGCCGTCGATCGGGTCGGTATAGGCGAAGTCGTCTGCGTACGCGACCTTGAACGCGCCGAGCTGCTGGCCGGGCAAGCTCGGCAGCAGGATGCGCAGGTGGTCGATCAGGCCCTCGGCCGCGGCGCTGTCGATGCCTTCATAGTCGTGGCGCGTGTAATAGTTGCGCCCGAAACGGGCCCAGTGCTCGCGCACGATCTCGGCGACCGGCTGGCGTTTCACCGCGAGCAGATTCAGCCAGAACAGCACGGCCCAGAGCCCGTCCTTCTCGCGTACATGGTCGGAGCCGGTGCCGAAGCTCTCCTCGCCGCAGAGCGTGATCTTGCCGGCGTCGAGCAGGTTGCCGAAGAACTTCCAGCCGGTCGGGGTCTCGAAGCTCGCGACGCCGAGCGCCTCGGCAACGCGGTCGGCGGCCTGGCTGGTCGGCATCGAGCGGGCGACGCCGGCGATGCCGCTCTTGTAGCCGGGGGCGACGGTCGCATTCGCCGCGAGCACCGCGAGGCTGTCGCTCGGGGTGACGAAGAAGTCCTTGCCGAGCACCATGTTGCGGTCGCCGTCGCCGTCGGAGGCGGCGCCGAAATCGAGGCCCTCTGGACCTTCCGTCATCGCGACCAGCTCGTGCGCGTGCACGAGGTTCGGGTCCGGGTGGCCACCGCCGAAGTCTTCGAGCGGAATGCCGTTCATGACCGTTCCGCCTTCGGCGCCCAGTCGGTGCTCGAGGATCTCCACGGCGTAGGGGCCGACGACGGCATGCATCGCGTCAAAGCGCATCCGGAACTCGCCTGAGCGGAACAGGGCGCGGATCGCGTCGAAGTCGAACAGGCTCGCCATCAGGTCGGCGTAGTCGGCGACCGGGTCGATCACCTCGATAACCGTCTCGCCGATGCGCTGCTCGCCGGGCTGGTCCAGGTCGACCGTGGGGGCGTCCAGGCTGCGGTACTGGTCGATCGTCTGGGTGCGTGCGTAGATCGCATTCGTCACCGATTCCGGCGCCGGGCCGCCGGCATCGATATTGAACTTGATCCCGAAGTCTTCGTCCGGGCCGCCGGGGTTGTGGCTCGCGGACAGGATGATGCCGCCCTGTGTCTGGTACTTGCGAATGATGCAAGATGCGGCCGGGGTCGATAGGATGCCGCCCTGACCGACGAGCACGCGGGCGACGCCGTTGGCCGCGGCCTGGCGCAGGATGGTCTGGATGGCCTCGCGGTTGTAGAAGCGCCCATCGCCGCCGACCACAAGGGTGCCGCCGGCGAGCTTGGTCTGCGTATCGAAGATGGCCTGGACGAAGTTCTCCAGATAATGCGGCTGTTGGAAGGTCGTCACCTTCTTGCGCAGCCCCGAGGTGCCAGGCTTCTGGCCGGCGAACGGTGTGGTCTCGATAACGCGTGCTTCCATCTGCATAACCCTTGATTTTAAGTTGGTTTGCCTCTACCACTGCGGCGCCGGCGAGGCCCGAGGCCCGCGATTGTAGCGAGAGCAACGGGCCGACGACTGATCGGATTTCCGGTCGAGCAGGGCTCGGCCGACCCAATGAACCGAAATCAACCCGAACAACACAGGTGATCGACACCCATGACCGTTGACGCTCACATGGAAACGCTCGAGTTCAAGGCCGAAGTGAGCCAGGTGCTTGACCTGGTGATCCGCTCCCTCTACTCGAACAAGGAGATCTTCCTGCGGGAGCTGATCTCCAACGCCTCGGATGCCGCCGAGAAGCTGCGCTTCGAATCCCTCACCGACGAAAATCTGCTGGAAGACGATCCGAGCCTGCGCGTGCGCGTGCTGGTGGACAAGGAGGCCGGCACCGTCACCGTGTCCGACAACGGTATCGGCATCAACCGGCAGGAGATGATCGACACCATCGGCAGCATCGCAAGCTCCGGCACCCGACGGTTCGCCGACGCGCTGCGCGCGGCGCAGGGCGCCGCCGAGCAAGGCGAGGCCGAGAAGGGCCAGGCCGCCGGCGAAGAGCTGATCGGCCAGTTCGGCGTCGGCTTCTATTCCAGTTTCATCGTCGCCGACCGCGTGACCGTTATCTCCCGTCGCGCGGGGCTGACCGCGGAGCACGGCGTACGCTGGCAATCCGAGGGCCACGGCAGCTACACGCTCGAGAATATCGAGAAACCGGGGCGCGGCACCGATGTGATCCTGCATCTGAAGGAGGAGGAGAAGGAGTTTCTCGAGCCTTGGCGTCTGCGCACCATCATCGGCAAGTTCTCGGATCACATCGCGATGCCGGTCGAGATGCTCAAGGAAGACCTCGGCGGCGACGAGGACGACGAGAAAAAGGCCGACAAGACCCCGGAGTTCGAACAGGTCAACCGCGGTACCGCACTTTGGATGCGCAGCAAGTCCGAGCTCTCGGAGGACGACTACAAGGAGTTCTACAAGCACATCTCGCACGATTTCGACGAGCCGCTGAGCTGGGCCCATAACCGCGTTGAGGGGACCAACGAGTACACTGCCTTGCTCTACGTCCCCAAGCGCGCCCCCTGGGATATGTGGGACCGCGAGCAGAAGCACGGCGTCAAGCTCTACGTGCGCCGCGTCTTCATCATGGACGAGGCCGACAAGCTGATGCCGCACTGGCTGCGTTTCGTCAAGGGCGTGGTCGATTCCGATGATCTGCCGCTCAATGTCTCGCGCGAGATCCTGCAGCACGACCGCAAGATCGACACCATCCGCGGCGCCAACACCAAGCGCGTGCTCGGGCTGCTCGAAGGGATGGCGAAGGACGACCCGGAGAAGTACCAGGTCTTCTGGAAGGAGTTCGGGCGCGTCTTGAAGGAAGGGCCGGCCGAGGATTACAGCAATCGTGAGCGCATCGGCGGGCTGCTGCGTTTCGCCAGCACCCATAACGAGAATGACGAGCAGACCGTCTCGCTCGACGATTACATCGGGCGCATGAAGGAAGGGCAGAAGGACATCTACTACATCACCGCCGACAGCCCGGCCGCCGCGCGCCACAGCCCGCATCTGGAGGTGTTCCGGAAGAAGGGGGTCGAGGTGCTGCTACTCTCGGATCGTGTCGATGAGTGGCTGGTCACGAACCTGCACGAGTATAAGGAGAAGCACCTGCAGTCGGTCACCAAGGGCAAGCTCGATCTCGGTGACCTCGCGGACAAGGAAGAGCAGGAGAAGACCGAGAAGGCCGAGAAGGAGCACGAAGAACTGCTCAAGCGCCTGAAGGATTCGCTCGGCGAGCGGGTCGAGGCGGTCCGGGTCTCGACCCGGTTGGTCGACTCACCAGCCTGTATCGTCGTCGGCGAGCACGACATGAGCGCGAATCTGGCGCGCGTGCTCAAGGCGGTCGGCCAGGACTCACCGAGCATGAAGCCAATCCTCGAGGTCAACCTGGATCATCCGATGGTGCGCCGGCTCGAGTCGGAGTCGGATCAGACGCGCTTCGATGATCTGGGCATGATCGTACTCGATCAGGCCATCCTTGCCGAGGGTGGCCAGCTCGATGATCCGTCCGCCTTCGTCGGCCGGCTGAACAAGCTGATGCTCAACATGTTCATGAGCGGGGGCTGATCGGCTTGCCCCGGGGCGCCGCGGCGATGCTCACGGTCGGCTGGCGCGAGTGGGTCGGGCTCCCGGACCTCGGACTCCCGCTGATCAAGGCCAAGGTGGACACCGGCGCTCGCACTTCGGCGCTGCACGCGTTCGAGGTCGAGCGCTTTGCTCAGGACCGATCAGACTGGGTGCGCTTCGCGGTGCATCCGTTGCAGGGCCGCGGCGACGTGGTCGTGCGCTGCATCGCCCCCCTGCTCGAGCAGCGCGCGGTGACCGACTCCGGTGGCCATCGGGAAGAGCGGTCCGTGATCGGCGCGACCCTGACGATCGCAACCGAGCGGTGGCCGATCGAGCTGACGCTCACCGATCGCGATACCATGCGTTTTCGGATGCTTGTCGGCCGCACGGCGCTCACCGGGCGCGCGCTGGTCGATGTTCGCCAATCCTTTCTGACCGGTTGTTGCGATGACCCGGTGGGCGCCTATGCAGCCGAGGGACCCCGATGATCCGCAGCTACAAGGTCGCCTTCGTGTCATTGTTCGTGGGCCTGCTCGTGCTCACGATCGTTGCGGTTTCTGCCAATGGCTACAGTCAGGCGACCCGGGTCTCGCTGGATCTGTCCGCTGACATCGTTTCCGAAATGTCGGCGAAGGTGGTGACGCGCGCTTCGGCCTTGTTCGAAGCGGCACGCGATCTCGCCGAGATCAACGCCGTTGTTGTCGGCGAGCACGGGCTGGACGACGAGCGTGCGCTGCTGGCGCTGTTCGGCAAACAGCTCGCGGTCATGCCGCAGATGGAATCGGTCTACGTCGGCGGGCCGGACGGCGACTTCATTCAGGTCCGCGCCTCGCCGCAGCTCGCGAGCCGCGTGATTCGGCGCTCGGGCGAGACCGCGGACGCCGAGCCGTCGGAGCTTATCGTCTACCGCAATCAGGCGTTCGAGCCGATCGCGCATCTCCCCGGGGATGGCCGCTACGATCCGCGTGTGCGGGTCTGGTATGAGCAGGCCGTCGCCGCTGACGGGCTGCAATGGTCGCCGGTGTATCGTTTCGCGTCATCAGACCAGCATGGGATCACCGCGTCCGTTGCAGTGCGGCGCACCGACGGGACCCTGGTCGGTGTCGTCGGTGTCGATATCTCGCTCGCGCGCCTGTCGGCCTTCCTCACCGAGCAGCATCTCGCGCGCGGCGGCTCGGCCCTGATCGTCGGTGCGGACGGCAAGCTGATCGCCTATCCGCATGACGTGGAGTTGCGCCCGGGACGCGCGCCCGAGGGACTGCCTAGCATCGACGATCTGCGCGAGACCTGGATCACGGATGCCTACCATCCGGACGGGTCGGGTCACGCCAGGCGCACCGGGATCAACCAGGCCTCGTATCAGGTGACGCGCACTCGCGGCCGGGCCTACCTGAGTCTTCAGCACCGGTTTCCGGCCGGCGTCGGTCAGGACTGGCGCTTGTTAATGGTGGTGCCAGAGGCGTCGCTGCTCGAGGCGGCGCGGCGCGTGTTCAGCAAATCCGCGGCCATCACCTTCATCCTGGTCGTGATCGCGGCCGTCGTCGTCGCCTATCTGGCCGCGCGCCTGTTCCAGCCGCTGCGTCGTCTGGTCAACAACACCGAGTTGATCCGCGAGTTCCGCTTTGCCGAGGTCGAGCGCGTGCCGTCGCGGTTCGCCGAGATCAAGGCCATGGACGAGGCGATCTGGAAGATGAGTCAGGGCCTACGCTCGCTGGAGAAATTCGTGCCGATGGATGTCGGGCGTAAGCTGATCCAGTCCGGTAAGCGGGCCGAGCCGGCCGCCGAGGTGCGCGAGCTCTCGCTGCTGTTCACGGGGGCCTCGAACCTCGCGCACCTGTGCGGAGCGCTGCCGCCGGCGCGGATCATCGAGCTGCTCAGCCGCCAGCTCGACGTCTTCACCATGGCCATCCTGCGTCACAAGGGGACGATCGACAACTTCCTAGGCGAGAGCATCCTCGCGTTCTGGGGAGCTCCCGTCGAGATCCAGGGCAGCGAGGATCGCGCCTGCCGAGCCGCGCTGGCCTGCCGGGACGCGGAGGAGGCGCTCCAGGCGGAATGGTCCAAGACCCTGCCACCCGGCGAGATGACGCCGCCGCCGAATCTGTTCTCGGTCCACCATGGGCGCGCGATCGTCGGCGCGATCGGCTCGCGCCAGCGCATGAGCTGGACCGCGATCGGCGACAACGTCGCGCTCGGCTGGGATCTGCACCAGCTCAACCGGCGCTATGGGACACGTATCATCATCAGTGGCGAGGTTCAGAGCCAGGTCGCCGACCGCTACTGGACCCGACGCCTGGATGTGCTCCCCCTCGACAGCGGGGTGCGCAAGCTCGAGGTCTACGAGCTGATCGACGCGCGGGAGCGTCCGTTGCCGCCAGGGAAGCAGGAGGCGATCGAGGCCTACGAGGCGGGTCTCGAGGCGCTCCTCGAAGGTGCGTGGGAGCGCGCCGAGGCTTTGTTCGCGCCGCTCGCGGAGCGCGATCCGAACGACCTTGCGGTCGCGTTGTTGCTGTCGCGCTGCGGCACCCGCGATGCCTGCTTCTGGCCCGGTCTTGCAGGGCCGCGCGACGACCGGCTCGCGGGGCCGTTCACAGCGCGGGCCGTCGCGTCGCAGGGGGTGCAGGGGGTGCACAGGGGCGATGGCGAGCCCGACGACGGGCCGGGGTCGGGAGCCTGACAGGGTGAATGCCGACGACGAACAGGTACTCGACCAGGCGATGGAGCGGTTCGCGCGTCTGATCAAGCGCATTGACGCCCGCCAGAGCCGGATCGAGGCGCGGGTCACGCTCCTGTATCAGTTCCTGTTCGGGGCCGTGATCGTCCTGGTCGCGTCGCTGTCGTTCCTGACCGTTATCCTCTCGCGCCAGATCCCGGATGCAACGGCCGCGGTCACCGAGCTGAACGCGCATTTCGCCCGTGTCGCGGACAGTATGGATGCGATGGAGCGCTCCGTCCGCGTGATCGACCAGGGCGTCAGTTCGCTGCCTGAGATCATCGGCCATGTCGATCAGATGCACGGCGGGGTCGCCTTCATGTCCCAGGATGTGACCGAGATCGCCGGGGCCATCGGGACCATCGACGCGAGCATGGGGACCATGGCCCTGAGCCTTGGCGACATGCGCCAATCGTTTCAGGTCATGGAACTGAACGTCGAGCGCATGCGGCAGGACGTCAATCACCTGTCGCAGCCGATGCGCATGTTCAACTGGATGAACCCGTTCCGTTGACCGCCGCAAGCCTCTCCTTTTTGTGCGTCCGCGGCGGTAGGGGCGATGCCTCCGACCCCCGCGAGCAAGCAGGCCGGACATGATCGAGCGCGACCGAATCGAATCGCTGGCGAGCCTGCTCGCCGACCTGGAGCAGGACCTGGACCGCAGCGAAGCGACGAGCGGTCGCCAACGCCGCGGGGTCGCCCCTTGGGTCCGGGTCGTCGCGGTCGTGGTCGCCGGGCTCGCCCTTTCGAACCTCTACTTCGTCAACGACCTCACCGATGAGGTCCGGGTCGTGATCAACCGGATGCACGAGATGACCGCATTGTTCTCGCGCGTCTCCGAGCGCATGGACGAGATGGAGGGCGAGGTGGCCGCGATCGAGCGCAACGTGCTGCTGATGCCGGTTGTTTCGGATCAGATGCGCGAGATGGCCGCCCACGTGCTCGCGATGGAGCACGCGGTCTCTTCGATGGACCGGGCGACCGAGCATCTCGAGGGCTCCGTCGTCTCGATCGAGGGCAACCTCAGGGACATGTCGGCCCGTTTCCATCGCCTGAACCACAGCGTCCGGGCAATGGGGGCGGACGTCGATCAGATGGGCCGGCCGCTGCCCTGAGCGGCAACCTGTCGTG
>JGI12210J13797_10383622_pt1 | contig 11551 bp, 6 predicted proteins | sample ElkSlonscriptome_3_FD_13797 | JGI IMG/M metagenome (IMG submission 13797) | reverse complement strand
TATTCGCCGAAGCGATGNTNGACGNGNACGCGGTNGCAGCCAGCAATGCCGATCNCCCTGCGATGATCATCGATCTGCCGCGCGGCAAGCGGGTGAGCATCTTTGCCGCAGCATCGCCGAGGTTGGTCGCTGCCGCGCTGAAGGGCCTGCGATGATCCCTTCTGGCGCGCGGGTGTGGATTGCTCTCGGCCACACGGATATGAGGAAGGGGATGCAGGGCCTGGCGCTGCTGGTGCAGCAGGGTCTCAAGCGTAATCCCCACGCTGGCGATCTGTTCGTATTCCGCGGTCGTGCTGGCTCGCTGATCAAGATCATCTGGCACGACGGGATCGGGATGTCGCTTTACGCCAAGCGGCTCGAGAAGGGGCGGTTCGTGTGGCCGTCAGCCAAGGAGGGGACAGTGTCGCTGACCCCCTCGCAGCTGGCCTGCCTGCTCGAGGGGATCGACTGGAGGAAACCGCAGTATACATGGCGGCCGCAGAGCGCAGGGTAATCGCCGCAAAGCATGCATTTTGCCCTTGCGGCGGGGCATCGCGCGTGATTCACTCTGGTTCATGGAAGCCGCCATCTCGCCCCTTCCGGACGATGTCGAAGCGCTCAAGGCGCTGCTGGTTTCCGCGCTCCAGAAGGCTGACGAAGCAGAGGCCAAGCTCGCCAACGCCATGGCCCACTAGAGCGCCATCGAGGCGCTGATTGCCCATCTCAAGCTGCAGATCGCAAAGCTCAAGCGCGAGCAGTATGACCCCAGCGCCGAACGCAGCCGCCGCCTGCTCGATCAGATGGAGCTGCAACTCGAAGAGCTCGAGGCCGATGCGGCCGAAGACGACCTGATCGCCGAGGAAGCGGCAGCCAAGACCACCACGGTCACTGCTTTCGAACGCAGGCGCCCGGCAAGGAAGCCGTTCCCCGATCACCTGCCGCGCGAGCGTGTCCTGGTTCCTGCGCCCTGTTCCTGCCCGGCCTGCGGCGGTGATCGCCTATCGAAGCTCGGCGAAGACGTCACCGAGACGCTCGAGGTGATCCCGCGCTCGTGGAAGGTGATCCAGACGGTGCGCGAGAAGTTTGCGTGCCGGGACTGCGAGAAGATCGCGCAGGCCCCCGCTCCCTTTCACGTGGTCCCACGCGGATGGGCTGGGCCCAGCTTTCTCGCGATGCTCCTGTTCGAGAAGTATGGGCAGCACCAACCACTCAACCGTCAGGCCGAGCGCTTTGCCCGCGAAGGCGTGCCGCTTAGCGTCTCGACCCTTGCCGATCAGGTTGGCGCTGCGGCGCACGCGCTGATGCCGCTCTACAAGCTGATCGAGGCGCACGTTGTGGCTGCAACCAGGATCCACGGCGACGATACGACGGTGCCGGTCATGGCCAAGGGCAAGACCGATACGGCCCGATTATGGGTCTACGTCCGCGACGATCGCCCGTTCGCCGGATCCGATCCACCAGCTGCCCTGTTCCACTACTCGCGCGATCGACGCGGCGAGCACCCGCAGAGCCATCTCGCGGCATGGTCCGGGATCCTGCAGGCCGATGCCTATAGCGGCTACAACGATCTCTATCGCGAAGGCCGCGACCCTGGCCCCGTGCTGGAAGCGGGCTGCTTTACCCATGCGAGGCGGAAGTTCTTCGAGCTCGCTGATGTCGTAAGCTCGGCTCGCAAGAAGAGCCGCGGTCAGCGCGCCGCCATGATCTATCCGATCGCGCTCGAAGCCGTGCAGCGCCTCGATGCCCTGTTCGACATCGAGCGCGGCATCAACGGCAAGAGCCCGGCCGAGCGGCTTGCCACCCGCCAGGAACACAGCGCGCCGCTGATGGCCGACCTGCACACCTGGCTCACCGAGCAGGTCGCCAAGCTATCGCGCGGCCATGATCTGACCAAGGCCTGCCTCTACATGCTCAAGCGCTGGGACGCGTTCACCCGCTTCCTCGACGACGGCAGGATCTGCCTCAGCAACAACGCCGCCGAGCGCGCCCTTCGCTGCATCCCACTCGGCCGCAAGGCTTGGCTGTTCTGCGGCTCGGATCGTGGCGGTCAGCGCGCCGCCATCATCTACACGCTGATCCAGACCGCCAAGCTCAACGATGTCGACCCGCAGGCATGGCTCGCCGATGTCCTCGCCCGCATCGCAGATCACCCCGCCACAAGGCTCGACGAGCTCCTGCCGTGGAACTGGGCGCCTTGCCCGTTGAAGGCGGATCCGGATTCCAATAGCGTCGCCGCATGCAACATGGTCCTGAGCCCGAACTAATCGAGTCACCCCCTTGGCAGGACCATCGAGCAGAATGGCATCCGCCTGACCATCAACATCGTTCGGATTGCCACGCATCCGGGCTGGTCGCTTGAAGTCGTCAACGAGAACGGCACGTCGATCGTCTGGGACGATCCGTTCCCGACTGACCGCGCCGCTGATGCTGCATTCCGCAAAGCACTTGCCGAAGAGGGGCCAGAGGCATTCCTCGACGACCGATAGACAGTCTCACCGCTTCATGCCGCGGCCCTTACCGGATGGATACGTTGAACGCAAGGAACGGACCTTCGTGCTCGGTCTGTATGGTAACGACTTCGTTTATCGTGCGGAGGAACTCACCGCGGACTCACCGTTCCACCAAATCGAATGCGAGGAGCAACGCATGTTTTTTGCACGCCTGCTCGCCCGGGTTACTGAAGCGGACCCGCTCGTCGAATGCGTCATCGACGGCATCGATGAAGGCTTACGCGGTGCGGACCTCGCCGATCACGCTTCGATCAACCAAAAGCAGCTCGCCACGGTCAGGCGTCGGATCAAGCGGCGTGTCCATGAGGTATTCGAGAGCGGGTGGGATGCCGTTGAGGCGGTCTAGGGCGATGTTCGGCGAGGCCCTGCGTGATCCTGCGGCTCGGGCCGGATGTTAGTTCGAACCATGAAGTCGGATGGCTGGATGTGGGCCGTTTGCGGACTATCCGGTCTTAGAGCAGGACCGCCTGAAGAAGCCCTGTCGTTGGACGATCTCCAGTCCTCCGATGACGTCGATCGTGATGAACCGTCACGACGCAAGTAGTGCCGCCGAACGCAGAGCTGGGAGCCAAGCTAAGTCGGGCATCAAGTCCTGAAGCTTATCGAGAATACCCACCATATCTCGAGCCTCAGAAGGCAGCAGCCGACGTTCCACAAGAGCACGCAAGTGCCTTTCCAAAATGGCAGCCTGCTCGATCGGATCTGTCGCGCTACCCGCGCTGGCGACGGCCAGTTCCACAAAGGAGCGATATGCCCAGTTGCCACCTGCTTCCCTCTCGAAAGCAAGCTTGAACGATTGTTCTGCTAGGTCCTTGTCTTTCCATCGCGAGGCTGCTGTCAGTGCCAATTCCACCGATTGAGCAAAGGCTTCAGCCGTGGAGCGGTCCAGAAGGCTGATTACGCTCTCGCGCGACACCTTGATATCCGAAGGCTGCTCGAGGGCCAAAAGAGCGTTGAAGAGTGCACTCTGACCACGGACGATCTCGCCGTTGGCGATACCGGACGCGAGTTCCTGCGATGGGAACAATTGAATTTTCCATGCGGAGCTGTATTCGTCCAGCGGGCCAGTGGTATATTCTAGGACGTCTGGAACCTCTGAGCTTTCTGCCGGCAAATGCTTTGACCAAGCAGCGGGGCGATCAGCCTCTGGAAGAGAACGTATGATAGCTTTCAATCTCATGCGCACTTGGGCCGCGACGATAAGCGGATGGAGGCGCTCGCGAATCCACCAACGCTCGCTGCTTCGTTCCACCAAGCCTGCGACACGATAGGAATTGCCGATCCAGCGCTCGACCATCTCTAGAAATCTGGGCCGCTCGACTTCAAGTATCGAAAACTCTCGGGTCAAAAGTCCAGCGTGGGCAAGTAAGGCGCAGCGTCGGTGAGCGGTTGGCTCATTTGCCAAAATGCCGTTGATGTCGGCATATCCAATGACAGATTTTGCTAGAGCAACGAAGTCTTGGGCGGCTTCTTCCATCCGTTTGTTTGTGCCGAGATAGGCATCGAGAACCTCGCTGCCAACTTTCAAACATTCGTCGCTGCCCAATCTTGAGCTCGCAATTTGCAGGGCAGCAACTGCGGAGAAGGGATCTCCAGCACGAGAGAGATCGCAAGCCAATTTCGCAGCCTCTTCGTCGTTCAAAGCGGCGGCTAGTGTCTTCATGTCAAAGTCTATTGCGATCGCCAAAGGCGCGAGCAGGAAGGCCGCCTGAGCGAGATTTTTCTGATTTGCTCGGCACTCGACCGCTTCAGTAAGCACCTGAGCAAGAGGCAGATTGGTCCCAAGTTGGAAGAATGTCTTGTAGTAGGTCGAATTTCTCGCCTGCAGGTCGGCGAACGCCAATTCGCCCACTTTCGCTCGGAAGTCGTTCAGCCACCTCTCGGGAACCGCGCGAAAAGCGCCAAGCAAACTCTGAAGCTCTTGCATGCAAAGCGGCGAGGCACCGACCTTTTTTGACCAATCTGAGACATCGCCTTGAGGAAGCGTAGCGTTCGAACAAAGCCGCTCAAAAGTGGAGAGACGGATCGCGCGGTCATCGTGAAGTAGCCCCGCAAACTCCAGGGTTACTCCTCCATTCTCGGTGACGATCACGCCAACGTTCGCATCCCAGTCCCCCTTGTTCGCCACCCCCGCATTTTTAACATCTTTCAACGGAATAGCCTTCCCCTCAAAGGTGGCTCTTACGAAGTCGAAGAGTGATTGCGGAGAGACGATCTGACTGCCTATACGAACACGACCCGAGCCGAGGCCAAACACTTGTTGCACGCTATCAATGCGGACCGCTTCATCGCGTAGACTGGGTGGTATCCGAAGGAGCATCCAACGGGTGACCTCGTCCCGAGAGAGCTGCTCACCATCTGCCAAAGTTATTGGCTCAACATTGCTGCTCGCATCAGCCAGCGTTTCAATTAGAAGCGGGCGTAAATGGCGGTCACGCCCACCGATTTGAGGAGCAACATTGCTGGCGAACCATTCGTGATAGTCGTCAAGCCGGTCGGCTGGAATTGACAGTGGTTGCGCGAGGATTCGATAGAGTGCCACACGGGCGTTTGGTGCCCAGGCCTCTAGGTCCTTGGCACCAGTACTACGCACGATAGTCTTTGGGTCTGGCAAGGTGTGAAGCAGCCATGACGATGCTTCCTCAGCACGCTTGATTGGCAGTTCTATCCAGCACTGCTCGATAGCTCTTACTAGCTGGAGCTGGACGTTTCCGAACCAGTAGAGTTCGTCCGGCAAAACCAACGCTCCCCTCAATAGAGGAAGATGAAGGGACTCGACTATAGCTCGGAACGGCTTCGAGGGACCATTCGTCCAGTTCCCTTGTGCTGCGGCTTCAACAATTTCCCCTATCTCAACGGGAACGAAAGCAACCCCATTCTCTCGAAGTTTCTGTCGAGCCTCACTGCGTCCACGAGCGTCAATTCGGCCTCGCGTATGGAGGTAATCGATCACGTCGATGATCGTGGCAATCGGGCGTCTGAGGCCATTTGTATCTGTTAGTTCGCCGAGCTTGTTGATTGCTCGCTCTCCAGAAACCAACACTTCGTAGGCAGAAGCGTCTTTCAAAAGCGCAATCAACTGACTGTTCTGCGGATCTTCCTGATCGTCTTCGGGCCTGCGCCGGTAACCGCCGTGGGTGGCTTTGCCCGAAGCACTTGCCGCTACAAGCTTGTCTCGGATGCGCTCGATGGCCCGCAACGGCTGTTGCAGTTGCTGCCATTCAAAAAGCTCTCGATTAATCTGCTCCTCAGCTTCATCGCTGATGACAATCCGCTTCCGCGCGGCAACCAACGTTTCAAGGACGCCTGCGCTTTGAAGCGCATTCAGCGCGACGATATGGAGAAGCAAGGGTCGCTCCAAATCGACATCTCGCTCCGATGGCCACCTTTCTCGACTGTCACTCAACAACGATCGAGAAGCATTTGCGCTAAAGCTGTCAATCTCGCCTTCAGCTTCCAGCGCATCGATAACAGCTGACGGTGAAACGATGATCTCTTCGTCGCGCCCGACATCCATAACCTTCTCACCGAGCGATCCGGGTTCATAGATGGGGAAGGAGTGCACATACTGCGCGTCGAGGCTTCGGGCGAGCGTGAGTTCCGAAACTTCATCTTCACCGGTTTGAGAACTTGGGCAAACTTGGATCCCATCAGGCCGCAAAAGCGCCTTTATCGCTTGAGCTTGGCTGGCCCGAGACTTTTGGCCGCGCTGAGCACGCACGTAATCGTGAAACAGATATGGCATGGTGCCTGCGGCCAAATGGATGTGAGGAAGTTCGTCTAGGGTGTCGTCCAACAAACCGATCATCTCCAGCGCCAGCAGAGACGAAAGGTCGAATGCGAACGTCGAAAACGGGCTTAAGTCTGTTCTGAGGCGATTTCCTGCAATGAGCGGAAGGCAGAGTTTTTGTCGAGCGTCGCGCTCGCTCGCATTTTGCGATAATCGTATGAGAATGAGTTCGCTCAACGTCACACCAAGCGGTTGCGCGGCCAACTCAAGCGGCAACTCGCCCGCCATTATCATCTGGTTTAGGTTTGTATTCCTCTCCCGCCCTTCTTTGGCCATCTCAACGAAGTCACGCAGTGGCGCACTCTTCAACGGACCATCTTCGCCTGAATGCTGCACTGCCGCGCGTAGCCATTCTCCCGCTTCTGCACCCCAATCGGTTCCTCTCTGAATGGCAGAGCTGAAAGCGCCGATCAGAATTTCTGGGTCTTGCGGCGCTTTGGCAACTGCGGCTCTGGCCAAATCATCGGCTACCGGATCGTCGACAAGTTGAGCCAACACTGCCGCCTGAAGCAACTGCTGAGCGTCTCGCTTTTCGCGGCGTTCGAGATCTTCATGCCCAATGTGAGCCAAAGAGTTCCAACGACCAGACTCAAGCCCGATATTGATTTCGAGTTGCCTAAGACCGGCATCATCCGGGAGCCGCTTCCTCTGTTCTAGAACCAAATCGCGAGCCTTATCAAGCTTCCCTGCTCGAAAGGCCCCCCAGGCTCTGTGCTTTAGGATGTGCTCGTCGGTGTCCCCGGCATCGCCAATGTGCGCTAACAGCTCGTCAAGTTCTTCGTCGCGCCCCTCATTGAAAAGCACGTTGGCAGCCTTCGCGGCGAGATCTACCCGGTGAGTTTTCGTCCAAAGTTCAATTGCGAACTTGCCAAGATCAGCATGATTACTTTCGGCCATCGCTTCGACGAGGTGAACGAGATCGTTGATGTTTTCGCTGCCGCCATAAGCCTTGCGCCAGAGTTCGACAGATGCGAGTCCGGACTCCATTTCAGCGATCACGGCCTCTAGAGTGGCGGAAGCTTGGGCTCCTAAGGCACTTCCAAGCTGATCAAGCAGTTTGCGAGCGCGATTCGTATCACCGGTCTTAGCCGTTGCCTCGACTTTCAACCCCTCTACCAAGCCTGCGGGCAGCTCAGCATTGACCATCTGGTCACCATGCCTGTCGAGGAACCTCAAAATGTCTTCGGCATCACCCTTTCGAAGCGTAAGCCCCAGAGCTGCCTGCAGTTCGGGACCGCTCAACTCCCCAAGCAGTTCCTTCCGTGCGAGTTCTTGTCGGAGTGTCTGATCTTCAAAAGGCAGGTCTAAAGACACAGCCAGCCACCCACAGAGGATAGCAGTCTCGGGCTGTGCCGCGCGCGCCTGAAGCTCATTCAGTGCGGGCGCAGCCGCGGATTGGTCTGGGTCAGACAGAATTAGGAAAAGGCGCTGGGCCTCGAACCAGTCGGCATGTTCGGCAGTAGCTTCGGGGACGAGAGTTAGAAAATTTTGCAGGTCTGCCAAAGCGGATTGACGCAACCGTTGTCCCTCGGCGTCATTGCGCAGGCGCTCGGGCAACGGCAATCCATGATCGGATTGCACAAGCGGGAGGCGATCACACGGTGGGTTCACCATCAGGGCGAGCCGCAATCGCATCCGGCCGTAAAGGATCATGGGATTTTGATCGATTTGCTCTAGCGTTGACTGGGCTAGAGCGGCCTCGGCGTCATCCCACTCGCCTTTCCTCCATCAGCCAACTCGCATAGGTTGCGAGAGCCCAGCCTGTCATGGAGGTAGGGGAGATGGTTTTTCGGATGTATTCAAGGCCAGCACTTGGATGGCCACGCTTGTTAATAGCTTCGGCTGTTAGCATGACTGATAGACAGTCGCGACGGTCCCTCAAAAACTCCAATGCCCGGTCGAAGTTGCCCTGTGCTATTTCTAGCCGAGCGATATCAGGATCGAGATCGTTAGCACCAGCACTACGCGCTGCCTCAATCCAGTGTTCTGCTTCATCTGGACGTTTTTCGCGACAGAGAGCGGCGGCGGTCGTTCGGTAAAGCTTGATGCGGACGTCTTGCTCTGCTGCGCGCAAATCGCCGCTCTCAACGCGCTTTGCTAAGCGCAGCAGTCTATCTGGCCGTGAGGGATCGATCATCGACCGCAATCGATCATCCCGTTCTATGACTGGTTCAATGAGCGCACGAACTGCGTCGGCAGGCTGCACGACAATGTTGGAAACAAGCTCCGCTACGTCCGTAATTTGGTCACCAAGGCGCTCCTGCCTCTCGCTGATCTGCGCGTTTTGGAAGGTCAGGTTATCAAGGACAGCTCGTTGACCAGCGTTCATTCTCCCCTTCACTGAGAGGGCAACAAACGCCACCGCCACGTCAAAAACAAACTCGCCCCACCACAGGTCTTCCTCCAAAGCTTCGGCGAAGGACATCGCTGCTATGCGTCGTTCATTTTCGTAACTCTGAGCCGCGATGGCAGCGCGAGCACTCGATGCAACCAATTGTCTCACATCATCGCGTTGCAGCCAGAGGCGAACTTCTCGGTCTGCAAATACGTCCGGAATATCAGATAGCAGCTTCTTTGCTCGTGCTGCAACGAAACGAGGCAGTGACGTTTCATCTTCGGAGATCAGTTTAATTGCTTCATTGATCTCTGGCTCCGAGGCCATGCTGATTTGACCGGCAGCCTCAAGTGCTTCCCGTCTCGCAAGCTGCGTCTTCAACCCAGCAATTGCAGGTTTTAGCGCTGCCTTGGCAGCTGTGACGCCGATTGCGCGCCAACCGATCGGCACAGCCCAAGTCCTTTCCCCAGTATGGTCAGAGACCTCCAAAGTGCTGCAATGGTCCTGAAGATTCAATCAAGGATTAGATTTTTGCAAAGTTATGCCCGCCCGGTCGCCGTGAGTCTAAGTCTGATCGAATGCCCGGCTTTAGGAATGAGCCCGCAAACGGGGAATGGCCGACTTTGGAGCGCGAAGCTGACAAGTTCAATTTCACCGTAGCTTCTTTTTGCGCCCTCTCGGTTTGCCGAGTTTCTGAAATTCCGGTGGCCGAATGTTGAGAGGGCGCTTGGGGATTTGAGGAAGAAACGAAGCGAGAAACTCCACCTGCGGGAGGAGCTCGTGCGGCTCGAAATCGTCTTCATAGACCTTTCCCGCAGTGTCCTCTTGTTCGTGTCCCCCCAGTCCCTTCCGATGTTTTTTGTCGAATGCCGGATCCCGAGTTTTTTCGTAATGGGCTTCAGTTTCATCCATCCCGAAGGTGCGGAGCGACTGAATATCAACATCCTTGCGACCGCGCTTGCGCGATGTGCCATTGGGGAAGCAGTAAGCGCGCAATGGGTCGAAGAGGTTCTTTCTGAAAACCGTTTCGAACTTCATAGTCGGATGCAGGTATTCGGGGAACAGTGCCTTGTACCCTGCAGCCCGCATCGCTGCCACATAATCCGCGAAACCGAGCTCTAGAATGCGGCTCGCTATCGGCACCTTCCGTTCCGATTGGTCGTTTTTCAAACCTCGTAGAGAGTTTGGCCTAATATGGATGTATGCGTCCTCGCCGGCTAAAAAGATGTCGTCCACGGCCAACCCACAAATCTCATTGGAACGGGCTTTCGTGGAAACGATCAGCGGCAAGGCGAAATAGTCGCCATCGTGGTATACCTATTCCCCGGCGACCAGCCTGTTGGTAAGATCGTGGCATCCTTGCCAGATAGGTGCCTTGAACAGTTCCGTGATCTCGTCAGATTTCCACGGGAGACGGTTGGAATTCTTCTTTTTGTTCTTCTTGATCGAATGCCGATTGCCTTGGTAGGGCGGCTGAACACACGCCTTTCGGACAGCCTTGAAATTCAAGCCGGTCGGGGCGAGTGAAGGGTCAATCCCTTCTATGTATGTGAATAGGGCGCTGATCCACGTCAGATGCTTTTTCTGTGTGACGAGCGAGAGGCCTACATAGGGTAGCTCATTGGCATCAGCTACGGCGGCGTCGCGCTTCCACTCAGCCAGCAGCTTATCGCCTCGAGCCAGTGCTTCTGCGATCGTCTCGCGGACCTTGTTGCCGTCCTGATCCTTGCGCTCCCGCCCATACTCTCTTGGTAGACGGAGGAAGAGATCTTTCATTGCAATCAAATGGCTTTGCGTAATCTCATTGATGCGAACATCGCCATTGGCCGCAATGAACAGCGCTAACGCTGCTTCTACGTCGCGCCGCCGCTCCGGTCTCCACGTGCCTTCCTCGATCCGCTTTGCGAGCGCCGTTTGCGCCAGCTCGGAAATTAGCGGTGAAGGGGTGCGAGGTTCCTGCGGAAATGGACTTGGGGAGGGGGGTGGGACAGAGGATTGGATCGATGGATCGAGTTGTGCAGGTGCAGTTGTCGGTGAGTCCTGGTTTACCGCTTGCGTTTTCGTTTCGGCGATCTGTCTCGCAAGCTTTGCCAGCGGAAACGAAAGAGGCCAGACCTCACCTGGTTCGATCGGCTGGCCCAGTTCTTCGCAGGCAGCAATGTTGGCTTGGCGGTAAGCGGCAGCTGTAATACGCGCGACGGCTCGCACGTTGGTTTCAGTGGGTTCGACCCCGATCGCGCGAAGATCGTCGGCAATATAACCGGGTGATACAGGCAGGCGGTGGCGGTAGGTGTGCGACAGGGCGGTCAGCCCGGCGGCTTCGGTCTCGCTGAGGCCAAGGTCCTCGAATTCCCTCGCGCTTTCCTCACTGCCGTCGAGCAGGTGGGGCTGGTCTGCGAGAAGCGTGAAGAATCGGGCATATTGCTTGTTCAGCTGCCGGTGTTCGACCCGCGTAGGTTCGCAGAATTGAGCCATGACCACGCGATCGAGCTCGCGCTCGAAGGCGCGCTTGAAAATGGCGGGCAGGTCGTCAGGTTTCACGTTGCGGCGGAGGATGGGCAGCTGTTCCATGATTGCGTTCCTAGCGAGGTCGAGTTCCGAGCCGCGCGAACGAGCCTCGCTCGGGCTCGCGGTGCGCAGCGATAGCCGGATCATTATAGATCGCTGAGGAACAGAACCAAAACGCAGGCGCGCCTTCCACCAGAACACGCTTCCCCGCCGATAGATTGCCATAGTTGCCGAGCCCCGGTTGGGGGGACATGGCGGGCACAGTCTGGCACAATCTGTGGCACAATCGGCCGAAACGATTCCCAACCAATTTCCCCGGATTGAGGAAAATGGCGGATTTGAGCGGTTTTAGCTGGCTAAGTTGTTGAAATTGGTCGGGGAGAGAGGATTCAAGTCCACTTTTTCGACCATCTGCAAAGCCCGGAAAAC
>JGI12210J13797_10209135_pt1 | contig 11551 bp, 9 predicted proteins | sample ElkSlonscriptome_3_FD_13797 | JGI IMG/M metagenome (IMG submission 13797) | reverse complement strand
CGAAGGTTTCGTAAGAAACAATGCGTTCGGAATCGCTTACGGAATCGTATTCATAGATGGCCTCGATCCAGACAAGGATAGGGCGCCGGTTTTTTTGATGTTGATGATGCCGGGGAGAATAGCTCGGGATTGCGCCTGCCTATTTCCTTTGATTGACTGATGCCATGGCGAAAGAGATCGAACGTAAGTTTCTGGTGACGAATGATAGCTGGCGGGACGCCGCTTCAGGCCAAGCTTACCAGCAAGGGTATTTGGCACGACGCGATGGGGTCTCGGTCCGGGTTCGGCTGGCGGGCGAGACGGATGGGACGCTGACCATCAAAGGGCCGATCGAAGGGATTAGCCGGGACGAATTTGAATATGAGATTCCCTGCGAGGAGGCCTCGGCCTTGTTCGGGCTTTGTCAGGGCGCGTTGATCACCAAAACGCGTCACGTCCTGCCGCAAGGTGATTTGCTCTGGGAGATCGACGAGTTTCATGGTGCCAACGAAGGGCTCATCGTGGCGGAAATCGAATTGCCCGATGCGGCGCATAAGTTCGAAAAACCGGATTGGCTCGGGAAAGAAGTCACGAATCAACGGCGTTATTTCAATGCGGAACTGACTGCACACCCCTTCCGGGAATGGTCGGAGGCGGAGCGTTCCACCTGATTTTCTTGTTCCGCCGCTTGCACAACGGCGCTGGACAGGCTCCACTGTGAGCGCGCATGCCATTCGATCTCTCGTCCGCGCTTACTGACTTCGCTTACGCCTTCTTGAGCATCATGCTCGAAGGGGTGCCGTTTATTTTACTCGGGACATTGGCTTCGGGCGCGATCACGGCGTTTCTACCCGGCACCCTGCTCGCTCGTTGGTTGCCGAAGAACCCGGCCGCGGCTGTTTTCCTGTCCGGATTCATGGGATTGCTCTTCCCGTTGTGCGAATGCGGGGTGGTACCGGTGATTCGGCGGTTATTGAAGAAGGGGTTGCCGCTCGCTTGCGGGCTGACCTATATGTTATCCGCGCCAATCCTCAATCTGGTCGTGGTGATCAGCACTTACGCGGCTTTTACCGGGCAGCAACCCGCCTTGATGACCGTTCTTCGTCTTTTTGGCGGTTATAGCGTGGCCGTGATCGCGGGCTTGATCGTGCTCCGGTTGCCTGCCGACAAAATTCTTCGGCCCGGATTGCTGGAGGCGCCCAAGGCGTTTCGCCGGACTGGCCTGAGTATCAGCGGTGAGGTGGAACCAGCTAGCTCTGGCATCGAGGTTGAGCCGAAGCTGACGTTTCGGCAGAAACTCGGTTTGGCGGTCAATACGACGGTGGTCGATTTTCTTCAGGTCTCCTTTTACCTGGCCATCGGCGCGGCGTTGACAGCTTTATTCAAGGTTTTCGTCGATCAGAGTGCCATTACGCCGCTGGCTTACAATGAACCGGCTGCAATTGGGACGATGATGTTGCTGGCGATGATTCTCTCGCTCTGCAGCACATCGGACGCCTTCATCGCGGCGACATTCGTCCTGTTCCCGATGGCTGCCAAGTTGGCGTTTCTCACGTTTGGCCCGATGTTCGATCTGAAGCTCATTTTTCTTTACCGCATCATTTTCAATGGGCGCTTCATTTTGTGGCTCGGCATCGGGTTGTATTTGCTCATCGGGCTGATGTGTTGGAGGTTGGGAGTCGTGTTTACGCCTCCGATGCCGGGGTTAAGTAATTAGATGCCACTATGACACTCCCTTTGATCAAACGATGGTTTAGCGGCTTGATGATAGTTGGCTGGGGGATTCTGCTGATTTACTTCTATCAATCCGGTCGTTTGGAATATTATCTCGCGCCGAAATTCCACGGCATCGTGCTGGCGGCGGCGGTGTTGGCTGGTTTGCTTGCCATCCTTTATCTGGTGCTGGGACGCTCCTGGATCTGTGCCGACCCGGATTGTGCGGGTTGCGCCTCCCATGTCGAGGACACCCGGTTTCGCGGTTGGTTTCCGTTGCTGGCCACGCTGTTGATGATGACCGGTTCTCTGGCCATCACTCAGGATGCGTTCAGTTTGCAGACCGTTTTCAAGACTGGTTTTCTCGATTCCCCGGATCTCTTGCCAATGCGCCCGGACGACATCGAGCGGGAGACCGGGAAGTGGGACAATGAGCCGTTGGACCCGATCGACGAGGCAGTGTTCGGCGAGCCATTCGAGGCCAAGTTCTATCTACCACGAACAGAGGACGGAGCGATTCGGGCGGAGTTGGTCGATCTAATTTTCGCGGTGGAAGACGACATCATGCTCCGCGATTTTGAGAATGAAGATGTGGAGGTGATCGGCCAGTTCGTTCCCCTACCCGACGTCGATCCTCGTGATCCCACGTATAAAATCAGCCGGTTCGTGATGTGGTGTTGCGCGGCTGATGCGCGTCCGTTGGCGGTGCGAGTGTCGACGGAAGCCATTCCCGAGCTCCCGGAGATGGGCTGGGTGAAGGTCAAAGGCAAAGCGACGTTTCCTGTCCGAAACGGTCAACGAACCGTTGTCATTGAAGAGACGAGTATCGAACCGACGGAGAAACCCGAAGGTTCCGCGCTGTATTGACCCCACTGTTTCACAGAACCGGTCGTACTGGCTTGATCTTTTTGCGCAGAGCTGTGTCGTTCAGGCGGTTACTCCTTGCTCGGCACAAAAATCTGCGGCGCAATCATTACCCTCTTTTATGATACAGTCGGGTCGACCTTGATTTAGGCGGTCGCGACGCAGATTGGTTGCGCGGGACCGTGAGGGCTATTCCGAGGATGCTGGCGGGAAGAGGGGCGCGGCGCGCTTCGGCACAGGCGTTGGGGTGGCCGTTGGGGTGGCCTTTTCGTGAGGGACCTCGCCGTGAGTGTGAGGTTTGTGGCCATCGTCGCTCTTCTCATGAGCGGCGTCGGGACTCTTATCAGCAGGATCGGTGTGCGCTTTGTCATCGTAATGCGCCTCCTTTTTTCCATGGGCATCGCCGTGCTCTTTCTTATGTTTTTTGAGGAAAAGCGCGGTTTGTTCGGGTGGATGCTCTTCGCATGCGGTGAACAGGGCGGTTCCAGAGATAGCGAGGAGGATCAGGAGAAAGCGACTCATTTCAATCATGGTAGTGAAGCAGTTGTGTATGGAACAGGAGCGAACTGAACGCAACGAAAAGGTGTGTAAAAGCGAAGAGAAAAGCCTTATTCCGGGGTGGTCAGCTCAATACTATAGGCTTCTTTCTGGCGGATATTGGAACCGGCTTCCGGCACATAGCGGACGGTTTCCCGCCATTTCACCGCGGCGGCCCGGCCTTCGTGATTGCCGATATCATTCAAAACCGTCTCCAGCTTATCGTCGGGGCGCAGGACTAGAAACGGTTCGGTTTCACCCGCCGCATCTTTGAACAGCAGATAGAAGTAATCGCCGGCCTCGATCCCAACCACTTGCCCGTAGGTCTTGCCTTCGCTGACCAGGATCGGCTCTTTTCCCTCCTGAGCCGGGAGAAGGAACGCGCATTGGAAGAGGCAGAGAGCGAGAAAGTAACGCATAATAGAGTCTGGCATTGTCGCTGAGGACTGGCAAATGGTGTTATTGGGTGGTTTCAACCGCGGCCCAGGATCAATCGGATGGCATCGATGCGGGGGCGCGCTCCGCGGATCGCTTTTTCGAGCGCCGTTTTTTGCTCGTTGAGTTGATCGATTTCTTCGGCTGGCACCGACTGGTTCATGGCCTGCAGATCGGCCAACCGACTGAGTTCTCCTTCGAGCTGGGACTCCATTTTTTCCATGGCACGATCCACATGCTCCCGGACCTGCAGAGCTGCCAGGCGTTCTGCTGCTTCCAACATGCGCGGCAACACTTCCCGTTTCAATCCGGGTTGATCCAAGAGTGCTGGCAGCTCGGCGGGCTTTAGTTGGGCCTGTTGCAAGGCTTCATCCTGGCTGCAATCGCGGCGCTGATGATCCACCGCAACACGCACCGGGACCGGCGGCAGAAAACGGTCGGCATGAAGAACGGATGGCGCCACACATTCGACCACCGAGAGCACTTCCAGGTAAAGCGCTTTCCCGTTCGATTCTTCCCATTCGCCAAAAGCCGTATTACCGGTTTCATCTCCTAAAAAGAGATCGATCGCGCTTCGGACAACGGGATGATCGATCGACATGAAATCCCAGTCGTCCCGACTCAAGGAGGTGGTCCGATCGAATGTCGCGGTCATGCCTTCCTCGGGCAACGACGGGAACGCATCTGTCCGGAGATGCCCGATCTGGATCAACCAGCGGCGTGCGGCGAGTTCTTCCAGATGCAATCCGAAGTGATCGAGCAGGCCGATGACGAATCGCTCGAATTCCTGGTTCTCGTCGGCCTTGCGGATTTCCCCGATAATCGATTCGGCCAGCGCCGGTTTGAATGATTGCAGCTCGAGCAGGCGGTCGTTGCCTTGGGCCAATTCCGCTGTCACTTCCCGATGACGCGCTGCGGTCGTCTCGATGAGAGCGCGTGTGGCCGGTTCGCTTGGCGATTCCATGGCTGCCCGCAAGCGATCTTCCATTTCGCGATGGATCAGCGAAGCGCCATGCGGAGTTTTTTCAAATGCATTGAGTCCCTCCCGATACCAATGCGCCAGAACCTCCGCGCCTGTTCCCGATTGATACGGCACATGAATTTGAATGCTGGCCGTCTGCCCGATGCGATCGAGCCGGCCGATTCGTTGTTCCAACAAATCGGGTTGGTCCGGCAAATCAAACAGCACCAAATGATGAGCGAATTGAAAATTGCGGCCTTCACTCCCGATCTCGGAACAAATCAGAATACGTGCGCCCTCTTCTTCCGCGAAATAAGCGGCGTTTCGATCCCGGTTGAGAAGCGTCAATCCTTCATGGAAGAGCGCGCTTTTCACTTGAATGAACCGGGGCAGCTGATCGTGTAGGGCCTCGGCCAGTTCGCGTGTGCGGCAAATGAGCAGAATCTTGGCCGGTTCCAATTCGCGCAGCAATGAAGCGAGCCAATTCAACTTCGTCGTCACTTCATCGCCTTCGCTCAAAGGAACGAGATGCGCTTGCCGCTCGGGAAACCCGGCCATGGTGGCGCGTGTGTTGCGGAATAAGGCCCGGCCAATCCCGAAATCGTCGATAAGCGCGGCAATCAGCTCCTCCCGTTTGGCTCGTTGCTCGATCAACTCGCGCACCCGAGGCGAGCGCTCGGCGAACAAGGCGTGCTCTTTTTTGGTGAGCTTTTTTCCGGCCAACAACCGTTCCACAGCAGCCGCGACTTCGGTGTAATGCTGCGTTTCTTCCCGGAACGTTTCTAGCGAAGCGTAACGGTCGGGATCGATCAGGCGGAGCCGGGCGAAGTGGCCTTCGATTCCGAGCTGCTGCGGGGTGGCTGTCAGAAGCAGGAGACCTGGCGTGTGTTGGGCGATTTGTTCGACGATCTGGTAAGCGAGGGATGGCGCGTTTTCCTGCCATTCCAGATGATGCGCTTCGTCGACGATCACGAGGTCCCATTCGCCCTGAACCGCGTGGGTCGCATGCTTGGTCGCTTCTTCCAACAGACCGACACTGCAAATCACCAGTTGGCTGTCGAGGAACGGGTTGCACCCGGGATCGCCCGCCTCGATCGACTCATACCGTTCTTGATCAAAAATGGCGAACAGCAGATTGAACCGGCGGAGCATCTCGACGAACCATTGATGAATGAGCGGTTCGGGCAGGAGAATCAGCACCCGGCCAGCGCGTCCGGTGAGATGGAGCCGGTGCAGAATCAAGCCGGCTTCGATGGTCTTACCCAACCCGACTTCGTCTGCCAGCAAGACCCGGGGTAAAAGGCGCCCGGCCACTTCCCCGGCGATCGACATCTGATGCGGAATCATATCGACACGCCCACCCACGAATCCCCGGACTGGGGAACTCCGGATGGTATGCCGCCAACGCACGGTCTCGCAGCGCTGATCAAAAGTGCGCAATTCGTCGACCCGCCCATTTAACAACCGGTCCCAAGGCGTGCTGAGATTCATGGAATCGGCAATCTCCGATTCCTGAAACTGCCGGTCGCCCGCTTCGTAGACTAGGAGTCCTTCTTGTTCGGACAGTCCGGTAACGGCGACCTCGCTTTCGTCATGCAAAAAGATCCGGTCGCCCACATTGAATTGGATGCGGCGCAGCGGATTATTCGCGAGCGCATAGACACGGTGTTCGGAAGCGGCGGGAAAGAAGATGGTGACCCGACCGGCGTCGACGCTCAGGATGATACCGAGACCGAGTTCAGTCTCGGTATCGCTTAGCCAACGTTGGCCTGGGACGGGATGGACAGAAGCTGTTGTTTCCAAAATACATCAGGCTTCCGCCAATTCTTCTACACTCGGACAGAGACACATAAGGTTGCGATCCCCAAAGACATTGTCAATCCGGCCAACCGCCGGCCAAAACTTGTATTCTTTCAGCCAAGGCGCTGGGTAAGCGGCCGATTCGCGAGTGTAAGGGTGCGACCAATCATCGCCGCAAACTTTGGTGTGTGGATGAGGCGAATTTTTGAGCACATTATCTTCCGGATCCGCTTCCCCATTCCGAATGGCCTGCATCTCGCCATGGATCCCGATCATGGCATCGCAGAAACGATCGAGCTCAGCCATCGATTCGCTTTCGGTCGGTTCGACCATGAGCGTCCCGGCCACCGGCCACGACATGGTCGGAGCGTGGAAACCATAATCCATCAAGCGTTTCGCGACATCTTCCACTTCGAGACCCGCCAAAGTTTTCCAATCGCGCAGATCCAAGATACATTCATGCGCGCTGAGATCTTCCTTGCCGGTGTAGAGAATTTTGTAAAAAGGGCGAAGCCGGGCGGCGATGTAGTTGGCGTTGAGAATCGCAATTTCAGTCGCGTGCCGCAATCCCTCCCCTCCCATCATGGCGATGTAGAGCCAGGAGATAACGAGGATGCTCGCGCTGCCCAACGGAGCGGCACTAACCGCGCCGGATTCAGGATCCAACGGGTCGCCCGGCAAAAACGGCTGCAATTCCGAAGTCACCCCGATCGGGCCGATACCAGGTCCGCCGCCGCCGTGTGGAATACAGAAAGTCTTGTGCAAGTTCAAATGGCAGACATCGGCACCGAAATCGCCTGGCCGGCAGAGACCCACCAAAGCATTCATGTTGGCGCCATCGAGATAAACTCGGCCGCCAGCCTCGTGCACGAGTTGGCAGACATCGACGATGGTGTCTTCGAACACGCCATGCGTCGAAGGGTAAGTCACCATCAACGCCGCGATTTTGTCCGGATTAGCTTCAATCTTTTTCTTCAAATCTTCGACGGAAATATTCCCGGCATCGTCACATTTCACCGGGGCCACTTTCATTCCGGTCATCGCAGCAGAGGCTGGATTCGTGCCGTGTGCGCTGGTGGGAATCAGGCAGACATCGCGATCGTGATCGCCGCGGCTGAGGTGAAAACGCCGAATCGCTAACAGACCGGCGTATTCGCCTTGCGAACCGGCATTCGGTTGCAACGAGACGGCGGCGAATCCGGTGATCTCCGCCAACCATTGTTCCAATTCGTCGGCGAGTTGTTGAAAGCCGCCCGCCTGGGATTTCGGTGCGAAAGGATGAATGCCACCGACTTCGGGCCAGGTGACCGGCAACATCTCCGTCGCGGCATTGAGTTTCATCGTGCAGGAACCGAGCGGGATCATGGAGGTGGTGAGGGAAAGGTCCTTATTCTCCAACCGCTTCAGATAGCGCATGAACTCGGTCTCGGTTCGGTATTGATGGAAAACCGGCTGATCCAGGATCGACCCGGTCCGGGCCAGCACACCGCCCGCAATAGGCGATGGGTGCGCAGTCTCAGGCGCCTGAATTTGGAAAAGATCGTAAAGCGGCTGCAGCGAGCCGGTGACTTCATCGAGCGCCACACCGCAACGTCCATCGGGATACCATCGGAGGTTCAGCCCGGCGGCTTCTGCCCGTTGCTGAAGCGCGGCGGCATTCTGCGGGACCACCGTCAACGTGTCGAACCAGCTATCGTTACTCAACTGATAACCCGCCGCTTTCAGGGCGGCCGCGAGTTCACAAGCTTTCCCATGCACGCGCCGAGCGATGCCAATCAAGCCTTCTGGCCCATGATAAACCGCATACATCGAAGCCATCACAGCGAGAAGCACCTGGGCGGTGCAGATGTTGCTGGTCGCTTTTTCGCGGCGAATATGTTGTTCGCGCGTTTGCAGCGACAACCGGTAAGCCGGACGTCCCTGGCTGTCTTTCGATACGCCGACCAATCGACCAGGCATCAGTCGTTTATGCGCTTCGCGAGTTGCGAAGAAAGCGGCATGCGGGCCACCGTAACCGAGGGGCACACCAAAGCGTTGGGCGCTGCCGATGCAGATATCGGCCCCCATTTCACCTGGAGGCCGCAACAAGGTAAGCGCGAGCAGATCGGTCGCCACAATGGCGAGCGCGCCCGCTTCGTGACAATCCGAGATAAAACTCGTCCAATCCTGAAACGCGCCGGTCGTCGAGGGATACTGCACCAGAACGCCAAAGACCTCTTCATTCGCTTTCAGGGTTTCATCGGATTGAATTCGCAGCTCGATCCCAAGCGGTTCAGCACGGGTCTGCAACACCCCGATCGTCTGGGGATGCACTTGATCCGAGACGAGAAAAACAGAGCGTTTGCGGCGAGTCACCTGATACGCCAGAGCCATACCTTCCGCGGCGGCAGTCGCTTCATCGAGGAGCGACGAATTGGCAATATCCATCCCGGTCAACTCAACCACGAGTGTTTGGAAATTGAGGAGCGCTTCGAGCCGGCCTTGGGCAATTTCCGCCTGGTAAGGAGTGTAAGCGGTATACCAGCCGGGATTTTCCAAAATATTCCGGCGCACGACCGAGGGGGTGTGAGTGCCGGAATATCCCATACCGATGTAAGACTCGCGCACCTCATTCTTCGTCATGATTTTGTGCAACCGTTCCAGAGCGGCCGCTTCGGAAAGGCCGGGATCGAGGGCCAACGGTGCCTGTATTCGGATGGCCGGCGGCACGGCGGTATCGATCAGTTTCTCGAGCGAATCTTGTTGGATAGTCTCCAGCATGGGCGCCACCTCATGGGGCGCGGGACCGATATGACGACTGGCGAAATCAGCTTCGCCGCAGGACAAAGCGACGCGATCGGTATCAGAAGCAGACGGAGCAGCGGGTTCGGGCATAAGACACCATAGAAGGGAGATCGGACGGAATCAAGAACATCCACCAACAAATCCGGATTTGTTGATTTGTTTTTCCTTGGTGGTCGTTCGGGGAGGGTCAGGTCGGTGGTTGCGTTGCCGCGTCTAAAAGCAAGAGTTCCTTGGAATTCTTCTCCATTACTCATCATTCTGTGTTACAACCGGTTCGCCATGATCCATCCCATCCATAACAAGCCCGAACATGACGGAGACGAGCTGCATTTCGCATACGCCGACCGCAGCATGGACCTTTCCGTTCCCAAATACGATATCCCCGAAACCGGCGTCGACGCTCGCGTCGCTTACCGGATCATTCACGACGAACTCAATCTGGACGGCAATCCGGCGCTGAACCTCGCCAGCTTTGTCACCACCTGGATGGAGCCGGAAGCGGATAAGCTCCTTCAGGAGACCGCCAACAAGAATTTCGTCGATCAAGACGAATATCCGCAGACTGAAATCATTCATCAACGGGTCATCTCCATGATGGGCCGGATGTTCAATGCGCCGACCACCTGCCATCCGGTCGGCACCTGCACGGTCGGTTCATCGGAGGCGATCATGCTCGGACTGCTCGCCCACAAATGGACCTGGAAAAAGCGACGACAGTCGGCCGGCCAATCGATTGACAAGCCGAACATCGTGTTCTCGGCGGATGTGCATACCTGCTGGGAAAAATTCGCGCGATATTTCGATGTCGAAATGCGGGTGGTGCCTTTGGAGGAGGAGCAATTTTTCATGACCGCCGACCAGCTAGACGGCTATATTGATGAAAACACCATCGCGGTGGGTTGCGTGATTGGAACCACCTTTACGGGTCAGATGGATGACGTGCGGGGCATCAATGATTATCTGCTCAAGATCAAGGCGGACAAAGGCTGGGACATCCCGATCCATTGCGATGGTGCCAGCGGGGGATTCGTGGCGCCGTTTGTTTATCCCGATGTTGAATGGGATTTCCGGCTGGAACAGGTGCGTTCGATCAACACATCCAATCATAAATTCGGTCTCGTTTATCCCGGCATCGGATCCGTCGTGTTCCGCGACAAGAGCGATCTGCCGGAGGAACTGATTTTCGACATCACCTATCTCGGCGGTTCCATGCCGAATTACAGCCTCAATTTCTCGCGCGCTTCCTCGATGGTGCTGCTGCAATATTACAATTTCCTGCGGCTTGGGAAGGAAGGTTATGGGCGTTTGATGACAAACATCATGAACAACGCGCATTACCTCGAGAAACGATTACTAGACACCGGCTTCTTCGAGTTGCTGAACGAAAGTAAATATCTGCCGGTTGTGGTGGTGCGGACGAAAGACCGGAAGCTCCCGGTGAAGACCGTTTACATGTTGAGCGATCTCTTGCGGCAGCAAGGTTGGATTGTCCCGGCTTATCCATTGCCGGCGAAAGCTGACGGGGTCCACGTCTTGCGGATGGTGGTGAAAGAGAATTTCTCTCGTGATCTGGCTGAGAAACTAGCGGACGACATCCAGATGGCGATCAACAAACTCGATCAGATGGCGACGCATTTCGAAGAGTTCGCGCCCGCTTACCGGTCGGAACGCCCGATCTGTTAAGAAACTGTTTGGATTCAAAAAAAACAACCCCGTGGCCAGATCAGGCAACGGGGTTGTTTTTGAATTAAGCGATTTTGGGAGACGCGGATGGACGATTATTCGGAGCCGCCTTCGATCTTTTTGGGGGTCAACATCATCTTGCCGTCTTTTTCTTCAACGGTGCCAGTGACTTCCACGCCTTCTTTCGTGCCTTTGCAGAAATATTCGCGGTGATCCATGTTTTTGGTCATGTAATAGACGGTTTCTTTATCGCCATCTTTGACCTTCAACACGTTCATGCATTTCGGCGTTTCTTTCATTTCACATTTCCCGCACATGGAAGTGCCGGTGACGGTGATTTCTTCAGCAGCCACCGCGGTCAAGGTCGTGGCGGCAATAGCGAGTCCAATGGAGAGGAATAGTTTTTTCATCGTGTCTATCTGTAACAGATTCGAGTGCGAGTCGCAACCATGTCCTCGGGGTTTGATTAAACGGCAACAGACTTCACCCCACTTCAGGACTTATCGTTCGTCGCGCCTGTGGGCGGCCGAATGATGCGGCGCCGGATTTGGCGGCGTTGGACCTCGGGTTTGTTGGTTTGATTCTGAACACTCGGCGGCAACGGAGGTGGGGTTGGAACCGCGCGACCTTGCGTCCGACGGCTGGTAGCCGCGACATTGGGTGCTGCAGGGGGTGGGCCCGATTGGAAAAGCTGCTTTGGATCGAAGGTCAAGACGCCGCCTTCGCTCCCCTTCTCGAGTTGCACCCGGGTTTCTTTCAGATCCTCTGACCAATCGATTCGGACCAACTCCCAGC